>RCNB010001626.1_pt1 | contig 14027 bp, 6 predicted proteins | sample 2041321 | NCBI WGS metagenome assembly RCNB01 (sample SAMN09708232, study PRJNA481090) | Marine sediment metagenome, whole genome shotgun sequencing project. | reverse complement strand
AATTTTTCATAATTATAATTTTAAGATTAAAATTTAACATTTACACCAAACAAAACAGAGGTTGATGATGGATAGGTTCCTTTATCCACTAAATCAGAAGCTTCTGGGTCTAAACCTGTATAATCAGTTGATGTAAAGAGATTTTTACCAGATACATAAAAACGCAAGTTTTCAAATCCTTTTATTCCATCAAATGTATATCCAATTTCAATATTTTTGAGACGGAAATACGAGGCGTCTTCAACAAAAACACTAGAAACATTACTACTTCCATTATCATCAAATGCAACTCTTGGTATAGTGTTACTGCTGCCTTCTCCATCCCAAGCTCCTAAAATTGCAGTAGTATAGTTAAACGGTCGTGTATCGTAATCTACGATTTTTTTTCCATCATTATACTTGTCAATACCCTCCACTCCTTGGAAAAGCATAGAAAAATCAAATCCTTTATAATCTCCTGAAAGAAATAATCCATACGTAAGATCAGGTATAGACGAGCCAATGAATTCTCTATCATTATCTGCACTGATTATTCCATCACCATTGACATCTTTAAACTTAATATCTCCTGGTTTTGTTGATGGGTTTACCGTACCACTTAAATGGCTATCTATTTCAGCTTGATTTTGGTAAATACCAATCATTCTATAACCATAATATGCATCTAATGGTTGACCAACAACAGTCCTGTGTTTATCTTCAGCGATATTGGGCAAATTTGGATGTAATTTTTCTACATTATTTGTTAATGTTGATAAATTCGCATTTATATTATATTTAAATTCATTGTCTGAATTTCTAAAATTTACAGAAAATTCCAATCCTTTATTACTAACCTCACCTGCATTTATAATAGTTGGTTCTAAATCTCCAAGAAAACCTGGTAAACCGACAGGTAATAATATATCTGTTGTGTTTTTTTCAAAATATTCAGCAGTAAAAGCTAATTTATTATTTAAAAGCCCAACATCAAGACCTATGTTTGTTTGAGCAGTGGTCTCCCACTTTAAATCAGCATTGCCATATCTCACTAGTTCAACAACATCTCCTTGTCTAACTAATTCTAAAAAAGTATAGTTATCAATATTTTGATTTCCTACTTGCCCCCAGCTAGCTCTTAATTTTAAATTATATAACCAATCAGCATCACTTAAAAATTCTTCATCAGACATTTTCCAACCTGCTGAAACAGATGGGAAATACCCCCAGCGATTACTCTCAGCAAACCTTGAAGAAGCATCAGCTCTTATATTAGCGGTAATCATATATTTATTATTAAAAACATATGATGCTGATCCAAATAAAGAGAACAATGTCCATTCAGAAGCTGAACCTCCATTCCAAATGTCAAGGGCTGTGCCTCCCTGATCTAAATATCGGAATTCATCTGTGGTATATGGGAAACGCGCTCTACTGGCACTAATACCAGATTCGTTATTTGTAATATATTCTGTACCAACCATAGCACTGACGTCATGTTTCTCATTAAATGTTTTTACATAATTTAAGGTGTTACTAAAAGTTAAGGTAAATGCTTCTCCTCTCTCTTCACTCAAATTATTAGGTCTGTTTTGTCGACCCAATCCTTGATCAATCGCACTTCCTCCTCCATCATCATCACCATAATTTTCATTAAAGGTTTTGTCATGATAAAATGATAAATCTACACCTACATTGGTTCTAAAAATAAGTTCTTTATCTTTTAAAAATGAATATTGACCATATACATTACCAAATGTTCTATATATTCTAGTTTGATCATCTGAAAAATATGCCCGAGCAATTGGATTACCTACCATTTCATACATTGTTCTATTCAACCCTGTATCGTAACCTGTAGGTGTAAAAAATGGCATATCAGTAAAAGGATCTCTCTCAGTATAAGTAGGATCATTCACGTCTTTATAAACAGGTATAACCGGAGCTCTTAATAAAGCAAATCTGATTAAACTTTCACCCGTTGAAGGTACTTTATCTTGAATGGAATATGATAATTGAAGATTGGTTCCAATTTTTAAACGATCAGTCATATCGGCATTGATATTAGTTCTGAAATTTAATTTTTGGTATTTATCATTATCAAATACTACTATCCCGTCTTCACCATAATAACCTAAGGACATTAAAAATTGTACTTTGTCACCTCCTCCATTAGCCGAAAATTGTAAATTTTGTGATTTTCCTTGTTCAAATAATTCACCAAGCCAATCTGTATCGCCAAAATCAGATCTCCCTCTATCTGCTGTATAAGGATTTGAACCGGTAAATGTATTATCCCAAGCTTTTTCTAAAGTATTTATATACTGTTCAGCATTTAACATATCAGGAAGGTTTGAAGCATTCTGAATTCCTGTATAATAGTTTACATCAAAAGTCAATTTCCCTTTTGTACCACTTTTAGTCGTAATTAAAACCACACCAGCAGATGCCCTGGCACCATAGATTGCTGCTGCTGCTGCATCTTTTAAAACAGACATTGTTTTAATATCAGCCTGATTCAAAAAACCAATATCACGTGCTGGAACTCCATCAATGACATATAATGGATTATTATTTCCGATGGTGCCAACTCCACGAATACGAACTTGAATATCACCGCCAGGAGCACCACTACTTGATGCAACTTGTACACCTGCAACTTGACCTTGTAAGGCTTGTGCTACATTTGATGTTCTTGCTTTATCTAATCCTTCTACATCTACAACAGACAGCGCTCCTGTCAAAGTAGATTTTTTTCGTGATGAATAACCAACAAGTACCACCTCATCTAAAGCTTGTGCATCTTCAACTAATAGAATATCTATCACACTCCGTCCATTAACTGGTATTTCTTGAGTAATATATCCTATATTACTAAAAACTAAAATAGCGTTAGATTCAACATTCTCAATTGAATATCTTCCATCAAAATCAGTTGCGGCGCCTATAGTGGTTCCTTTTACAATTAGGTTTACTCCAGGTAAGGGACCATTAACATCTGAAACAACACCTGTAACAGTTTGTGCAAATAAAGAACTACCTAAAAGTAATGCTCCTATAAAAAATAGTTTATAAAAATAAATTTTCTTCATAATTTAATATTTATTTGGTTAATAATTTGAGTAAGTCTGTTCATTGTATAATTAATTTTCGTGAATCAATAACTTGTAATAACAAGCATGATTTTTTTATGACATTAAAATTACGTAGTGATGCGTTTAATTGTGTACACTATCCTATCAAAAGTGTACACTAATCTTTATCTATTTGAATATCAATTATTTAAATTAACATTCTCAATTTACTCTATATGTAAGTTGGTAATTTTTGGGAGTGATGTTATACATTTTTTTAAACTCCCGGTAAAAATAAGAACGGTTGTTAAACCCTGATTGATAACAAACTTCGGATACTGTTAATGAGTATTTTTGCAAAAGATCAGCGGCATGTTTTAATCTGACAGTTCGGATTAGATCTCCCAGAGAAAAACCACTAATTTGTTTAATTTTCCGAGCTAGTTGTGAATTACTCATGCCCAGTTCTTTCTCAATATATTGATTTTGTTCTTTTTCTTTATCAATATTATTTCGAATAATTTCAATGACTTTTTTTATAAATTCTTTATCTTCATTTTCAATAGGAAGATTGTATAGATTATCTCCAAACGTGTCCTTGGTAAAATGCTTTAATATGAGCTCTTTTTCTTCTAATAGCTTTTGTATCCTGACTTCCAAATGATTGAGATGAAAAGGTTTTGGAATATAAGAATTGGCTCCACTTTCTAATCCTTCAATTCGATGTATAATGGAACTTTTTGCACTTAACATTATAAAAGGAATATGACAAGTTTTAATATCACCTTTTATTTTTTTGCAAAGTTCTATTCCATCCATTTCAGGCATCACTACATCGCTAATTATGATATCAGGGGTCTCACGATTAATAATTTTTACGGCCTCAACACCACTATAGGCCGTAAGTATTTTATATTTTTCTTTAAATAGCTCATTTAATAATACGTGTATTTCTCTTTCATCATCTACTATTAGAACAACTTTACGTTTGCTTAAAAGAGCTTCAAGTGAAGATATATTATTTGGAGCACCATCCGATTCGTTCGAATAATCTTCGAGTATATTTTTTAGGTGATCTGAAATCAAAACTTGACCAATCTCTTCATCCAGTTCCTTTTTGCTAAAAGCATTTTTACTACATGGTAGTGTAACAATAAAGTTTGTAATTTTATTTTCTTCAATATGGACATTTATTTCACCTTTTAGGGCTGTAACCAATTTTTTAATGTATGACAATCCGATACCCGTTTGAAACTTATCTGTATTTGATGTCTTTCCAAATTCTGCTAAGAAAAATCGATCAAATAAGCGATCTAACTTTTCTTTTGGAATGCCTTTTCCAGAATTTGATACTTTAATATTCAATATCTTGTTATCATCACCAGAGCAGAAAAATTTCAAAGAAATTTTACCGTTTTCAGGAGTATATCTAAATGCATTGGAAAGCAGGTTAAATACTATTTTTTCTATTTTGTCTTTATCAAACCAACCACTTAAGTCAGAAGGTATTTCGAGATTATAGTCAATATTTTTTTCAATTGCCCATTCATCAAATAACTCAACTATTTGTTCCACCAAATTAATCAGGTCAAATTTTTTAACAGATACCTCTAAGTGATCATGTTCAGCTTTTCTAAATTCAAGTAATTGTTGTGTCAAGAAAAGTAATCTTGAAGAATTTCGTTGTATCATATTTATAAACTTCTTACTTTTTTCTTCCAGATTTTCAGATTCAGCAAGCTTTTGAACTGGACCAACTATCAAGGTTAAAGGTGTTTGAAATTCATGTGCAATATTTGTAAAAAAGGTAAGTCTGTTTTGGTGAATTTCTTCCTTGTGTTTTTGAAAAAGAATATTTTGCCTTAATTTATACTGCTTACTAAAATAGCTCCAAACAAACAGAAGAAAAAGAAAAAGTAAGATAAAATAAATAGCAATGGCAACATTAGATTGCCAAAAAACAGGTTTGATTCTAATATCAACAGCATGAACCGGATCACTCCAAATACCATCGCTATTTGACCATTTTATCCACAATGAATACATCCCTTTTGGAACATTAGTAAAAGAAATATTTCTGCGGTTATTTATCGTATTCCAGTCCTGATCAAAATTATCCAGCTTATAGGCATACTGGCATTTCTCAGTATTTATATATGTTAAGGCTGACAATTCGATATCAAAAAAGTTCTGATTGTGCTTTAAAACAATTGAAGGGAATGTATTAGAATCTGGAGAGACTACTAATCCCTGATAATATGGAACCTCTTCATTTTGCCCGCTAATTTTATCAATAAGAATATTAGGCACAATCGTCGATTCTTCGATTTTTGAAGGCAAAAAATAATTAAATCCCTTTATTCCTCCCATAAAAACAAAATCCGAATTAACGCCTTGATAGAAGGCTCCATCAGCAAATTCATTGTTTTGCAGTCCTTCACTTTTTGTATAATTAATAAATTTAAATTCATTAATTATAAAATTGGACAGACCAAAATTTGTACTTATCGAAAGATTAGAATCTTTATCAGAAACAATCCCATGAATAGTATTGTTTGGAAGCCCGTCATTAACAGTAAAACTTTTAAATTCAGGATTTTCATCATTTTCTACATATTCTAACAAATTCAACCCAAAACTTGTACCTATCCAAAGTCTTTTATTCGCATCCGTATGAAGGCATAATATATCATTATTTGATAGACTTAATGGATCATTCTGTACATGTTTAAAAGATTTAAACAACCCTGTTTCCTTATTAAAAAGATTTAACCCACCCAATCTAGTCCCAATCCAAAGTTCATTTTCATTCTTCGGAACAATAGAAAAAATAATATTACTGCTCAAGGCTTTCTTCTCCTCATTTCCTGCCAGAAACATTTTAAAATGGCTTACTTTTAGCTTATCTGCTGTTCTTTCTATTTTAAAACGGATCATCCCATAACCATTTGTTCCAAGCCAGATAAACCCATGTTGATCTTGATAAATAGCATATACTGATTGGAAATCATTACATAACTCACTACCCAAAATTTCAGGCCAATTAATAATTCTTGAATTTTTTAAATCAAAAACATTAATCCCATTACCATCGGTACCAATAAAAACCAGGCTGTCTTGCCCTTTGCAAAGGGCATAAACGGAATTATTAATTGAACTGTTATTTTCATCAAAATTTTTGTACTCTAATTGCTTATTGGGATTTAAATAAAATTTTGATGGAAAACGGAACAATCCTCTACCTTTTGTTCCAATAAAAAAAGCATTTCCTTCAACTTCTAAAAAGGCTCTAACAATACTTTTATCTAATTCAGGTACTTGTATTTTTGAAACGGTGTTAAATGATCTCTTAAGTGGATACATTTTTAAAAGACCATCTCCATCTGTACCAGTCCAAATCACATTTTCCTTCCCTTGGATTAATGTTGTAATTTCCTGATTTTTCAAATTTTCTAACCAGTTTGGGCTAACAATACTACCTGAACTATTCACAACAAAATATCCACTCTTATTGGACATTACAAGCCCATCAGAAGTGCATCCAATAACATTTTGAGCTTTCTCTTTATTAAGTATGATCGTTTCCTTATTGAATAGTGAGTATAATACAACATCACCGGAAAATAAGACAAGACCAATTTTTTCATCTGTTAATATTCCAAATGAACGAATATTATCAGAAACCTTTTCTGCTTCATAAATGATTTTTTTACCAGATTCCTCTGTATCAAATGTCAACGAGAAGAGTTCATTGTTTTTTAATAAAATAAGTAGTTCGCCAGATGGTGCAAACTCCATCTTTTTAACAGCATTTGTTGGTAAGTATTTTATATCAATCTTCTTAAATTCAGTTCCATCAAAAAAACCAATACCCCAATCTTTTACAGCACAAAAAACTTTTTTTGAACTGTCTATTGCCATATTGTATTCAGTTTCAGATAAGGTAAATTTATTTTTATCGGGGAAATGATAACTCTTAAATGTATTGCTCTTTTTATTATAACTATTTATGCCATTCATAGTCAATACCCATATTTTACCCGTATCATCCTCATCTATCTTAAGAACAACCTGATTGCTCAAACTTTTTTCAATATTTAGTTCCGGTCTGAATATCTTAAAATTATTCCCATCATATCTATTTAATCCATCCCATGTGCCAATCCAAACTAGGTCTTCAGAATCCTGAAAAATTGTATTCACAGAACTATTTGAAAGCCCATTGGTGTTATCTAATTGCTCTATAGAATATTTTATATTTAAAATTCTTGATGTGTCTGAATTATGTTTAATAGGATTGACAGAGATTACAGACTGCGAATCAATCTTTATAACTGTGGGTTTATTATTTAATGCTATTGGTTTATGTCTTTGATTACAGGCAATAATTGTCATACAAACAATTCCGACAAATAAAAGAGTATTTTTCAAAACTAAATCTAATTGATATTTTTCTATTTGGTTGAATAAAACATAACTGCTTTTCCTAGAATAGATTACTTCTGTTTAAATTTAAGCAACTTAATGCTCATACAAAGGTTATTCATGCTTTTATTATTTAAAATTGTCTTTTTAAAATTAATTTATATTTTTTCGTTACAGAATAATCAACGGACAAACAATTAATTAATATCTAAGGTCAGTACTAGATAGCTGAGTGGATAGAAAACAAATAAAAAACTCCAAACAAGTAATTTTTATCATTGCTTGTAAAGTCTATCTTTATGATTCTTTATAGCTCCTTGTAATTGCTTCACTTTTATTAGCTCAAATTAAAGCCTGTCTGAGTAATAGATTCGAATTTTTTAACCAATGTTAAGTTTTTCATTTTTGCAGCTATAGTGCCAAAATCATTGCTCGCGTTATTGTCTTTCTTTTAGCAGTTTTTACTAATGATGGGCTGTCTTTTAATTGCGTTCCATCTCCTGCCAATAGTACGCCTTGAGATTTTACGTGTTAGTTTTCTGTTCTACTACGTACTAATGTATAAATTTAAGAATACCAGAAAACCATGATTTGTAAAAACCCTCAATTTCTCTATTGTGTGGTATAAACAAAAAACGTAATATTGCAGTGCTAAGAAAAAGATAAATAACTATTAAAAATTTAATAAAACTCTAGTAGGAACTCTTGAAGGTTAGTTGTTCTAAAGATAAGTAGCTTTAACGTAATTTTGAACTTATGCCAATAACAATTAATAGAAAGGATACTATATTTAGCCCTGATTCCAGTAGAATAATTGCTCGTTTTTATTTTTCGGGTCATGAAAGAAGCAAAGATATCATCCTGAAGATAATTAACCTGTCTGAACAAGATGCCAAAGAAGAATTGGTCAGGGTGCTCAGAGGTTTTTCAAAACGCCACAGAAGCATCTCAACAATATTTGAACGTCATTTCAATAGGGTGTCTCCTTTGATAAAGGAAATGAGTATTAACCCTGATAATCTGGATGAGTTTATGAAATCGTTAATCGGGTCGTATTTCACTAAAGAATATTCAATTGAATCTGCGGCATTTTTTAATCCATCAATTGTAGAAGACCCAGATCAAAGTGAACTGAGTAATGGAGAAAAAAGAGTAATATTGAGCTTTAGAGCAACTGGGGAGGGGCATATTTCTTCCATTGTATTACGAAGCGGAATTCTTGATGAAAACAGTAACCTGCGAATTGAAAAAGTAGGTGAAATGTTGGATGAAGCGGAAAATATCAAAAATTTTTCTTATAATAAAGAATCATTTATTTCAAACCTTCGAGAATTACAGCATAATAATGAAACAATTACTTCCAGGGTATTCACTAAGCTAGGCGAAAGCTTCACCTATGCCGAACTGAATAGAAGAGTAAGGGATACAAAAAAAGAACTTAAATTATCTCCCACGAAAGATATTATTTTAGATGAAATTATGTGGCTGGCTTCTTCTCATCATGAAATTAAATTTTCCTTAGACACTGCTATTTCAGAAAGAGTTATTTTTCCCGTTTCTTCTAACGAAAGGAATGGAATTGAGGATGCACGGTTTGTTAAATTTATCGATGATAACGGCGAAGTAACTTACTATGCAACATATACTGCCTACGATGGCATTACAATCTTACCTAAGTTAATGGAAACTAAAGACTTTTACGATTTTAAAATTACACCTATGAGTGGAGATGCAGCTAGGAATAAGGGAATGGCCTTGTTTCCTAGGAAAATTAATGGCAAATATGCCATGCTCTGCAGAATAGATGGAGTCAATAATTATATAGCTTTCTCAGATAATATTAATATGTGGAAAAAAGCCGAACTCCTTCAGGAGCCAAAGTATCCATGGGAAATTGTACAGATAGGAAACTGCGGATCACCTATTGAGACAAAAGAAGGGTGGCTTGTTTTAACACATGCAGTAGGACCTATGAGAGAATATGTAATGGGAGCAAGTTTGTTCGAACTTGACAATCCCGAAAAAGAAATTGGTAGGTTAAAATCACCACTAATGATGCCCAATGCAGATGAAAGAGAAGGATATGTGCCGAATGTTATATATTCATGTGGTTCAATAACCCATAATGGCATGCTGGGAATTCCATATGCCATGTCGGATTTTGCCTCATCATTTGCCACAGTTAATTTGGACGAGCTTCTCAAGGAACTAAAAAACTCACAGTAATTTAGGTAGGTTCTAGTCCTCTTAAGTTTATATTTCTTTCATTGCGATTATTGTCGTCTCTCCTACTCACTGCAAATTCAAAACTTTTTTATATACATCAAGGTATCCTTCTATCATTTTTTTTCTGCTGAATTTTGAATTTGCCCATTCTTTACAATAATTTCTGTCTATTGATTTTATATTACTTACAGCTTTTACTGCTTCGTCAATTGTATTAACAAGAAAACCGGTTTTTGTATCATCAATTAATTCGGGCATTGAACCTCTGTTGAATGCTATAACAGGTGTTCCACAAAGCATTGCTTCTGCAACACTTAATCCGAATGGCTCGTTAAAACTAATTGGGTGTAATAATGCAGAAGCATTACCCAAAAGGATATCTCTTTCTTTAGATTCTGAATTACCAACATATAAAACATCTTTATTGTTAATGGATGGTTTAACTTTATTTTCAAAATATTCTTTATCTTGTATTAAACCTGAAATGATGAGTTTTTTTCTTGATTTTTTAGCAATTTGTATTGATTCGTAAGTTCCCTTTTCGGGATGAATTCTTCCAAAAAATAATAAATAGTCTTTTGAAATTGAATTAAAAGTAAAATCATCAGCATTGATGCCATTATAAACGGTTGCAATGTAGTCAAGTGCTGGATTTCGGTCCGAATTACTTATAGATACATAAAAATTATCGGGATTATATTTTGTATAAACCGGTAATATTTTTGGTGATGAAAAACCATGAATTGTGGTTATCATTGGGGTTTTGATTAGTCGTGAATAGCTAAGCGGTAGATAATCGAAATTATTGTGTATTATATCAAAATCGTTCGCTTGTTCCATCAAATTACTGATATGCAAACATTCCCAAACTTTTGGTTCAATATTTGGGTTTTCGGCATAAGCCGTTTCGGAAATAAATTGCAGTTTCCCTTTTGTTTTTGAATTGCCTGTTGCAAACAAAGTAACGTCAATTCCTTGTTCAATAAGGCCTTCAGCAATATTTGAAGTTACTTGTTCCCAAGGTCCGTATTTTATAGGTGGTGTTCGCCACGCAATAGGAGACAAGATTGCTAATTTCATAATTATATTGGTTTTCTCGAATTGTTCAATCAATGATCAACAAGCTCTTCTAATATGGCAGTTCCTACGCACATTACTTTATCGGCTCCGCCCCAGTAAATTTTTACAGTTCCCTCAGGTTCGGGAACAGCACCACAACTAAATACAACATTATGAACATATCCTGTAACTTCATAAACTTCTTCGGTTTGTATAATCCATTCATCACCAACTGCAATAATTTTTGAAGGGTCTTTAACTACGTCCGTTAAGTTTGTGCGACCTGAAAATCTTAATGTAGGTATTATTATATTTTACCACACCAGCATTATGCACGGTAGCCACAGGGTAGGACACATCATCCTTTGTAAGAATCGCATTGTTGAAATATCTTTTTATAAGCATAAATTATTCCGTTTTTTCAGATTCTTTAAAAGCAAGCAAAACTGTCAGGTGAGAAATCAGGTAGGACAGTGTACTTTCTGCACCCTGATTTCTATTAATTCCATAATTTTCGATGCCATCGCAACAGCCTTTGGTTTCAAAATCGAACAAACTTATCCAAATGTCATTTTCGCCAAGAAACCACATAAAGCAGGTAAATAGCTTGCTTAGATATTCTTTATTTCTAGTCAGATGGAAAGCCTGATGATACATTAAAATCATGGCAAGAGCGTCCAAAGGTTGTTGAGCAAACATGGAGCGTTCGCCACCTTTTTTATACCATTTTTCATTGCCAATTATTGATAAATAACCCTCCTTCATAGTAATTTCAGTAAGGAAGTTCATTGACTCCAACGCTACTGCTGTTATTTTATCATCGTTAAGTATTTCTGCTGAATGTAAAAGTGCAAGTGGTAACATGGCATTATCATAAGCCAGCAACGATTCAAACCATTTCCAGTCATGATTGCTGTTTTCATCATAATGCTTAATTAGCTTAGTGGCAAGATTTCTTAATCTTTCGATCATGGCATCATCTCCAGGATTATTCTTGAGGTAATAACTTATGCCCACTATGGTATTGGCAATGCTTCTGATAGATTGCAGTTTTTCAAAGTTTGGAGCGGCATCAAAGAATATTGATTTTCCTGTTTGATAATATGCATCATTAGGAGCATTGGCTAATAAATATCCCAGGGCCCATATTGTTCTTCCAAAAGAATCCTCTGAGCCTACCTCATCGAGAAAATTTTTGCTAAAACTGAGGAAATTTCTGAAAGTTCCGTCCTTGTTTTGCATATAATGAATATAACTCAGGTATATGGGTGCCAAATCAAGGGCAAGGGGATCCTTAGTTTCGTGGTATGTCATAAGTGCCATAATTAATGCTCTGGCATTATCATCAAGGCAGTATCCATCTTTCAAGTTGGGAATGCCAAATTTTGCATGTTGGATGATTCCTGTATCATCGGTTAATCGTTTAATGTGAGCTAATGAAAATCTTGGTAGAAGAAGTGGATCAATGGCATTTTTTTTCTCTATTACCACTGATTGCTTTTCCTTAATAATACTTTGGGCAAGTGAAACATACTTGCCACCCGACATGGGCCAGGTAATGGTTCTGCCATGATCGTATGCTTTTTTGCGAAGTTCTTTCATGACCGTAGGATTATCCAGTAACTCTGAAAAAATTGCTGATAGTTCATTCGAATCCTTAAAGTTGAAAAGCCGGCCCCTGCCATCGGCTAATAATTCTGTGGCATGCCAATACGGAGTTGAAACAACTGCTGAGCCAACACCTACGGCATATGAAAGTGTACCACTGGTAATTTGAGCTTCGTTCAGATAGGGCGTAACATAAATATCAGATGCGGATAAATATTTAAACAATTCTTTTTGATTAACAAACTCATTGAGAAAGACAACGTGCTTGTCAAGATTAAGGCTTTTAACTAAATGTTGAAGATAAATACGGTATTCTTGGCCCGAATGACCCAATACATTTGGATGGGTTTTACCCAAAACCATATACAAAACTTCAGGATGTTTTTCGACAACTTTTGGTAAGGCTTCAATTACAGTCTCAATCCCTTTATTCCGGCTAATAAAACCAAATGTAAGTATTAACTTTCTGTTTTCAAGGCGAAATTCATCTTTGGACTGTTTCTGGCTAAACTGAATATCAGGTACACCATGTTCAATGTAAACAATTTTCTTTTTATCTACTTTGTAGATAGTAATAAGAAAATCGATGGCTTTATGGCTCATCACAACTATTTTATTAGCCATTTTGCATATCTGTACCAATACCTCCCTTTCAGTATATGAAGGCTCTTTTAAAATAGTATGAAGGGTTACTATCAGCGGAATTTCAAGCCGGTGAAGCAAGGAGAGAATGTACATTCCATTTTGTCCGCCAAATATTCCAAATTCATGTTCAAGTATACAGATATTGGCATCGCTGAGATTAATAAATTTTACTGCTTCCAAATAATCGCGCTGATGTTCCTGCGTGATGCTTAGTTTTACTTCATCCGGATAATTGTACGTTTTTTCAGGATCATTCATAGCCACAATAAATCCTTCAACAGAATCATTAGATGATTCAATTCCTTTGTGTGCAAACGCAGGGTTTGTAAGCATTGATTTGTAGAGGTTCATGGTAAAAGTACCAATACCACATTCTCTTGGTGGATAGGTTCCAATATATGCTAGTTTCATGTGTGTACTCTTTGGTTTATAATTGATATCTTTTAGATGTAACTAATCATAAGTCAACAAAAAAGCAGGTCTTTTTTCTTTCATTGTCTTTTCGTTTTTTATTTCCAATTTCTTATCTCTGGATTCCCTGTTTGGGAAAAGGCAAAATATGTTGAAAATAAGATTAAAGAAAAATCATTTTCATATTTCTTAGTTCACAATGTGCCCCAATGGTATTGTATATGATTTCAGGGTGTCTGGTAGTTTAGCGCGTGCGCAATTCGGCAGCTTCACAGCAGCGCGAGAATCAGAATGGAGAGCAAAACTACAAGCTTATATCTTTCTGAATAGTTTGTTTGTCTAAGTTAAACAAACGTTCACTTTATACCAAATTTTACAGGTTTTAAATATCATATGTTGAATTCGATTCCTGCATTTTCTTTCAGCTTCCAAACAATGTCAAATTTAATTAGTTGAATATTTGGTTTTTATTAACGAGTAACTTATAAAAAATGAAATAAGAAACTGCTTCTTTTTTTATGACGAGATAAATTGATTTGGTGTTAGTTGCTTCTCCCAATTAAAATTATTTGATCCAATTAAGTTCTGCCTGTATTGTTT
>RCNB010001625.1_pt1 | contig 14034 bp, 11 predicted proteins | sample 2041321 | NCBI WGS metagenome assembly RCNB01 (sample SAMN09708232, study PRJNA481090) | Marine sediment metagenome, whole genome shotgun sequencing project. | reverse complement strand
GACTCTTGCTTGCGGCGAGTGGGGCAGGCGATTCGACGTTGCCTGCGACGTGCCAGCGACGTTGTGGCACGCCCGGACGGACATCGCTTTGTCGTCTTGTCGCACGCTTCTGACGATGACGGCGTACGCGATTTCGCGAGACGAATCTGTACTGCCGTTCGTGAGCTGGGACTGCATCACCCACGCTCGGGTTCGTCGAAGTTTGTGACCGTATCCTACGAAGTGTCGGTTGCGGACGTCAGCAACGAACAGCGAGAAGCACGCGAGTTTTTGTCCGACCTACTCGCCGTCAAAACCTAGAAAGTCGGCGTCGCCCAGCAGTTCCTCTTCAGTGGGTTCTTCTTCCTCGACGCGAGAGATCTTCGCCAGTACGCCGAATTTCGGGTGGTCGAAATAGCGCAGCTCGCCATTGCGAAAGATTCTGTCTTCTTCAATGCGATATCGAACCGGGTAGCTGACCACCATCCCGTCAACCAAAGAGTCATCATCCGAAGTGGAGAAATATCGGCCGCCAATTTCATCCGCTTTTTTTGTCTCGTCCACCGGCGCATCCAATTGTAAATTGATGGCGAGATGCAGGTAGCGGCTCAGATACATCGTCAGATCCCCTGCCAGGCCCGGCGGCGGGGAGACGAACGAGTCAAGGAGTCGAGCCTCTGTGACTTCCTCTGGGTAAGTCGGTTGCGTCCAGCCGAAGTGAAGCAACGGCGTGTAGGCGCTCAGGTTATCCAGACGTTCGAATTCATCCAGAAGCGTGAAGTCGTCTTCAGGCAGCATTACCAGCTCGTACTTTCGCTCGGCATCTGCGAACGCAACTTCGGGCTCTGGTTCAACGACCTCGGGAACCGAGTTGAGTGCTTCCATCAACCCGCCATCGACTGGTTCGCCTGCCAATAATGGATCGATCGGTGGCGGCTCGTCCGGGACAAAAACCTCCGAACCGGTTGCCACATTTTGCTCATACTTAAAAATAATCATTTCGACGGTATAGCGCCGAACTTCCGGAATATCTTCTTCCTCGAGGGCGTCCTGAGCGAATGCTGTGGCCGAAAATAGCGGCAACAGCAGCGGCAGAAGCGCCTGGGACATTGGCTTTTTGACTCCGTGGAACATCCTCTGACTCATGCTGTGACTCACCCTCTTAGCTGTCTTTGACCGCGAGAATCTGCAAAAGATTCTCAACCGCGCGGAATCGCTTCTCGATATCCGTGAGGTCATCGGTGACCTGCAGGCGATGTGATCCCTGCAGTCGGTAACGACGGCTGTCATTTTGCACTAATTGCACCAGGGCGACAGCGTCAATATGGCTTTCGGCTGCGAAAACCAGGTAGCCGCCTTTGTCTGCGGCGTCGATTTTTTCCACGCCCAGCGCCAGAGCCAATTTCTTGATTGCGGCGATGCGGACAAGGTTCTTCGTTGCATCGGGTAACAGGCCAAAACGATCAATGAGTTCGACCTGAAGTTCTCGCAGCTCCTCGGCGTTTTCAGCCGCCGAGATGCGCTTATAGAGCATGAGACGCAGGTGAACGTCGGGTACATAGTCGTCGGGTAATAGCGCGGCTACATGCAGATTGATATCGACGCCGCTGTCCAGAGGCGCATCGAGATCGGGCTCCTTGCCGGCTTTCAGTGAGGCGACTGCGCGGCCGAGGAGCTCGGTATAGAGCGAAAATCCGATCTCCTGGATCTGGCCGCTCTGAGTGTCTCCCAGCAGCTCACCCGCGCCTCGAATCTCAAGATCGTGGGTCGCGAGCGTAAATCCGGACCCAAGGTCCTCGAGAGAGTCTATGGCCTCCAGACGTTTCACTGCATCCGGCGTCATAGCGGTCTTGGGTGGCGCGAACAGATAGGCGTAGGCGCGATGATGTGATCGGCCGACCCGACCGCGCAGCTGGTGCAGTTGGGCCAATCCGAAGCGATCGGCACGGTTGATAATGATGGTGTTGGCGGTGGGCACATCGATGCCGCTTTCGACGATGGTGGTGCACAAAAGCACGTTGAATCGTCGGTGGTAGAAGTCGAGCATGACTTGCTCGAGATCTCGTTCGCGCATCTGCCCGTGTCCGATGCGGATGTTCGCTTCCGGGACAAGTTTCTTGAGCTCGACCTCAATGCGTCCGATGTCCTGGACGCGATTGTGGATGAAATAGACCTGACCGCCGCGTTTGATCTCACGCAGGCAGGCTTCGCGAATAACGACGTCATTCCACTCTGAAACGAAGGTCTTGACCGCGAGTCGATCCGCCGGCGGCGTCGTGATCAATGACATTTCGCGAATACCGCCGAATGCCATGTTCAATGTACGTGGAATAGGGGTTGCGGTAAGCGTGAGCACGTCTATGTTGCTACGCAGCGATTTGATGGCTTCTTTGTGGCGTACGCCAAATCGGTGCTCTTCATCGACAATAATCAAACCGACGTCCTTAAAGTCCTTGGTATGCCCTAACAGCCGGTGCGTGCCGATGACAACGTCGACATTGCCGGACTGCAGGCCTTTAACCGTGTCCTTAACTTCCTTGGCGGACTGAAATCGTGACAGGACCTCGATACGGACGGGCCAGTCAGCGAAACGATCCCGAAAAGTCTGTCCGTGCTGCTGCGCGAGCAGGGTTGTCGGTACGAGAACGGCAACTTGTTTGCCGCCGTGCACGGCGGCGAAGGTCGCCCGCAGCGCTACTTCAGTTTTGCCGAATCCCACATCGCCGCAAACCACACGGTCCATTGGCTGGTCGGAGGCGAGGTCTCCAAGAACATCGTCGATCGTGTGCGCCTGATCCTCCGTCAGTTCGAACGGAAAACCCGATTCGAAGGAACGGTAGTCGCTTTCCGACCAGCGAAAACGATGTCCGGGCCTGGCGGCGCGGCGTGCATAGATGTCGAGGAGTTCGGCAGCAACATCGCGAATCTTCTTGATCGCTCGTTTGCGTGCCTTTTCCCACTGATCACTGCCGAGTCGATGCAGTGGCGCGTTGTCGGGTGACGCCCCGGTGTAACGCGAGATTAATTCGAGGGCATGGACCGGCACGTACAACTTATCGCCATCCGCGTATTTCAGGTGCAGAAATTCGGCCTTGATGCCGCCGGCGTCCAACGTGATCAACCCAAGATAACGGCCAACGCCATATTCTGCGTGTACGACCGGAGAGCCTTCTTCGAGATCATTAAGTTGCCGAATAATGGTTTCGGGATCGCGATCGTTGCGTTTCCTGCGGCGGCGGGCTTTCGTTCTCTCGCCAAACAACTGTTGCTCGCTGACAATCGCAATTTTGGCGCCGGGCAGTATTACTCCGTTGTCGATCGGAGCGATAGCGACACCAATGCGATGATCGTGTTCACGAAACTGCCGCCAGCTGTCGATACGTGCGAGGTCCAGTCCACGCCCGGACAACAGGTCGTGGAGTTGCTCGCGACGGCCCGGCGAATCGGTGCTGAATAACACGCGACCATCGAACGACTTCAGAAACTGAAGCAACGCTGCTGCGGCATCTTCGTAGCGCGTTTCGATTTTCATCGCGGCTGGCATTCGGGTGTCATAGTTGACGGCCGCACCGCTGAGCGATTGTGTGGAATATTGAATGCGTGAAAACGCGTCCAGTCGCGACGTAATTTTTTCCGGGCTGATGAACGTTTCATCGGCGCTCAGGACCGGTCGTTCCTTGTCCAGACTGGACATGGCGAAACGTTCTCGAGCTTCGGACCAAAACTGCGTGAGTAGCGATTCCAGCGAGGCGGGTGACAGAACGACGCAATTTCCGGGCAGGTAATCGGCGAAGGAGGCGGTGGAGTCGAAGAACAACGGCAAGTAGTACTCAATGCCGCCGTGCGCGATACCGTCTGACACGTCTCGATACACACGGGATTTGCCTGGCTGACCTTCGAAGCGCTCACGGTAGCGGTCGCGGAATGCGGCGATCGCGGCTGCGTCGAGCGGAACCTCTCTGGCGGGCAGAATTCGAATCGAATCGACTTTGTCGCCGGACAATTGCTTATCCGGTGAGAAGAAACGCAGGGACTCAATATCGTCGTCAAAGAAATCAATACGGACAGGCTCATCAGTGCCCATCGGGAATATGTCGATCAATGAGCCTCTGACCGCGAATTCACCGTGCTCGGACACTTGTGGTACTCGCAGGTAGCCTGTCTCAACCAGCGACCGCGTAAACTCGTCACGCGGTAGTTGTTGACCAGTGCTCAGCGATAGCGACCGTGCGGCAACGTAATCCAGAGGCGGTAGACGCTGATGGAGTATCCCGGCTGTCGCGATGATGACGCCACTCGTCATATTCGGCAGAGTCGCCAGTACCTGCAGGCGCTGAGAAATGATGTCCTGATGAGGCGAGAAATTGTCCCAGGGGAGTGTTTCCCACTCCACGAAATGAACAATCGGAATCGTGTTGTCCGTGAAGAAGCGAATCTCCGATTCGAGCTGATCCGCATGCCGCGGATCCTCGGCCAGGATGAGCAGAGGACGCTGCTTTCGGGCCGCAATGACCTGGGCGAGCTCGGCTGCCGCTAAAGAGCTGCTCGCGCCGATCAGGCGGCCCCACGCATCGGCGTGGCCGGCTTGCGGAAGTTGCAGCTCGCTGGGAATGAGTAGGGTTTTGGTCAATGGAGTATTTGCTGGGAAATGTTTTCGGGACGCGATTATTACACAGACACAAAAAAGCCCGGGACGTTTCCGACCCGGGCTTTGCTATTTTTGTCCCGTCTGGCTCGACTAGCGCTTAATGACCGCGTGAATCACCTTGTCGTACTCGAAAAATACAACGAAATCTGCATATTCCCAACGGGTAATCGGCGGATCTCCAACCGGTGTATTAACCGATGTTGGGCTGCCATACTTGGATTCAACGCTCGCCTGTGTCATGCCACGAGTCGGACGTCCATCATTCGATCCTGCCGTCGCGCCATCCATGTTCAGGTTCTGTGCGTTTGCCACTGCGCCAAAGGCTGCAAGCAAAGCTATTGCGGATACGATTCGCAGTTTGGTCATTGGTGCTACTCCCATAGGTGGTTTCAGAACTATATCACTGCTGGTGCCTCTTCCCCATGCGAACTGCGTCACAAGTCGATGAATGTGGTTTAATGCCAGCCGATGCTAAATCCTGTCGAACTCTTCATCGGGCTACGCTACCTGAGGGCTAAGCGGCGCACCCGATTCGTGTCATTTATCACGCTGATATCCCTGCTCGGGATATCGCTGGGCGTGGCCGCTCTGATCGTTATTTTGTCGGTAATGAACGGCTTTGAGGGCGAGCTGCGAAGCCGCTTACTCAGTATGTCAGCGCACGGGTCTGTGTCGGCCGCGAACGGTCGAACACAAGAGTGGGAATCCCTGCTTGAACAGGTCAACGCGGAGCCCGGCGTCAAGGCGGCCGCCCCGTTTATCCAGATGGAAGGAATGATCCAGTCCGGGCGCGAGCTTTTTGCCGTGCTTGTGCACGGCGTCGAGCCGATGCATGAACAGGCATTGTCAGGCGACATGATTAACATGGTCGAAGGCAGTTTAGACGTATTGCAGCCGGGGGAGAGGAGCATCATTCTCGGACGGATGCTGGCCTATGATCTCGGCGTCCGGCTTGGCGACAGCGTCGTATTGCTGGTCCCAAAACCGGTCGGTGACGGCACGCTGCAACCGGTTCTTGAGCGCTTTGTTGCGCGCGGCGTCTTTGAGGCCGGGCTGCAGGACCATGATGGCGTACTTGCCCTGGCCCACGCCGATGATGTGGCAGCGATTATGGGATTCGGTACGGCCGTGAGCTCGATCCGTTTCAGAGCTGATGACGTTTTAGCGGCACCCGATATCGCCAAATCCTTGCAAGCGAAGCTGGGTGACGATTACTCCAGCAGCGATTGGACGATCGAAAACGGCAGCTACTTCCGTGCGATTCGACTTGAGAAAATGATGATGTCCCTGATTCTGTCGCTCATCATTGGCGTAGCGGCGTTCAACATCGTCGCGAGCCTGGTTATGGTCGTTACGGACAAGACCACGGATATAGCCGTGTTGCGAACGCTGGGTATGGCGCCGCGGGGTGTGGTGAAAGTATTTTTTGTGCAAGGTGCTGTCATCGGTTGGGCAGGCGTGGCAATCGGTGTGGTTCTCGGCGTACTTCTTGCGATTAATGTGCCGACACTGGTTCCGATACTTGAGCAGTTCTTTGGTTTCCAGGTCATGCCGGGCGACGTCTATTACGTGACCCAAATTCCCTCGGAACTTGAGTCTCAGGATGTCCTTGTTATTGCGGTTTCGGCCTTTGTTCTGACCTCGCTGGCGACGTTGTATCCCGCGCGCCGCGCCGCACTGGTGAACCCGGCGGCCGCATTGCGGTACGAGTAAGCGAATGGCCACGCGATTTGAATACTGGATTGGCAGTCGCTACGTGCGGTCGCGCAGCAGTAACAGTTTTGTTTCTCTGATCTCGGCTATTTCGATGTTGGGGATTGCGATCGCGGTGATGGTCTTGATCGTAGTGATGTCTGTCGTCAATGGCTTTGAGCGCGAACTCAAAGATCGTTTATTGGCGATGACAGCGCACGCGAGTATCGAGGGAGTCGATGGAGACTTGGCGGACCCGAGCGATCTGATTGAAGTCGCGGTAAAGAACGCGCGTGTAACTGCAGCGGCGCCTTATGTCAGTGGACAGGCGTTGCTTGTCTACGAGATGCAGTTAAGTGGCGCGGAATTGCGCGGAGTCGATCCGATATTGGAATCGACAGTTTCCGGCATTGATGGCGTGATGCAGACGGGTGCGCTGACTGATCTGGTTGGCGGCGAGTTCAAAATAATTCTGGGCGTCGAGTTAGCTGATGCGATGCAGGTCGATGTTGGCGACAAGGTAACGGTGGTTCTTGCCGAAGGAAGGGTGACGCCCGCCGGCGTCATGCCGCGCACAAAGCGATTTACCGTGAGCGGTATATATCGTGTTGGCATGTACGAATTTGATCGGCGACTCGCTTTTATCAATATCGATGACGCGCAGCGTCTGTATCGTAAGCGGGACTCGGTGAGCGGCGTACGACTCAACGTGACCGATATCTACGAGGCGCCGGCAATCGTTCGGGAAGTAGCGCTGGAAAATGGAGAATTGGTACTCGTCAGTGACTGGACGCGTCAGCATGTCAATTTCTTCCGCTCTATTCAGATCACGAAATCGATTCTGTTTGTGATTCTGATGATGGTAATCGCGGTTGCTGCCTTTAATATCGTTTCGACGCTGGTAATGGTTGTTAAGGATAAGCAGGCCGACATCGCCATATTGCGGACGATTGGCGCACGCCCAATGAGTATTCTCAAGATATTCGTAACGCAAGGCAGCATTGTGGGCGTCGCGGGTACATTGGCGGGGGTAATTCTCGGTATGCTGCTGGCGCTGAATCTCGAATCGATCATTCGGTTTTTCGAGTCGGCATTCGGTATCAAGTTTCTTGCCGCCGACGTCTACTTTATTAGCGACCTGCCATCAGAACTGCAGTACGGTGACGTCGCTTTGGTGGCAGCGATTGCGCTGGTGCTCGCTCTAATTTCAACTATTTATCCGGCCTGGGTTGCTGCAAAGACGGCGCCGGCTGAGGCTTTACGATATGACTAACCCGGTTCTCAACTGCAGTGGCGTGGTAAGACGCTTTAACGAAGGCGAGTCGATGCTTGTGGTCCTGAATGGCGTGGATTTCGTTGTTCAGCGGGCGGAACGCGTCGCGATTATTGGCACGTCGGGGTCAGGCAAGACGACGTTGTTACAGATTATGGGTGGTCTTGACGAGCCCGATGAAGGCGAAGTATTCATCAATGGCGAGGCAATGCACGGCAAGAACGAAGCAGCGAAGGGCGATCTTCGAAATCGAAACGTCGGCTTTGTTTATCAGTTTCATCATCTTTTGCCCGAATTTACGGCCGAAGAAAATGTCGCGATGCCGCTGATGATTCGCGGCGAGCCGCGGAGTGCCGCAATCGAGCAGGCGCGGGAGCTTTTGAGTCGAGTTGGTCTTGGCGAGCGCTTGCATCACAAGCCGGGCGAATTGTCGGGCGGCGAACGCCAACGTGCTGCGGTAGCGCGAGCATTGATTACGAAGCCGCGACTCGTTCTGGCCGACGAGCCGACCGGTAATCTGGATTCTGGAAATGGCGCGCACGTGTTGAAGCTGATGATGGCGCTCAATGAGGAATTGAAGACAAGTCTCGTTATCGTGACCCATGATCATTCAATCGCTGCGAAGATGGACCGTATCCTCGTTCTCGAAGACGGCGTGTTGAAGCCGTCAAGCTAGGAGTTGTTGTGGCGGCGGCTCTTTTTGCGGGACTTGTAGTTAGCAATCGATGAGCGCCAGAACAGATCCAGTGTGATGTAGCCCAGAATAGCGGCTGCTGATCCCAAAATTACGCATCCCAGCAGCATAGGCTGCCAAATGGTCAGGAAGGTGTGCGTAACCCAGTCCCAGGATAGTTCGAATTCGAATTCACGCAGCGGGGTCTTCAACAGGCCGCGTCCGACTCGATAGGCGAAGTAATACATTGGGCCCATCGTCACCGGGTTGGACACCCAGGTCGCTAGCGCGGCGACGGGAATATTGACGCGAAAAAGCAGTGCTAACAGAATGCCCATCAATGTGTGGCCAGGCGTCGGCATGAAAGCGACGAAAAAGCCGATTGCGACCGCCGGCACGACCGTTCTGCGTCGAATGCCCCACAATCGATGATCGTGCAGCAGATGCCGAAACGGCGTCATGTACCACTGCTCACTAACTTGGTGGCGTTTAAACGCAAATTTCCTGAAAAAGCGCCTTGGCATCGACGGTGGGTCCGGTTTTGATGGTGAGTGCCGAAAAATACGACAACGATGATTCCTGTCTGCCTGCTTATTCTGGCAGGCGGTGTCGCGGCGCAGCATAGCAGGCTTCGTATTGACTCTGACCACTGCAATGTTCTTTTTGTTGCGGTCGTTATCGTATTTGTTTTGCCGCATGTGCGCTGGTTCGCATATGCGCTGTTGGGGTTTACCCTTTTCATGAGTGCGGGCAATCGCATCATCGAGGCGCGACTTGAGCCGCAATTTGCTGGCGACAGCATGCTGACTCGGGTCCGAATTGTCGATTTTCCCAGGGTGACGGGTGCGTCTGTATCGATGCTCGTCGAACCGATCAGCGATCCCAGGATGCCAGCGCGATCACGTGTGAGCTGGTTTGAGCCAGCGACGATCCCTGTGATTGGCGATGTTTGGGAATTTGAGCTGCGCCTGCGCCGTCCCTACGGCACCAGCAATCCAGGCCTGTTTAGCCTTGAAAACTGGATGTTCCGGGAAAAAATACAGGCCACCGGCTACATCGTTGCCGGTAAGCGCAATCGCCTCTACTCCAGCGGCTCGTTATCGTGGATAGACCAGTACCGACACGCATTTGTTGTTCGCGTCAATGCGATCGGTGGCGAATCGGCGGCCGTGCTTGCCGCCATCGGCGTTGGGGCACGACATCGTATTTCCCGTGACCAGTGGGACCGATACGCCAGGACAGGCACCAGCCATTTAATGGCGATCTCCGGTTTGCACATCGGCTTGGCCGCGACCGCTGCATTCATAATAATTGTGTTCATTTTGGGTGTCTGCCGTCTTCGCGGCAACCATCTCGATCACGGAATAATATCCGCGGCCATCGTCGCGACCCTGTACGCAGCCATCTCGGGGTTTGCCGTACCGTCGCAGCGTGCGACGATGATGCTCGGACTGGCGGCACTGGCGTTTTTTTTCCGACGCCGCGCTGATCCGACCCGGATTGTTGCGACGGTTGCGTTGCTCGTATTCGTCGTCGATCCGATCGCAATCATGATGCCGGGGTTTGGGCTTTCATTTGCCGCCGTTGTGGCCTTGCTTTGGTTCGCGAAATCCGCTTCGCATTCGCCCAAAAAGAGATGCTACTTCTCCAAAGCCACAGCCGCGCTTCGGAAACTGGTGGGCATGCAATTCGCGCTGCTGTTCGGCCTGATGCCGCTGACAGTACTCATCTTTCATCGAATTTCATTCATCGCGCCGGTCGCCAACATGATTTCGGTGCCCGTGTTCAGCCTGATCACCGTGCCGCTCACACTGGCGAGCATGATTATCCATCCGGTGTGGGAGGGCGCCGATTCCTGGCTGCTCGGCGTCGCCGCGAAGAGCGTTCAGGTGGTCGAGCGGGTGATCTTCGAAGCCGCACAAATGCCGGGCGCCAGTGCTGAGCTTTCCGGTATCGGTGGCGACGACAGCACGTATCTGTGTTTCGTATTGCTGCCGGCAATCTGGCTCGTTCTACCGCGCGGTTGGCCGGGTCGCGGGATAGCCCCACTCGGCATAGTCGTGCTGCTGCTGCACAGTCCCGCGCCGCCACCGCGTGACTGCGTTGATGTGCATGTTCTCGACGTGGGGCAAGGACTTGCCGTCGCTCTACAAACCAGGCAGCGATTTGCGTTGTTCGATACCGGCGCATCCTACCGAGGCGGAGGCAGCGCGGCGGAACAGCTTGTACTGCCGTTTATGCGCTACAAAGGTATAGACAAGATTGACTGGCTGATCGTCTCGCATGCCGACGATGACCACGCTGGCGGCGTATCGGCACTAGTGAGTGACATCGCAGTCGGTGGCATTCTGCTGGGCGAGTCCTTGCCGCGACTAAAGCAATCGAGCATGCGCTGCGTTGCGGGCCATTCATGGCGGGCGGGTGCCGCCGTTTTCCGCGTGTTGCACCCCGGTCCCGATAATGTGATGTCTGGCAACGATTCATCGTGTGTTATCGCCGTGAGCGTCGGGGAGCATCAACTGATTTTGACCGGCGATATCGAGACGGCAGGCGAGCAGCGCCTGTTGGCCGATTCGGACCTCCAGAGAGTCACCGCCGCCCTGATTCTACATCACGGCAGCCTGACCTCGTCCAGCCCGCGGTTTGTCAATCGCTTGAGGCCGAATCTCGCGATTGCATCGGCTGGCCGCAATAATCGCTGGGACTTCCCGAAAGATCGCATCGTAAGGCGCTGGGAGGTCGCTGGAGGGACCGTTTTGAGCACGGCGAGCTCTGGCGCTATCAGCTTTCGACTGTGCGCTAACGATGGCATCAGCCTGTTGAGAGAGGAAAGGCTGCGGCGACGACGTTTCTGGCATGATTCTGCGGACCTTTAGCGAGAATTTTCGGCGCCGTCACTGTATATTTCCATTTTCCTCTGATTTCAGGTTCTTAATGGTTGAGATAGTTAAATCGGGCGGCTTGCTGATGTGGCCCATTGTTCTGTGCGCGATCATCGCCATGGGTATCATTCTTGAGCGCTTCTGGACGCTGCAGCAAAAGCGCGTCATCCCGGAGGACCTCACGAGCAAAGTCTGGGGATGGGTCAAGAAAGACCAGCTTGATCAGAAACAGATCCAGACGCTGCATCAGGGATCCGCGCTCGGGCAGATTCTCGCCGCAGGGCTCATGAATCGTGACCGCGATCGCTTGGTGTTGAAAGACTCCATTGAAGATACGGGCCGCCATGTCGTTCACGAGCTTGAACGCTATTTGGAGACGCTGGGCACCATTGCCGCCATTACGCCGTTGCTTGGTCTACTGGGTACGGTGATTGGTATGGTCAAAGTGTTTACGGCAATTACAACGCATGGCGTTGGCGACCCAACCGTTCTTGCCGGCGGTATTGCCGAAGCCCTGATTACAACGGCAGCCGGACTCACCGTCGCCATACCTGCCTTGATAGGCTATCGCTATTATCGGACTCGCATTGATACGCTCGTTGTCGATATGGAAAAGGAAGCCATCAAACTGGTCGAGGCTTTGCATCGACGAAGTGAGAAAGGTAACAAAAAATGAAACTCAGCCTGCGCGCTCGAACGGAGCCAGAGGTCAATATGACATCGTTGATCGATGTCGTGCTGTTGTTGCTTATCTTCTTTATGGTCTCGACAAGTTTCGTCAAACAATCGCAAATCAACATCAGTCTGCCGCAGGCGGAAAATTCCACTACGGTTGCCGAACCGCCCGAGCAAATTGACATCATGATTACGGCGGCGGGCACTTATCTCGTCAACGGGCGCGAGCTCATCAATAATCGCCCGGAAACGATTCGCAACGCCTTGCAGAAAACATCGGACGGCAATAACAATATGCCGCTGACGATCAGCGCGGATGCCAACGCAAAACACCAACATGTCGTTACTGCGATGGATGTCGCAGGACGCCTCGGGTTTACTCAGATTAGTATTGCCACAGTTAACGATCCGGCCGAGTAGCGAGAATCAAAGCAACGGTGAAAAAACGTATAGACCCTGAAGTCCGCGTAGTTTACGGGCGACTCTGGCATTACGTCACGCCGCACAAACTCATCGGATTTATCGCCGTTGTGGGCATGACCACTACCGCGATCGTTGAAGCCGGACTTGTCTATCTCTTACAGCCATTGATGGACGAGACGATGATTGCCAAGCAGGTCGAATCCGGCAATTGGATTCCCCTGGCGTTCCTGCTCATTTTTGTTTTGCGGGGTTTATCCGGCTTCGCGACAGAGTATTCGCTGGGGTGGATCGGTCGCAGCGTTATCAGCGATTTGCGCCGCCAGGTGTTTAACAAGTTTCTGACGCTGCCGATTAAGTTTTTCGACGCGCAGGCCGCAGGTCCACTGCTGTCACGTCTTACCTACAACGTGGAAATGGTCGCCGAGTCGGTGACGAGTGTGGTGACCATAGCCGTTCGCGATACATTGACCGTCATCGCGGCGTTTGGAGTCATGCTTTATCACAGTCCGATGTTGACTGGTTTTGTCGCGATTCTGTTTCCGATCGTCGGGGCTCTTGTCAGGCTGCTCGGCGTCGCCTTCAGGCGTTACAGCGGCCGCATACAGGATTCGGTGGGTGAGGTTACGCAAGTGACCGATGAAATAATCCGCGGCAATTCGGTTGTTAAGGCGTTCGGAGGTTATGAGTACGAACGTGACAGACTGGTCGACGTTGACGAAGGCAATCGTAAGCAAAACCTGAAGTTGATTCGGGTTCGTTCGATGGGCGTCGCGGTCACTCAGATCGTTTTCGGATTCGGTATCGCGCTGGTCATATTCATAGCCGGAAAGCAGTCCATCGAGGGTGTCCTGTCTGCGGGCCAATTTATCTCGTTTTTCTCGGCAATGATGCTCATGTTGCAGCCTGTTCGCCGCATTACTAATGTGAACGCGACCCTGCAGCGTGGCGTCGCAGGTGCTGACAGTCTGTTTACGATCATGGACGAGAAGGATGAAAAGGATACAGGCACAACGGAGATTGAGCGTGTCCGCGGCCATGTTCGCTTCGACAATGTCGGGTTTTCCTACGGCGACGACGATGGCCCGGTCGTTGAAAATGTCAGTGTTTCCATCGGCGCCGGTAAGACGTTGGCCATCGTCGGGCACTCGGGTAGTGGGAAATCGACCTTGGCGAACCTGTTGCCGAGATTCTACGAAATCGATTCGGGCGACATTCAAATCGACGACGTATCGATTCGTGATTTCACGCTGGCAAGTCTTCGCAATAACATCAGTCTCGTGAGTCAGGATGTCGTTTTATTTAACGACACAATCCGGAATAACCTCGCCTACGGACAATTGAGGTCGCAGTCTGAAAAAGAATTGATGGCCGCCGCCGAAGCGGCCCATATTCTGGATTTCGTTGACGACTTGCCGGGTGGTCTCGAAACGATGGTTGGCGACCGCGGAGTTCTGCTATCGGGCGGACAGCGACAACGAATTGCAATTGGCAGGGCACTTCTGAAGAACGCGCCGGTGCTGATTCTCGACGAAGCGACATCGGCGCTCGATACGCAGTCGGAACGGCGAATTCAGGATGCGCTGAATATTCTCATGAAGGACAGGACGACTCTGGTAATCGCACACCGGTTGTCGACCGTGGAGAAAGCCGATCGCATAATAGTTCTTGATGCGGGACGCGTGGTCGAGTCGGGTACGCATGCAGAGTTAGTGGCTCAGGATGGTCACTATGCTGCACTTTATCGCATGCAGTTCAGCGACGAATAGGCTGAGTGTTGTGAGTGCCGTAT
>RCNB010001624.1_pt1 | contig 14040 bp, 9 predicted proteins | sample 2041321 | NCBI WGS metagenome assembly RCNB01 (sample SAMN09708232, study PRJNA481090) | Marine sediment metagenome, whole genome shotgun sequencing project. | reverse complement strand
TGACAGCTCCGGCTGCAAGAATAGCAAGATCTCCGGTACCGCCGCATACATCAAGAACCCTGTCTCCGCTATTTAAACCCAGCATGCGGACAGCTATTCTTTTCCAGATATGATGAATACCGAAGCTTAAAAGTGTATTCATCATATCATATTTTCGGGCCACGGAATTGAAATAACCGAGGATCAATTGGGACTTTTTCCGGCCATTGATTTTTTTATCATCGAAGCTTGTCATATTTTATGCAGGGTTTGGCGGTTTCGCAGAAACTCACCCCCGCCTTAATCCATCCCGCCAGAGAAACAGTTCTGAAATGATTATTTGATTTGGTTCACTGTTCTATCTTGAAGAAAAGAAAAGGCAGGTTCAGTCAAAGTCGGTGAATAAATCATCTCGCGTAAAGATTATTCATATCCTTCTTTTTTAAGAAGCTCACTATACCAGTTTGCAAATTCAAGCATGGCAATATAGCGTTCATCTCCGTTTATTATTCCGATACAAATATCCACAACTCCTCTGCCGTATGCGTTGCTGTATTTTTCAACACTGGTCTCTTGAAGAAACTCTCTAATGAGCATCTGGCTCGTACGCTTTGTTTTATCTTTCCGAATATCAATAGGATCTTTAGGTTCCTGAAAGGGATCCCATTTATCAAATCCTTTTTTAAGGATATGTTTTTGCCGTCTCGGTGACATGCAGTCAAAAACTGCCTTTTTTCTCTTTTTAGCTTCTTCAATAGAAAATTCCGTCATCTTCAACTCCTTTACCCTTGTCCATTACCTGCCATTTCTTAAGGAACACACTATGAATCTTCTTTTATCCCCAGATATTCCTCATCATAAACGGAAAGAAGCGCCATGGAAAGCGGAACAAGCATGTCAACAAGTTTTATATACTCAGTTCTTATTTCTTTTACAAACTCCGCAGAAATCTGCTGAAGCCTGCCATGTATTATATCAAGATTGACTGTTGGATATTTTTCTCCTTCAATAAAGCCTGATTTTCCGCAAGTATGACCAACTCCGCCTATAGATGTAGGTATTCCATAAAATCTGCAAGTTATCGGCCTGTATTCATACAGGTCGCAACTATCTTTAGAATTAAGTAAAGGGCACCTTACCCGCTCCCCGGCCAGCCTTGCAAGTATCTCATCTTCACTGCTGCCCGCCTCTAGTTCTTTAACCGCCTTTCTCTTTATTTTATGAATTTGCCGATCAATATCGTTAGCCTTGTTAATAATCACTTCTCTGGCATTACCTTCGATCTTTTCCTTAAATTTGTGGTTTATATACATAGCCTCGATTAAAGTAAGGTCAAACATTGCATGGCAGCAGTCAGAGCATTCAATCTTACACTTCACACATTCAGAATGCTCTTTGGACACATGCTCGAATACATCATCAGCTGCTTTTACGAGCTCTTCATATTTTTTAAAAAACGGTTCAAAATTTTTCTCCATCGCCAGACTCCCCTTTTTATATCTTCAGAAATTTACAAACTCATTAAGAGGTAAATTTCTGGTCTTGGTTTTTCTGATTGTTTCACGTGAAACAATCACTTGCCGATACAAAACTTGTTAAATATTTTATCTAATATTTCATCTTTTACCGAAACCCCAATTATTTCTTCTAAAGAATCCATCGCTTCTTTAATATCAATGGCTATCATCTCAAAGGGTGTTTCTTTGCTTATTCCTCTTTTAGCTCTTAAAGTTTTTTCCAGGCATTTTTCTATTTCTTTTTTATGCCTGAGGTTTGGTATTGTTGTGTTTTGTATATTCATTCCAAAATCGCCTGTATAAGCATTTTCAATCATCTTTTTTAGTTCACCTATTCCTTTATCATACAGAGCGGATATTTTAACTTTTTTTATTCTCTTCCATTTTTCCGGTATCTCAACTTTAAAATCATCTTCAACCAGGTCTATTTTATTAATAACCATGATCATTTCTTTATATTTAAAATCTTTTTTTATTTTATAATCCTCTTTTGTCAATTTTCTGCTTGCATCGATCATGAATAAAACGATGTCCGAAACGTTTATATGTTCATATGCTTTTTTTATTCCTAGTATCTCAATAGGATCATTAGAATCATGCAATCCTGCTGTATCGCTGATAATAGCAGGAATGCCATTTATATTAATTATTTCTTCAATTACATCTCTTGTCGTTCCCGGCACTGAAGTTACTATTGCTCTTTCTTTTTTAGCCAACCTGTTCATAAGGCTCGATTTTCCAACATTAGGTTTTCCTGCTACTACAAGTTTTATCCCCTCTTTAAAAACATGTCCCTTTTTATAGTTTTCAAGAAGTTCCATCAGCGGTTTGACTGCTTCATTGGTAATTTGGTTTTTTATTTCATTTATATTTAAACCTTCACCCACTTCATCTGGAAAATCGATTCCTGCATTAATTTCTGCTAAAATGTTTATAAGGGAATCTCTTATTAAACTTATGCGGTTTTTCAGCCTTCCATCTATTTGCAAGTTTGCTATTTCAAGTGATTTTTCTGTCCTTGCATTTATAATATCAATAACCGCCTCTGCCTGAGTCAGATCTATCCTCCCGTTAATAAATGCTCTTTTTGTAAATTCACCTGGCTTGGCAAGCCTTGCCCCCTTTTCTATTATAAGTTTAAGAATTTCATTTAAAGCTATTTGTCCCGAATGTGCGTTTATTTCTACAACATCCTCTTTTGTATAAGAGTTTGGTGCTTTCATTACAGATAGCAAAACCTCATCAATATTTTTGCCTTTTTTCTCATTGATAATATTTCCTAAATAAAGTTTGTGTGATTCAAATCGCGGTTTTTTATTAGAAAAAGATTTTTTTTTGTCTTTTTTTTCAGAGGGGTTTTTTCTTTGTTTTTTGACAAAGATAGATTCTGCTATGGACAATGCATCTTTTCCGGATATTTTAATTATTCCTATTCCGCCTTTTCCGGGAGGCGTTGCAACTGCTGTTATTGTAGAGTCGTTCATTTTGAATTTAATAGAAGGTGTGTTTTTATATATGTTAGAGCTTTTTTGTGTTTCTGTTTCTTTAGTGAGGACACAGCTCTTGGTCCTGTAGCTCTTATGATATTTTAATTTGCGTTTTCAACCTTATCGGGAAACATTTCTTTTTTTTGATGAGAACTCTTTTTGGGAAATATCACGATTTTTCTTAAGACCCCTTCTCCTTTGCTTCTTGTACCGACCTCTTTATCGTTTTTTAAAGTGATATGAATTATTCGCCTGTCATGTGGGTTCATCTCTCCCAGCGACATTGGTTTCCCAAAACGTTTGCACTTATCTGCAAGGCGTTTTGCAAGGCTTTTCAGATATGAATTTCTTTTTTCCACGTACCCCTCAATATCAACCAGGGTTCTGCTTCTCTTTTCATTTTTTTTATTAATTACTTTTTCAACAATTAATTGTATCGCTTCAAGTGTTTTTCCCCTTTTGCCTATTAGCAAAGCTGAGTTTCCACCAACCACATTATATATAGTTTTATTCGATTTTACCTCGATTGCTATTTTTGCATCTTCCGTTATCGAATCTATTATTTTTTGTAAAACCTCTTTTCCTGTCTGGACATTATTTTCCTTTACTTCGCTTTCTTTATTATCGTAATACTTCCTATCATCTTCTTTATTATCTATCTTTTTTTCCTCCGGCTTTTTTTCCTCCGGCTTTTTCCCCTCCGGTTTTTTTTGCTCCGGTTTTTTTTCCTCTGGCTTTTTTTCCTCTGGCACAGAAACTTTTATTTTTGCTTTTTTCCTTCCAGCCAAACCAAAAATGCCTGTTGAACCATAAGATATCACTTTATACCTTATTTTTTCCTTATCAATTTTTAGCTTACCGCAAGCTTTTTTAATAGCGTGTTCAATATTTTTCCCTTCAAATTCTATATAAGACGTCATTTCTGACCTCCGTATTATGCGTTTTTCTTAGTTATATAATGCTGTTGTGCCATGGAAAGTACATTGTTTACAAGCCAGTATAAAACAAGCCCGGATGAAAAATTAATAAAAATTACAGTGAATATTATCGGCATAAACATCATCATTTTAGCCTGCGCCGCATCACCCATTGGTGGCGACATCTTTTGCTGAAGCAACATCGATGCTCCCATAATAATGGTTAGAACAGGAATACCATATGGCGGTTGCATGAACGGAATTGAAAAATCAAAACTAAAAAGACGGTCTGGGGCAGACAGGTCGTTTATCCATAAAAAGAACGGTGCATGCCTTAGCTCGATTGCTTCATACAACATCCTGTAAAGAGCAAAAAACACGGGTATCTGCACAACCATAGGCAGACATCCCCCAACCGGATTTACTTTATATGTTTTGTATAAAGCCATAACTTCTGCATTCATCTTTTTCTTATCATTTTTATACTTCTCTTTTATTTCAGCCATTAATGGCTGAATTTTTTTCATTTCGCCCATTGATTTATAGCTCTTCGTGCCAAGAGGCCATAATAATATTTTTGTGAACATTGTTAAAATAATAATGGCTATGCCATAATTGTGAATAACATTATCATGCAGGAAATTCATTATCCACAGACACGGCTTTGCTAATATGTCAAACATCCCAAAATCAATCGCTTTGTCTAGACTATGACCTGTTTTTTTCAAAACTTTCATGCTTTTAGGTCCTAAAAAAAGCTTATACTCAATTTGTTTTTGCGTGCCTGGATTTACCCGAATGCTTGGTAAAATATATTGCGCTTGTAGTATGTTATCTTTAAATAAAAGCTTCATGATTCCTTCCGGTGCATCTTCATTATTTTCCGGTAGAATACTAGACATGAAATATCGATCCTGCAAAGCTAACCATTTAAAGGTTCCTGAAAAGGTACTTTTATCTTCTATTTTTTTTACTTTTATTTGTTCAAGTTTATTATTTATCAGCGCGCTTGGTCCCTCAAATCCGTACATGGCTTTTTCTTGCTTAAAATACTTTATTAAAGAAAGTTTTATTTTATCCTCAAAGGCCTGACCGGATCCATTTTTTATATTAATATTAAGCCCTATGGTGTATTCTTCCGGTGAAAACGAAAATACTTTTTCAAAAATGATTCCTTCCGGCGATTCCCATGAAAAACCAACTTCTCTTGTGTCGTTAACGACAGTAATCTTATCTTCAATTAAATTGCTTAAAAATACAGCTCGTTCTATTCCTTCAATACTGTTACCTTCAAGTCCGATAATAACGCTTCCCTCTTTATTCTTTTTTACAATAATTTCTTTATACGGAGAATCTTTTTCTACTGCCTCCCTGTATTTTTTTAAAACAAAGCTTTTAAATAATGCTCCCTTTTCTGAAATCTTTACTGAGTATAAAGGTGTATCAACCGTTATTATCCTTGCTGTTTTTTCTTCCGCTATTAATTCATCCTTCTTTTCAACAAGTTCTTTTTCCTCTTCAACGGTTTTTTCTTTAGCATGTGACTTTTGATACAGTTCTTCTTTTTGTGTTTTTTTCTCAACTTGTACTACTTCAGCTTTATTTTCCTGCTTTTTGATATCTTCTTTCCCTGAAAAGAAAAATTCCCATATTATAAATACTAGAATAGAAAGCACAATTGCTATTATTATCCTGCCTTGTTCCATTTTTTTCTCCTGTTATTTCAATACTACCGAAGCAAATTCAAAACTTCCCATTTCGAAGCCTGCGTTTATCTGCTCAATACTTTTTTCCTGCCCTGCACAACGTAGATCCTGCTATTTGGGTGAAATATTTTGAAAATTACTCTAACTTTTATGTTTTTTTCCTTAACCTTTGAACTTAGCTCACCTTCTCCCGAAGATTAGTGACCCTTGCAGATAAGCGCAGATTTCGAAACGGCACTTTTTGAGGTCTGTGCTTATCTGCCCGATTTCTGCGTCAGGCTTAAATTTAGGTACTTTAGTGAAGCTTCAGCGCTATCCTCTTAATATCTAATATATTCAAGCGGTTGAAGTTTCCGCCTATTTCGATTATTCTCCATACCTAAGTCTATTCAAATAGAGGTTTAATTTGGCAGGGAAATGTCTCAGTGTCTTAAAGTCTTCTTTTTAAAACAGTTCTCTTTTTTTCCTTTTAGATTTTATGGTACAGGATCAATTCCGCCTGGATTAAACGGGTGGCACCTCAAAATTCTTTTTAAACCAAGGTATACACCTTTACGCAAGCCGTAACGCTTAATAGCCTTATAGGTGTATTCAGAGCAGGATGGGTAAAATCTGCAGGTAGGGCCAAAAATTGGTGATACCAAATATTGATAGGCTTTTATACTAACCAGGAAAGGCAATAAAAATAATTTTTTAATGATTTTCGCTCCCAGGTATTTTTTTAAATATTTCGTTCAGTGATTTAAAAACCATATCAGCTGAAATTTCTCCTGCCTTTTTTTTCGCTATTACATTAATATCCATAAACTCTGCAATCTTATCCCTGTTCATTCTGAAGTGTTCGCGGATTAACCGTTTAATTTTGTTGCGCTTTACCGCATTTCCTAGTTTTTTGCTAACCGTAATGCCAATTCGGTTTTTTTCAAATCTTCCGTCAGAATAAATTATTATAAAATTCCTGTCCTGAATTTTTTTTCCGCATTTTTGCAGCTGCAGGAATTCTCTCCTTTTTAAAATTTTGTCTTTTTTTTTAAAGGAGAATTTTTTCAAGCGCAGCCAGCCTCCCCACTTTAACTACTTGTTTTTCCAGCTATTTTTGTAACTCTCCGGCGTTTATTCCTTGGCTATGCGGATAGACGAGTTCTTCCTTTTGCCCTTCTTCTGTTGATGATTCTCCTTCCCTGTTTTGTGGACATTCTTTTCATAAAACCGTGTGTTCTGGCACGTTTAATCCTGCTTGGCTGATATGTTCTTTTCATAATTTTATCCTTTTTGTTATACCTTGTTTTACAAAAGGTCTCTTATTTTCTATATTGTGAGGGTTTTTTCCTTTTTTATAAATTAAACGTATCACCTAATCATATACTTTATTTTCTGTCAATAGTCAAAATGGATGGTTCAGCAAATATTCCGTTTCAAGCTTTTAGCAATTTCATCAGAGCTGATTTCATAGTAAATGGACCTTTTTGTATATCCAACAGCTTTTTATTTCTAATCCTTTAAACTCTCAAAAATTTCAAATTCCTCCATATGATATTTTGAATTTGAATAAACTATAATTTCCTTTCCAAGTTCCTTTTCAAGGCTGGAAATGACTTTGCTTTCCTCACCATGTAAAAGATCTGCTATTTCCGGGTTAACCTTTAACGTGATTTTTGTATTTGTTATATCGTTTATGTCTCTCTTTATCTCTTGATATATATTATAACATATTGATTGCTTAGATATTAGATATCCTTCACCTTCGCAGTAAAAACAAGGCTCGCAGAGCATTCTCGAAAGTGGCTTTTTATTTCGCTTTCTTGTCATTTGTATTAATCCCATCTCAGATATTGGCAGAATATTTGTTTTTCTTCGGTCTTTTTTAAAAGCCTCTTTCAGCTTATTAAACACTTTTTCCTGATTTGATTTTTTTTCCATATCGATAAAGTCGATAATAATAATTCCGCCAATATCCCTGAGACGGATTTGATAAGCTATCTCTTTTACAGCCTCAAGGTTTGTCTTTAAAATAGTTTCTTCAAGGTTGTGCTTTCCGACATATCTTCCAGTGTTAATATCGATGGCCACGAGAGCCTCTGTAAGTTCAATTACTATGTATCCACCCGATCTCAACCAGACCTTTTTTTTAAGCGCCCTTGAAATGTCTCCTTCTAAATTATAGGCATCAAAAACGGGTTCCTGTCCTTCATATAGTTCCACGTTTTCCTTTAAGCCCGGCGTGAATTTTTCCATAAATGAAATGATGGATTCATAGCCTTTGCGTGAATCTATTACCAGCTTCTCAGCTTCGTATATCAACAAGTCTCTTACAGCTCTGAGGCTTGCTGTAAGCTCCTTATGCAAAAGGCATGGTGCGGACGCTTTTTTGTACTTTTGCTGCATATTTTCCCACATATTATTGAGAAATTCCATCTCATAGGCAATTTTCTCCTTGGCAATTCCTTCTGCGGCTGTTCTTATAATATATCCGTAATTTTCATTTCTTAGAGACAGCGTTATTTCTTTCAGCCTGTCCCTTTCCGTGGTATCTTCTATACGCCTTGATATTCCTATATGGTCTGATTGCGGCATAAGAACGAGAAATCTTCCCGGAAGCGAGATATGAGATGTGATCCGTGCCCCTTTACTTCCTATGGGTGATTTGTCAACCTGTACCATTATTTCCTGATTTTCCGTCAGTAGCTGTTCTATGCGCCAATTACTATTTTTAAATGGCTTTGATAAAACGTCTTCTTTTTGCTCTAAAGCCTCATCATCAGGCTCCTCGCTCTTAATGAACATTTCTTCAAATTCTATATCGTTTTGTGTAGCAACGTCGTTCACATAAATAAACCCTGCCTGCTCCAAACCAATATTGATAAATGCGGCATGTATTCCAGGCAAAACCCTTTGCACTCTTCCCTTGTAGATATTTCCTGCTATATCCGATTCATCCCCTCTTTGGACAAAAAGTTCTGCTATGGTACCTTCTTCGAGAAGTGCCACCCTTGTTTGGTGCTCTGTTTCGTTAATTACGATCTTTTTATACATTTTATCACTCTTTTTGTGTTTTTTCTCATCCTCAGAATTTGAAAAGCCACAACCCTCAGGCTAATATCGAAGAATCGGGACCTTAACCTTTCCCGCCCCTTATTTTTACAACCATTGCCTTTTTATTTTGCTCATCCGTAAAATTAAAGATTTTCTTTAAAACTTGATAGGGTCTGACTATTTTCCCATTATCCGGTTTCAATATAAATTCTATTTCCTTTTTTGATGTTAAACAAATGTTTAATACAATTTTTTTTAAGTTTATTTTATTTATTTTTCCTTTCTTATTCAAACGTTCAACAATAACTTCCTCCTGGTTCTTAAATTTTTGTATAGCGCTCTCATCAAAATCAAAATCTTTTATACGGACCCGGTAAGTAAAGCTGTCTATCCTGTTTATTTCAGCTTTAGAAGGGGCATCTGTGCATTCGAGTATTTCAAGTCCTTCCGGAAGTTGTTTATTTAATCTTTGGACCACCTCTTCCCGTTTTATAATTTGGCTGACAGCAATATACATATTTTCAATTTCGCTTTCAATTCCTATTGCAAGTGCATTTTCAAAAGAAACTTTCGGTTTTGGATGAAAACCCTGTGAATATTTAATGTCTAAATCTGCACGGTTTATTGCTCTAAACACTATATTAACAAGTTCCAGGTGCCCGAAATATTTTGCCGTACCTCTTTTTGAAAAAGATACCTTTAACTTTCTATAAGATATTTTGTTACTTTTTCCACTGTTAAGTGGTTGCTCTTTTGGAGATTCCTTAAAAGTTCTTGGTTCGATGACCTCAAAATCACACACACCACAACCTTTGCAATCACCCATGCGGCAGTCCCCTGTTGATTCGAGATTCTCGGCTCTCTCTCTTTCTTCTTTTAAAAAATCCTTGCTAACCCTTGTATCGATATGATCCCACGGGAGTGGTTCGTTAAGGTCTCTTTTTCTTCTATTAAAATAATCGATCTCCACCCCTGTATCTTCGCATGCCTCTTGCCATAATCCAAAATTAAACCGGTCGCTCCAGCTGTCAAACTTACACCCTTTCTTATGGGCGGAAACCAGCAACCTGGAAAGCTGCCTGTTTCCCCTTGCAAAAAGCCCCTCAAGCATGCTTGTTTCAGGCTTTTGCCACTTAATATGGATTCCTGGCATCTTTAAATTGCTCTTTATGTACTTTATCCTCTCTTTTGCTTCATCCAAAGAAAGCTGCGGTTCCCACTGAAAAGGAGTATGTGGTTTTGGTATAAATGTCGATACACTAACATTTATCTTACCCCACTTCCCATTTTTACCTTTAATTTTTCTAAGCTTTTTAACAAGATCAACAATTCCTTGAATATCCTCTTTTCTCTCTGAAGGAAGGCCGATCATAAAGTACAATTTAATTACCTGCCATCCTAAATCAAAAGAATTCTGAACCGTTTCAATAATCTCTTTTTCTGAAATGTTTTTATTAATAAACTTTCTTAACCTTTGGGTTCCAGCTTCAGGCGCTATTGTAAAACCCGTCTTCCTTACTTTTTTAATAAGCCTCATTAGTTCAGGAGTCAACGTTCCGGCTCTAAGTGAAGGCAGAGAAATAGCGATATGCCTTGTCTCGCATTTTTCCATCATTCTCTGCATAAGGGGAAGAATGCATTCATAATCTCCAGTACTCAGCGATAATAGAGATATATCCTCATAACCGGTTGTTGCCAGTGCTTTTTCTGAAAGCTCAAGCAGTGTTTCCATAGATCGTTCCCGTACCGGCCTGTAAATCATTCCGGCCTGACAAAACCTGCAACCCCTGGTACATCCCCTTGCTATTTCAAGTCTAAGCCGATCATGCACGGGTTTTCCGTATGGCACTATCGGAGCGTCAGGAAAGGGTAGGGTGTCAAGATTCTTTGCGATCGTTCTCGTTACCTTGGTGTAATCGGAATATTTTGGTCTTACGGTCTGAATACCGTTTTCTTCAAATTCTGGGTTGAAAAATGAAGGAATGTATACACCTTCTATGTTAGACATAAGTTTTAAAAGATTTTCTTTTCCGTTATTTTGATTTTTTTTGAACTTAAGCCACGTATCGGTTATTTCGCGTATCACGTTTTCGCCATCACCAACAACTATGATATCAAAAAAATCCGCTATGGGCTCAGGATTGCATGTACATGGGCCGCCTCCAACAATCAACGGGTATGAGTCATCCCGCCGGGATGAATAAAACGGGATTCCTGCGAGCTCTAATATATTAAGTATGTTTGTATAATTAAGCTCGTATAAAATACTAAACCCTATTAAATCAAAATCGCAAACAGGCGTTTTTGTTTCAAGGGACATAAGTGGAATTTTTAATGCCCTCAGATGTTCTTCCATATCGATACCGGGAGCAAAAACCCTTTCCGCACAAACCTCTTTCATTTTATTTAAAATGCTGTAAAGTATTTGAAGCCCAAAATGTGAAGTTCCTATTTCATAAAGGTCCGGAAACACCAGTGCACATTTAAGTCTGACCCTGTCCAGATCTTTTTTTATTATATTTACTTCGTTACCAAGATACCGGCTTGGACGTTCTATTAACGGCATTATATCTTGAATGCTTTTTTTACTCATGATAATAAAGTGGGTTAATAATTTATCCTGTTAAATATTATGAATTTGTAAAATGCATTTTTTCACTACGGAGCGCGTAGAGAACGCAGAGAATATTTTTTTTATTTAGTTATCTCTTTGAACTCCATGTTCTCTGTGATAAATTCGGCTTTTAGGCGTTCATCAATTTTTTACCTCTTAAAATAAAATTTCAGCTCCCTATGCTTAAAAAACAACTAAATAATAAATACATTTTATTCATTAAAACCCTTTTTACAACATTTTTTGTGCTGTTTTATTTTCCATATTTAACTGTCGCGGTTGAATATAACCGAGAAACCCCTGTTGTAAAGGCTGTACGCAAAGCAAGTCCTTCAGTTGTAAATATCAGTTCTGAATACACTATTAAAGGTCACAGTAACCCTTTCTCAGATTTTAACCTCGATCCTTTTTTTGATTCTTTTTTTAAAGACTTTTTTGATAATGGCTTTAAACAGAGATCTAAAAGAAGCAGCCTTGGTTCCGGTGTAATTATTGACGGAAACCGTGGTATAATTATCACCAATTCACATGTAATTGCAAATACCGGTATTATTAAAGTCGTGTTAAAAGATGAGCGGGAATTTACAGCCAAAATTATCGGTGCGGATCCGGCTTCAGATCTTGCGGTGCTTCGTATCGAAACAAAGCAACCCCTACCTTCCTTAAAAATGGAGTCCCGCGACGATCTTATGATAGGCGAAACAGTTATTGCCATCGGCAACCCTTTTGGTTTTTCAAATACTGTAACGACCGGGGTTATTAGTGCTGTTAACCGGAGCATAAAAACACAAGACAGAGTATATCACGATTTTATACAAATTGATGCGTCTATTAACCCTGGCAACAGCGGAGGACCATTATTAAATATTAATGGAGATCTTATTGGAATCAACACAGCCATATATGCTAAAGCCCAGGGAATAGGTTTTGCCATACCTGTCGCGAAAGCAAGAAAGATTGTTTCCGATCTTATTAAACATGGTGAGGTTATCCAGCCTTGGATAGGTGTCACCGTGCAAAATATAGATAAGAAACTCGCCCGTTATCTTAGTTTTCCAGGAAAGACCGGGGTTCTTGTCAAAGCGGTTGAAAAAAGCGGTCCTGCTAAAAAAGCAGGTATTCGTAATGGAGATATAATCATTTCTATCAATAATAAAAATATTCATTCTTTTGAGGACTATAATACTACTATGAGAAGCTTTGCTGCCGGTGACCTTTTAAATATTTATATTTGGCGAAACACCAAAAACATCAAGGTTAATCTTGTTGCCAGGCTGTTTCCCTTCAAACTTGCACCAAACCTTGCTTATATACTTCTTGGATTAAAAGTAGAAAACCTAACTGCTAAAAACCGCCTTTATTACAAAACATCAGAAAAGAAAGGCGTGGTTATTTCAGAGCTTAATCGCAAATCTTATCTTTTTGGAACCGGTGCTAAACCTGGCGATATAATTCGACAGATTGATGATTTAACTATTAATAATACTCAAGATTTTAATAAAGCGATTGTAAAATGCCGTCAGAAAAAATCAGCTATAATCCTTCTTCAACGAGGCGGCCAGGGATATTATATATCCGTAGAGATGTGATCTTATAGTTTTAGCCGTTTCTGGCTTGAAACCTGAAATTTGAAAATAGAAATTTGGGAGGCCTAATTTCTAATTGCAACGGTTCGCGAACGCTTGTGAAAATAGTTTATCATCAATTTTCTTGAAAGATTTAAGTAACACATAAAGGAATAATCATGACTCGATTAAAAATAAAACAACTTTTAAACTCAAAAACATCTGAAGATAATGTTCTTATTAAAGGCTGGGTAAAAACCAGACGAGATTCTAAGGATTTTTCATTTTTAGAAATAAATGACGGCTCGTGTTTGAAAAATATTCAGGTTATTGCTGATACTTCTTTAATTAATTACGAACAAATAAAAACCCTTTCAACAGGTTCTGCTGTTTCTATAACCGGAAAACTGGTTAAATCACCGGGGGGCAAACAAAACTGGGAAATCCAGGCGGATTCTCTTGAAATTATCAGCCTCGCATCCGAAGATTACCCGCTGCAAAAAAAACGTCACAGCGATGAGTTTTTAAGAAGTATTGCTCATTTAAGACCCAGAACCAATAAATACGGTGCTGCATTCCGTATTAGATCGGAGCTTTCATACGCCATACATAAATTTTTTAAAGAAAAAGATTTTAAATATATCCACACCCCTATTATTACCGGCTCCGATTGCGAAGGTGCCGGCGAGTTGTTCAGGATAACATCCCTTGATCTTGAAAATCTACCAACAAAGGATGGAAAAATAGATTATCTTCGCGATTTTTTCGGCAAAGAGGCAAACCTCACCGTTTCCGGTCAGCTTTCCGCTGAAATGTTTGCTTTGTCTCTGGGTGATGTTTATACCTTTGGTCCTACGTTCAGGGCTGAAAACTCAAACACCAGAAGGCATAGTGCTGAATTCTGGATGGTCGAACCGGAAATGGCTTTTTGCGATCTTTGTGGCAATATGGATTTTGCCGAGGAGATGATAAAATATCTTGCAACATATATAATGGAAAATTGTACCGATGATCTTGAGCTTTTTGCAAAGTTTGTTGATAAAAATCTGATGTCAAACCTTGAAAATATAACTTCTTTTTCATATACCCGGCTCCCTTATAAAGAAGCAGTTGAAATACTGAAAAGATCCGGTAAAAATTTTGAATATGATATTGATTTCGGAAAAGATCTTCAATCCGAACATGAGCGTTATCTTACTGAACAGCACTTTAAAAAACCCGT
>RCNB010002771.1_pt1 | contig 14043 bp, 14 predicted proteins | sample 2041321 | NCBI WGS metagenome assembly RCNB01 (sample SAMN09708232, study PRJNA481090) | Marine sediment metagenome, whole genome shotgun sequencing project. | reverse complement strand
CCGCCAGCGAGATCTTCGACGCCCCATTTAGTGAAAAGCGATTGGCTTTCTCCGTCACCGCCAAACCATGTAATCCCCACTGCCTTAGCTTCGCGCAGCCTGTCTTTGGCAAGCGCCACAAGCCCGTCCTGTACCGATTTACTCAACACGTTAGGGTGTTTTTTTTGGTAGCAATATGGGCAATCGAAATTGCAACCAAGCGAAGTAACAATCGTCAAACCAAGGATATCCGACCGCTTGCGAGACGCCGTATATCGACCGGCAAGGATCGCGACCTCGTCTGTTCCATCCTCGACAAGCATACCGCCCTCCGCAAGGCGAAGCAGGGTTTCAGGCGGACAATCGTCCGCGCTTCCATGATTTACAAAGCTTGCAAGGCCCCGCCGCTCTTCCGATGACATACGCAGTAAGGCGCCCGTAACGCCATTGTAGACGTAATTATCCTCACCACGAGAGCGCCAAATATTGTAAGCAGACTCGCGCATGAGCTTTTCCTTTTCGCAACCGCAGATTTATAAAACCCGATTAGGCGTTGGTGCCGCAGAATTGCAGGAGGCCACACCGATCTCCGTTGACGTTACAACTTGTAAGAACCTTGCATCGCCCCATGGTTTCGCCGTCGTCGCCACCAATCGCAATGTCGCCGATCCCCTTAACCTGGCGAACAACCGCCGTCAGTCGCTTGACGAAATCGGGTGTCAGGTCGCGGGCTGTGGCGTCAATCGAAATTCCCATCGATACAGGGTCCAAGGATCGGCTCGGGGGCACGATCCAAGTCGTATCAGGGGCCACTTCAGAGGGTGTTTTTTCAGCCATTTTAATCTCCACAATAAAGTTTCTGATTAACTAAATTGTAGCATTTTAGGGCGACTCGCGCAAAGGATCACGCTGATCCAGCGCGCTGTTCTACTTTTTCTTCTGATTTTCGGCCCACAAAACGGTTCAAATTGACGCTAGGTAACCTCCGTTCCGGACCGCAACCGGACAAGCATCTGAAATCATGAGATTTGTGCCGCTACAATGCTGAACAGGCAAGAATCGGCCGATCCGAGCACGCAATCCACGATCGTAGGGTCCGCAAACCGCAAAAAACCAGCTCGCAGCCGCGGCAATTACGGTGCCCACTGCCGTGGAGACCTCACTCTTTTGAGTCTCCCTAAAAATGCTTTTGCCCGGAACTTCTATTTTCAATAGAAAAAAGTTGAAGCAACATACGTCTAGAGAAACTTGTTCCTTGAACGCGAAAGAATAACGGACGCCCGTTTTACTGAATTATGAATGGCACGATGCTATGATTTTGACGATGTTTGCTGTGAAGACCTACTGAACGTCGACAGGCGTCTAGCTTACGAGCACATATTGCGAAAGCAAAGCTGCACCTGACATTTTGGGCTCGAAACCGTCATTCGCCGCCTCTCAAAAACGACCGTTTGTTGAACGCCGCCCCCGAAGCAGACATTGGTGTAATTGCAGCGAACTCACACTTTGTCCGCAAAGCAGACCACGGCGCAGAGTGCAGCGAAAGTCCGGTTTCCGCCCTTCATGTCGATATGTGCATGATGCAGCATCGGTCAGTAAGGGCTCCGAAGTGGACATCTGATAGGTGCAATCAGTTTATGAGGACGGACGGACCCTAAGTGGGCTAACGTAAGCCAATCAGATCAGAGGCCACCGTACGCCTTGAGCAGGCAATCGGTGGCCTACGCGGCCAAGCCAATGCCATTCCGGTAGCGGATCGCTGCATTTTGAAGGGATAAACGATGGCCAAAGGCAAAAACAGCAAGAAAGAGACCAAGAAACCGAAACAAGAGAAACCGAAAGTCTCTGCGACGGCGAATTCTCAGGCGGGAAAACCTGCGCTATCAATCTCAGGTAACAAAGTGAAGTAAGACCGATTGAACCAGGAGCCAAATTATCGGAGTGGTGAAATCCCAACGGAAGCGATGGTTTGGAAAGCAGACCTTCGTGCATAGCGCAGCGAATGGCTGCTTTCCGCCCTTACTGCCGGATGCTGCGCTTAGGACTAACGTCGTTGAAAGACGCAAAGCGGTCATCTGACGGTTTCAGTCAGTTTGTGTGTCCTGACCCTTGGGGTCTCTCAAGCTACCAAAAACCCCACCAATTACCCTCGTTAATTGCGACACCACCCTCACTAATCCAAATCGACCCACGCTAATTGCCGAATTGACCCTCGCTAATTCTAAATGGCCTTTCCTTATTGCTCAATTGACCCTCTCTAATTGCATTTATAATATAGGAGTTATCGACATAAGCGACTGTATAATAACGATAAAACCCAATGTATTGTTATGCGTATTCACCGCCTATCACGGGCAGTCACGCAATCGTCCAACGGGGCGCAATACCGGAAAAAGACAATGATTCTTGAGCCACATCACCGCCGCCCAAAAGTCTTGGAAGTCACGGGTTTCTCAGTTTCCACTCTATACCGCAAGATGGCCAACGGTGAGTTCCCAAAGCCCAAGAAAATGTCCGCAAACATCGTCGCGTGGCCGGACAGCGACTTGAAGGCGTGGATGGCCGAGCGCGACGAAGAGCAGGCCGTCTAATGGGCATTTACAATTTACAATTCCAAGCCATCGACCCTGCACAGCTAGCCGCTGATCTGGGCGGGAATTGGCACCGGCATTACGGTATCGCCCCTTGCCCGGTCTGCCAGCCTGAACGTCGGAGGGACCAAGGCATTGTCACGTTAACTCGACGATCGGTTCAATGACGGGTAATTGTTGTTGAATGAGCAAAATATCCTACGCGCGCCACCGATTTCCACCATCAATAATCCAACGGGCCGTCTGGCTCTACTTTCGCTTTCCGTTGAGCTTTCGGGACGTTGAGGAAATGCTTGCAGAGCGCGGGGTCGATGTAAGCTATGAAACGATCCGCCGATGGATTTTGAAGTTCGGGCCGGCGATTGCCGCCAACATTAGATCCCGCAGAGTTCAACCTTCAGGAACCTGGCATCTTGATGAAGTTTTTGTCCGCATTGGTGGCAAGCAGACTTATCTGTGGCGTGCCGTAGACGATGAAGGCGAAGTTCTTGATGTCCTGGCCCAACGAAACAAGCGTGCAGCGCTTAAACTTATGCGGAAGCTCCTGAAAAAGCAGGGGTACATTCCAGACAAAATCGTCACCGACAAGCTGGGGTCATATTCCGCGGCGCTGCGAGAACTTGGCCTGGTGCACCTTCATATCACAGGCGGTCGGTTGAACAATTGTGCAGAGGTCTCGCATCAGCCGACACGTCGGCGAGAACGACGAATGGGACGGTTCAAATCACCCGGATCAATGCAGCGATTTCTGTCTGTTCACGATGCCATCTACAATCAATTCAATTTGCAGCGCCATCTGGTGTCTCGCCGAACTCTCCAACTCTCCATCAAACCCGCGCCAGAGCATTCGCTGAATGGTTCGAAATTGTGGCTGCTTGATCTGGAGTTTCGTCAGCATATTTCGCTCAGCTGAGTTAACGTGACAAAGCCGTTTAAGCAGCTCTTGGTGCCAAAACCCTGACGACGGACAGCGCAGGGCCATGGAACACAACGGCCCATCCCCACTGACCACGCAGGCAATTTTCCGTAATCAATACCCGCCAAGTTCAACCCCGCAAAATATAGGGTCCAAGCTGACACAGGCAAGTTCGGTTTATTCCGCAAGCGCATCAAAAAAGCAGCGGGCGAAGGTTAATGTTAGGATTAATGGCGGAAGGACGGAAAGTGATATTAGCGCCATTCCAGGCCCACTTTCTTGGCCAATCAAACGAATGCCACGCACAATTGTATAGTGGTTTTCGTCCGTGCTTATCAGTAGCGGCCAAAGGTACTGATGCCATCCGATAAAAAACGTCACCATAAATACTACTCCTATTCTGCGTGCACACAGTGGAATAACGTGATCAACGAAAAATCGCGCAGGGCTGGCGCCATCGAGGACTGCGGCCTCCAAGATTTCTTCCGGAAGGCTAAGAAGCGTTTGACGAAAGAACAGCGTTCCTAGCCCACATGCCAAGGTGGGTAAGATCATGCCTGTGTAGGTGTCGATCAGGCCCAAGGTCGAAGTAACTTGAAATGTCGTGATGAAGCGGCTTTCCAAAGGAAATAGAATTGTCGCGAAACTGACCCAAAACAGAACCCCCGCAATCTTCCAGCGGAAATACACGATGCCGTAAGCCGCGCAAAAGGAAAACACAGTTGTCAAAACTGCAATCCCTGTCGCCACAAAGAACGAATTTTGCAGCATGCCCCACGCGGTGATCCCGTCCGTGAAACCACGCTGCATCGTTAAGGCTGTCCAAAAGTTGGATAAACCCGATTTACCTGGCAATACCTGTAAGCCATCTGCGACAAGAACTGCGGTCTCATGAGTGGACGACGCGAAGACCACAATTACGGGGTACATCATGAAAATGACGCCCGCGATCAGAATAAAGTGATTGATCACAGACCGCATTACGGTGCCAACCACTAATCCTCAATCACAACAGCCGTTCGCCGGTTTCCTTGTCGAATACAAATGCTTCTGCCGGATCAAATTCCAGCGTGAGCATGCTATCAATATCGGGCAACATCTGCTGTTCAGATTTCAGACATATTTCTAGACCACCCACTCCATTGTCGTCAGACCCGTCCACGGTCCCATAGACCAGATTTTCGCCGCCATGTTGTTCGACCAGTTCAACTTTCACTAGAAGCTGCCCTTTGTCCGAGACAGTAAGAATGTCTGGGCGCACACCAAGCACCAAATCCTTACCAACCGGCAGGTCCGAAAAACCCATTAGAGATAAATTCCCGTCGGTAATGTTCTCTCCGTCAAAACGAACTGGGATCAGGTTCATCTGCGGTGCGCCGATAAACGATGCAACGAACAGCGTCTTCGGGTTCGAATAAAGCTCCATCGGGGCACCCATCTGCTCCACTCGTCCTTCGTTGATGACGGCAAGGCGATCGGCCAGCGTCATGGCCTCGGTCTGATCATGCGTGACATAAATGCTTGTTACGTTCATCCGCCGCTGCAACCGTTTGATTTCGATGCGCATCTGAACACGAAGCTTAGCATCAAGATTGGATAACGGTTCATCAAACAAGAAAACCTTGGGGTTCCGTACAATGGCACGTCCCATTGCCACGCGCTGTCGCTGACCGCCAGATAACTGATTGGGTTGACGGTCGAGGTAATCATCGATGCGCAACATCTTGGCTGTATCGACAACTTTTTTGTCAATCTCATCTTTCGGCATTTTGCGGTTCTTCAGCCCGTAAGACATATTCCCGCGCACCGTCATGTGCGGGTAAAGCGCATAGTTCTGAAACACCATGGCCACATCGCGTTCCGATGGCGAGACATCATTGATCACTCGATCCCCGATCGAAATTTCACCTTCTGAAATGCTTTCCAAACCTGCAACCATCCGCAAAAGCGTGGATTTTCCACAACCAGAGGGGCCGACGAAAACGACCATTTCGCCATCGTTTATTTGCATATCCACGCCACGGACCGCCTCCGCCCCGTTCGGGTAGATTTTGCGAACGTTCTTAAGATCAACACCAGCCATTATTTCTCACTTTCGACGAGGCCCTTAACGAACCATTTTTGGAAGACCAGCACGACCAGAACCGGCGGCAGTGTTGCCAGGATCGTCAATGCAAATGCTTTTTGGTATTGAGGCAATTCGCCGCCTTCGTTCAGAATCTGATAAATTTGCTTGATCCCGATTACGAGTGTGTAATTCTCTTCTTTTGTGGTCATCAGAAGCGGCCACAAGTATTGGTTCCAACCCACTACGAACATGATGATTAGAATCGCCGCGATCATTGTTTTGGACAGCGGAACGAGGATATCGATGAAGAACCCCCAAGGACTCGCACCATCCAGTCGTGCAGCTTCCAGAATTTCCTCGGGGACTGATTTGAAGTACTGGCGAAAGAAGAATGTTCCGGTTGCCGACGCGATCAGTGGCACGATCAACCCGGTGTGGGTGTCAAGCAATCCGAGATCCGCGACGACCTTATATGACGGGATGATACGCACTTCCAATGGTAGGAGAAGTGTCATGAAAATAACCCAGAACAGCGGCACCGCAAGGCGAAACCGGAAGTAAACGATCGCGTAAGCAGCAAGCATAGAAACGATCACTTTGCCGATCGCAAAACCAACGCCAAGGATTAAGCTGTTCTTCAGCATCTGTGTGGCGGTGACTTTTTTCATCACCCCGCCTTCAACGAATAAAACCTCGTAGTAGGTATCCAGAAAATTGCCACCCGGCCAGAACTGCAAGCCCTCGCGCAGGATCGTTTCCGCAGAATGGGTCGATGTCATGAATGCGACCCAGACGGGCAGCGTCATAAAGAGTGCGCCGACAATTAAGATGAAATGTGTGATGACGTTATGCTTGTTCATCTCATGCCCTCAATAGTGCACTTTGCGTTCGATGAACCGGAACTGAATCACGGTCAGCGCAAGTACGATCAGCATCAGCACAACAGATTGCGCCGAAGAACCCCCAATGTCCGCACCGCGAAAACCGTCCTGAAATACCTTGAACACTAGCGTTGTGGTGGACCCACCGGGCGCGCCTTGCGTGGTCGTGTCGATGATCCCGAAGGTTTCAAAAAACGCGTATGTGATGTTAATCACCATCAGAAAGAATGTCGTCGGTGCTAGGAGCGGAAAGGTGATTGTCCAGAATCGGCGGAATGAACTGTTGCAATCCATTGTCGCAGCCTCGGTAACCGATTTTGGAATGCCTTGCAGGCCGGAAAGGAAGAAAATGAAGTTCACGCTGACCTGCTTCCAGACGGAAATCAGGATAACCACAAATCCGGCGTCGGTAGCGTCCAATTTGTGGTCAAAATCAATCCCCAGCGCGTTCATGAAGTGATAAAGATCACCGATCAACGGGTTGAACATCAGGTTGCCCATCAGCCCCGCAACTGGCGGCGCAATGGCATAGGCCCACATCAAAAGAGTCTTGTAGCTACTCGCGCCTCGGATAACCTCGTTTGCCTTCACAGCCAGCAAAAGTGCAATCGAAAGCGACAGGAACGTGACAAGCGTCGAGAAGACTAACGTAAAGCCGGCAGCCTGCAACCAGGCCCGATTGCCGATAGTGTCAACGTAGTTTCGGAACCAGACAAACTGCGATGACAAACCAAAGGCGTCCTCGAGCAGAAAGGATTGGTAAATGGCTTGCACGGCTGGCCAAAGAAAAAATACAATAATAATAATGATTTGCGGAGCCACGAACATGTACGGGATTGAGCTGTGTTCGAATTGGACGCGTTTCATTCAGAAAATTCTCTCAGATCGAATGCAGGGTGGCCAGCAAACCATCAAGTCTGCTGGCCAGATCGTCTTACTTATAGGTGTCGTTAAAGCGCACGAGCAAGGCGTTGCTTTCTTCTTCCATCGCAGCAAACGCGTCTTCAACAGATGCCTTACCAGAGAAGATATCTTCGTAGTGCTTGTACATCACTTCGCGGATTTGGACGTAATACCCAAGACGATAGCCTTTGGTCCACTCACCACCAGGTTGCGTCAGTTGTAAAATGCCAATCTCGGCGTCCGGGGTGGTTTCATAGTAGCCATCCGATTTCGCCTGTTCGTAAGCTGCATTCGTGATTGGAACATAGCCCGTTTCGCGGTGCCAGAAATACTGCATGTCGGAACTGGTTAGGAAAGCCAGGAAGTCCGCGACACCCTTGTTTTCTTCTTCGCTTTTTCCGGACATTGCAAACAGTGCAGCACCGCCAATGAATGTGCCTTTTGGCTCATCAATGATGCTTTTCCAGTAAGGAAGATAAGACGCACCAAACGCGAAATCTGCGCTTTTGCTTAGGCCGCCAAATGAACCGGACGAGCCCAGCCACATAGCGACTTTCTTTTGAACGAAGGCATCCTGATTATCGCCCCAAGCGCGACCGTAAAAGCCATACCAATCGTTATCGAGCCATTCCTTAACTTTACCCCAGTGCATCTTCATTTCTGGATTGTTGTAGAGGACTTTGACGTCGGTTGAATCATATCCGTTATTGCCGGTCGCTAACTGGAGGTTATGCCGGCTCATGAAGTTCTCGGAAAATATCCAAGGACTATGGCTTTGTGCTAACGCCTGATAACCTGCCGCCTTGATTTTAGGCGCCATTGCTTCGAATTCTTCCCAAGTCGCTGGGGGTGCATCAATGCCTACTTCCGCAAAAATATCTTTGTTGTAGTATAACAGTGGCGTGGAGGCATTGAACGGCAAGCCGATCATCTTTCCATCGCTGTCGGCATAGAAATAACGCACGCCCTCAATGTAATCCGCGCTATCAAAGCCGCCAGCATGTTCTGACATCAAATCCGCAACAGGTATTGTCGCACCCTCAGCATTGATAATGGTGGCAGCACCCGCATCAAAAATTTGAATGATGTTAGGTTGCTGCTTGGCGCGAAACGCCGCAATACCTGCAGTCATCGTATCTTCGTAGCCACCCTTGAAGGTTGGCACTAGGACGTAATCGTCTTGAGATGCGTTGTACTTCGTTGCAATCTCTTCAACAACTTCGCCAAGGCGGCCACCCATTGCGTGCCACCACTGAATTTCTGTTTGAGCATAGGCTGCCCCGGCAAACAGAGGCGCCAAAGCGACAGCCCCCGCTGCAAACAGTGATATTATTCTCATCGTTCTCTCCTTTGGTTGGACTGAAGTCCCAGCAACGAGTTCATGAACTACGGCTTCAAGACAAGCGCATGACAACGTAGCAACAAACAAGCTCTCCCAGACAAAATTGGATTTTACAGCCAGCGCGGTTCGGCGATCCACCAAACCACCGCCCAACATGAACGGACCACACCGAAAAAAAGAATGCAAACAAAATATGGATGAAGTGTTCATGACATAATGTTATGCAAAATGGCGACGCCCTTACCCTTTTACGGAATGATATTTCACATTATATTTTAGTATCAGTTAGTTAGATGCATTCAACTCATTGGTTCATTTTTGAAGCGCAACCAGTGCAGCCCAACAGCTGAACATCTCTCAACCCGCCTTTAGCCGGCTACTTTCGACATTTGCCAACACTGTCAGAATAGAACTTTTGGGGCGTAACAATGGTCGCTTGGCTTCAACACCCGAAGCGCGCATCTACTCACAGAAGTAGATGGCGAGCTGAAATGATTACAACGCGTCGAAGCCCCAAAAACACGCTCTGCCCGCTCGCACAGTGGGACATTCTCGAATTGCAGGCCTTCCCCGATTCGCGAAGAGCCACCTGCCGAAAGTGGTCGTAAATTTTTGGATACCAAACCCGTTTTTACGATCACATTAGAACCCGATCGCCCCAAGCGAATAATGGAATGGATCATCCGCGAACAATACGATTGCGGTATAACTGACTGTCGCATTGTGCATCCAGAAACTGATAACAGAAGCTACGAGAATTGAACCGTGTGTATCTTTCCCGACGGCTATAAACTGGGCAAGAAATCTGAAGTCTTGCCGGAAGATCTAGCAAACGAAGAGATCATTCATACGGGCCGCGATAGCCCTTTTTTTAACCTTGAACACGCATTATCATCCCGCTGGCAAAAACCATCATCCTAGATCGAAACCGACGATTTACGGCAGCATGCACGCTGGCCGCACAAGGCAGGGGCATTTCAATCGTTAGCGAATTGGGCGCGGATCAGTTTCTCAATCCCAATGTAGAGTTTCGGTCATTTGAGAACGAGGCATAGAGCGTTCGACCACTTAACTTTAGAATTGCCCATGTTCGAGGATTCTACAGCGAAAAACCATCGCGAGGGGACCGAACAGCCCTCAGTGTTCTAATAATGGCAGCGTATAAAGAGTCTCCCATTCCCTGACCGGGATTGTACGCGATGACCTGACGACCTCGACTTGTTTACATACGAGTACGTGCTGACCGAGCAGGTCAGCAATGTGTGAATTGAGCCCATTTAATTGCGTCATCAGGTTCCGTTCGCTGTACGCGAGGCTAACGTGGCTTGCAGGTATGCAACTAGGGTCAACATCCAATTCTCGGGCTAGGTCAAGTTGCAAGTCGGTCAGTTTCTGCGGCAACGAGAGTTGCAAGAAAAGAGCCATATAATATCCGAGATCTCCGGCTAACCCTGAAACCTCGATTTGTTGCTGATGCAGACCCCGACACAACCGCTCACAAGTCACCGCAATCTGCGAAGCAGTTAGGTTTGTTTCGCCGACGATCGTACAGTGTGGTTCAAAATTCGGCCCTCCGAATTCATGCGCTAACGAGGCAATCGTACGCCTTAGTCGCTTTTGGCTTATGATATCAAAAGTCAGCCAGATTGAATACACGCTTCGGCCACCAAATTTCTCAAAGGAACCCAATCACGACAGGATTCACGGGACTAACTAACCTGTCAAGGTTGCTAGCCAATTTCGCACCAAGAAACCGAAACAATTTCTAGAAGCCCGACATTGAATTACTGCCCATTTTGCTGCCAATCACACCAAGGCGCAAGGTTCAAAAACCGGCAGATCGAGCGCGTGGTTCACCGGCGGCGGGCGAGCCACAAAGGGCGACCGTCAGGCCAAAAGCTGGATCAAGCCTGCCACTGAGTCCAAGAATTAAACTCAATTCACGCGACAAGGGGGCAGGCCACAGCAAAAACTCGTTCATAAAACTTGAACGGAGATCAAAGCAACGACAAGATGCCGGTAAGGACATTCTACTTGGGGAATGTTCGGTGCAATCTATTTTACCGATTGGGGACTGCTCATGAAAAAATTTCGTATTTTCCTCGGCGCATCAGTGCTGGGTCTGGCTGCCACAGGACTCACCGCAGAGGTGATCACCATGGGCCCGCGCCCTTATTATCTGATCGACCAGATGGAAGACGGGGTTTTGAAGAACAAGCTGCTGGCATGTGCCGAAGGCCCGTTCACTCGCAGCGATTTTTCCATTGGTCATCGCGGGGCGCAGATGCAATTCCCCGAGCATACTGTTGAAGCAAATGTCGCCGCTGCGCGCATGGGCGCGGGTATTTTGGAATGCGACGTGACCTTCACGAAGGACAAGGAACTGGTCTGTCGTCACTCACAAAATGATCTACACACAACGACAAATATACTGGTTTCGGATTTAGCAGATACTTGCGCGACGCCGTTCAGCCCGGCTGAAGGCGACACACCTGCCGCGGCGGAATGTCTGACCAGCGATCTGACGCTGGATCAATTCATGACACTAACACCCAAGATGGACGCGGCCGACAAAACTGCCACCAGTGTCGAGGGCTATATCAATGGTACGGCCGGATGGCGCACAGATCTCTACGCGGTTGAGGGCACGCAACTGATGACCCATGCGGAAAGCATCAATCTGTTCAAATCGCTGGGGGCGAAATTCACGCCCGAACTGAAAAGCCCGTCTGTTGAAATGCCGTTCGATGGCTTCACGCAGGCTGCCTACGCGCAGAAAATGATTGATGAGTATAAAGAGGCCGGAATTCCTCCCAGTGACGTCTGGGCCCAGTCTTTCAATCTGGATGACGTCCTGTTCTGGATTGAGAATGAGCCCGAATTCGGAGCGCAGGCTGTCTTTCTCGATGCCAGTTATAACATAGATGGCTGGAGCCCGGCCGAACCCGCAACCTGGACACATTCCATGGAAGAGCTGAAAGCAATGGGTGTGAATTTCATCGCGCCACCGCTCTGGGTGCTCGTGACCCTAGAAGATGGTAAGATTGTGCCGTCGGTCTATGCAAGCGCCGCAAAAGACGCCGGGATCGAGATCATCACCTGGACACTTGAACGCTCCGGCCCGCTGGTCTCAGGGGGTGGTTGGTACTACCAAACGCTCGCCGATGTGATCGACAGCGATGGCAAGATGTTCGAAGTGGTCGACGTTCTGGCACAAGATGTGGGCGTGGTTGGAATTTTCAGCGATTGGCCCGCCACCACCACCTACTATGCCAGCTGCATGGGTATGAAGTAGTCTGAACACAGCTTGGAAAATGCTCCGTTAATGTATTTTCGCGCTCAACTATTTGCGGCGAAAATTCAAGCCTCAGCTTCAGACGGAAAGGAAAGAATTCCCACATAATGTTGATCCGCTACTACGATTTAACACTGTTACCAATAGTGTTAATCGATGGGGGCGGTCAAACGGGCGATTTGGACCCATGCTGACCGGATCGCTGGCATGGTCGGATGAGCGTGACAAAATTGCTGTTCGGATGCAACGGCGCAACTTCGGCTTTCGGCGGTGGTTTCAACTGATCGACGCAACACTTTAATCTTTTTTGGAAGGATGGAGTGAGCATTATGAAGTATCGTCGCCGAGTATTTTTCACAGACAAACAGAAGTCAGAGCATTTGTCTTAAACGGTGGAAGTCTTCGATATTGTCGATATTGACGAAGTCCATTGAGAGTTCCAATGCCATTTCAAAACGCTCCTGGTCGTAATGATCAGTATAGAACATTACCTCCAGTCCAGCGTCTTGGCAGAGACGGATGTTTTTCGGTTCGAAATCATGCGCATGGAACTCAACAATTTCTGCCTTGTGTATTTCTAACGCGGCACCAGCCCCTCCAGCAGTGCTCCAGTGTATCATCCTTCGTACAAAAGGCGCTTGGATGAGCATCTGACGACGCATTTTTGGGTCGAACGAAAAGGTGAAGCAGCGGTCTGCTATGCCAAGGTCCAGCACAATCTCGGCAACACCTGAGCAATCGGCCATCTTTATTTCTAAATAGAAACCAGCATCGGAAGAAAACTCCGAAAGGTATTCATTGAGTCTCGGCACCCGCTCTCCTTCGAAGGTTTGATTGAACCAAAGACCGGCGTCGAGAAGATCAATTTCGTGACTGTGTAGTTCGGAAATCTTGCCGGAACCATTAGTGGTGCGGTCCACAGTTTCGTCGTGCAACACATATAGGACGCCATCAGCAGATTGACGGATGTCCAGTTCAATTATTGATCCACCAAGTGCTAATGCTTTTCGAGCAGAAGCATAGGTGTTCTCGGGTGCATTCAGTCTCGCGCCGCGATGGCAGACTATCTGTGTCATTGTGATTCCCCGGAAGTTTCAGGCAGTTCAAACCATTAGTTTTTCAGACTATCTACCGGAAGGCACTATTTTCAACAATATTTGGACAAAAGCCCGAGGGGCGGCTTTGTCCCGCACAGCAGACCTTGGTGCAGAACGCAGCGAACGGCAGCAATCCGCCCTTAGTAACCGATGCTGCGCTCTGCACGAAGGCCCGCTATCGGAATGAAAGCCGTCGTTCACGCTCCTAAGTCCGACATCCGCTTCCGGCCCAGCGTCGACCTTCAGGAACGACGCGGCAAAGTCCGCTATCAACAACATAGGACTACAAATATGCCTGCAGCTAGGGTAGCGCAAAACGACTAGCGAACGTTTAGTTGATGGCAAAACAGAAGCTCATCGAACAACTCACAAGTTTTGCGGCAAAGTTGCAAACGACAAGCCTATCGCGCCGATGACCAGTATCGATGCAATTAGGCGATTGACCCAAACTCCTGCTTTTTCAGATGGAACTGAGCGGCCAAGCATGTAACCCAGCGCAGAATATGTGCTGTGCGCGATAAATGACATCAGCGAAGCAAAGATTGCCAGTACCATGAGCTGGGGCATCGCTGGGCGTGAAATATCAACGGCCTGAGGAACTACCACGGCCACAAAAATCATCGCTTTCGGGTTAGTTAGAGAAATTAGTGCACCTTGCCCCAAAATCCGCCAAAAGCTCGGTATAGCAACATTTTGAGACGTTGACCCCGCGCCCGGTGCGTTCCAAATCTTGTAGGCGAGCCATGCCAAATAGGCCACGCCGACCCAGCGCATAATCGCCAGAAACTGCCCAAACCAATGTGAGATCAAGCCAAGCCCGAAGGCGACAATTAGCGCGTAAACAACGATACCCGTGACGAAACCAGCAGCGCAGGCAAGCCCTGCACGAAATCCATATCGGCTGGAGACTGAAACGGTAAATGCAACATTAGCTCCCGGCGTCATCGCAGCAGCCAACCAGATGGTACAAA
>RCNB010001622.1_pt1 | contig 14045 bp, 13 predicted proteins | sample 2041321 | NCBI WGS metagenome assembly RCNB01 (sample SAMN09708232, study PRJNA481090) | Marine sediment metagenome, whole genome shotgun sequencing project. | reverse complement strand
GATGGACGGCCGTCACATTTTAATAATAGATATGTTATTCAGCAAATTCTATGAAAAAGGCAGAAAAATGTATTTCATGCGGAAAAGGATTGCTTGAGAAGGGATCAGCAACATTTCCATGTCCAATGTGCGATGCGGTTATCGGAAGATGCAACGGCTGCAGAGAACAAAGTGTGAAATATGTCTGTCAACAATGTGGATTTACAGGACCTTAAGGAGGAAATACATATGGGGGACGTTATAGCACTTATGCGAGTTATGCCAGGTGAAGTAATTAGTGACGATAAATTAGAGAAAATGATAGATGATATTAAAGACGTGGTAAAATTGCCTGTAACACTTGGAAAAATTGAGGTTAAAAATATTGCATTTGGACTTAAGGGATTGAACGTCACAGTTCTAGTACCAGATGATGCAGGTGGATTAGATCCTGTAGTTGAGATTATTTCTAAAATTGAAAACGTTGATAGTGTAGAAGTAACCGATGTGGGACGAGTCTAAATTTAGGACGCCCTACCAGGTTTTTTATGCTGATCTGAAAAATTCTCAATAACTTGTGAACCAATTTCTGTAGGATAGTATACTGGATATGCAGAGTTGCTTGTATCACCATCAACTAATTCAGCCATATACATTTTTTTAATATGCCATTTTACGGTATGGTGATTGAGATCGAGGGCGTTAGCAATTTCAAGTAAATGTTTACCTGGATTATCATTTAAATATAACATGATATCATGGGCATTTTTATTTCTTAAAATAGATTCTGCAACAGCTTCCCTTCTAGCCGCAATACCTCCTTCAACTAGATAAAAGACTTTTTTTCCCCCGATAGCCCTACTTCGTACAAGGTTTGTTTGTTCTAATTTACGAAGATGCCACGCTGCATTACTCGGTTTTAATTTCAATTCTCGTGCAATTTCCCTAAGATGTGAACCAGGATAATCCGTAATATAACCAAACAAATTCTTCCGGATCTCAGTATCCAGAACATTTTCTGGTGTTACATACTTTATACCACCAGCAGTAATAACTGCAATAATAATTCCTATTACAAGTACCACAGCAGTTCCAAAAGGAGGAATAAGATCCCTAGGATCTGTTTCAGCAGAAACCGCATCCGTTAAAAAAATTAAAAACAAAAAAGACATTATTAAAACTACTAACGTTCTTCTATCACTTCGCATTCTATCCCATCCTATGATTTTTGCATCCTACAAATTATCCAAAACATTGAACAACTTAAAAAGTTTACTTATGTGTATAAAATCCAGTTATTATGTTATCTGTATTTTCAATTCTCACAAATCCAAACCGTTCAAACTGAATAACCTCTCCAAAGTCAATAGTTGAAACTGATTTCTCAGCAAATCCATTCACCGTCTCAAGATTATCTGGGTTATATTTATCTCCTTTAAAGAGAATATGAGGAACAAAAACTTTCATTTTAACAAATTCTTCGGTTGTCCACTGAATCTTGGCAGAACCAGATATCAATTCCTCACCTGCATACTTTGCAAATATTGTATCGTTTTTTTCTTTTATTTTTACATTAAAGAGGTTTTTTAATCTGAAGACATCTCCAATTTTTATTTTTTCCATATCTGCTTTTGGAACGAAAAACGTATTACCAGTTTTTATAATCCGGCTTCCAAGTTTTTTATCAGTTGGATGAAAATTTATTGATTTTTCTTTCAATGGAGCAATATCAACAACAAGTTTTAAAGGATCTTTCACAAAGAAATATCGCCTAGTTGTAGAATCTATTAATTTTCTGTTAAAAGCTTCTAATATACCAATTGTTACAGTTGATTCTACTTTTGATATACCTTGAGAGATTACAAATTGTTTGATAGCTTCCGGTAAAATTCCACGTTTTTTTAATCCCCTTAAGGTTGGCAGTCTAATATCATCATAACCTGTGACCTTTCCTTGTTCAATTAATGGCTTTATTTTACGTTTTGATACAGGCATACCATCTATTGAAAGACGCGCAAATTCCATGAGGTGTGGTTTTCTCAAATTAAGGAGATCGAGAATTCTAAAATAACATTCATCACGTAGCTCATATTCTTTTGTTCGAAAGGGGTGAGTCACGCCACTAATACTGTCCTCAACTGCACCAGCAAAATCATAGGTCGGCCATAATCTAAATTTTCTACCATGAATAGGATGTGGTTTATCTATAACTCTAAAAAGAGTTGGATCCCTCATTGCAGTATTCATACAAGTCATATCGCCTTTAAGTCTCAGTACTGCACCCTCTGTCGATGATGAGACCATATCTTTCCAGATATCTATACTTTCCCCGCGAGAAATCCCTCTACAGCAGCATTCCTTTCCATGGAAACGTCCCTCTTTAATGATTTCTGGTGAGCAGTTGCAAATATAAGCATCCTCTTGATTTATTAACTGTTCAGCAAGTTTATAGTGTTTTTCCAGATTATTTGAAGTACAATATTCTTCATCCCAGTCTATACCAAGCCATCTTAAATCTTCTTTTTGAACATCGTAAAACTCAGATTGTGCATTCTCTGGATTTGTATCATCAAATCGTAAGATGAATTTTCCATCGTACATCCTTGAATACTCATAATCAACAATAGATGCTTTAGCGTGACCAATATGTAAATATCCATTTGGCTCAGGTGGAAAACGAGTGACAACTTTTCCTCTATCCGCATATGGTAGTTCAGGTAATGAAAAATCTCTTTCCTTCTTTTCTTTTTTAAGAAGTTCGGGAGCGAGTTTTTCTAGTTCAGAGATCTGAATATCCAATTGAATCTTATTGATTTCCCCTACAACAGATCTAACAATTGGAATTACCTCACTTGGAGAAAAACCATCTTTTCTCAAAACACCAATAACCTTTCCGACCACTGCTTTTACATCTGCATTTCCGTCAAACCGAATAGCGTTTTGAAGCGCATACATCCTTGCAATTTTTTGTATTTTATCACTTGACATAGCATTATTTCTCTCTTGTTATTGAATACTCGGCTAATCCAATTAAAACCTGTTTTGCATCTGAATTATCCAATATATCCAGAGCTTTTTTTGCCTTAATGCTATACTCCAAAGCAGCATTCTTTGCATATTCAATCGATTTCATTTCTTTAAATAAAGTATAAACTCTTTTGACTTCTTGTTCCGAAGCGCCCCTATTTCCAAATATTTTATCTAAAAGTTTCTTATCATCTCCAGTAGCATTACTAATAGAACGAACGGCAATGAGTGTTTTTTTACCGTTTCTAATATCATTTCCGATATCTTTTCCAAGTGTTCCTTCATCGCTGCTCATATCTAAATAATCATCCCGTATTTGAAAAGCCAAACCTATGGATTCCCCATATTTATCTAGGGCTTTAATTTCCTCTTTTGTCCCACCACCTAAAATTGCTCCACCCTCGGCAGAGAATTTAAACAACACTGCTGTCTTCCTACGAATCATTTCAATATATTCTTTTTCTGAAACATCCTGTTTTTTTTCAAATTCCATGTCCAGTTGTTGACCTTCACATATCTCCCGAACACAATTAATAAGACCGAAATTCAATCGCTTGAAAACAGAAGGATTGTCAAAAATGTCATGCATAACTTCAAAGGCTTTGGCAAATAAAAGATCTCCTGCTATTATCGCAGTAGGTTCACCAAATTTGATGTGTACTGACGGCAAATTTCTCCTTAAATATGATTTATCCATAATGTCATCATGTACAAGTGTAAAATTATGAATCAGTTCAAGAGAGACTGCTAGAGGCATTACATTTTGTATATCTCCGCCAACTGCTTCACAAGACAACATTGATAAACACGGTCTCAATCTTTTGCCACCCGCTAAAGGAAGATGTCTAGCAGCATCATAAAGGATTTCAGGATAACCATTTTTTAAATATTTTTCAAGTTCTCTATTAAAGATAGCTGCCTTTTTACTTAATTCCTGTTTTAAATCCATAACTCTGCACCAACATCAGTCATCCTTGAAACACAGTCAACTCCCACCAAAAACATTGCAGCTCTCAGTTCCTTAATAACTGCATCAATCTCAAAAATAGTGGATTCCTTGTTTTTGTTGGCTGGTCCAAGGAGGGTGTGTGCCATACCTGCACAGTTTGCACCAAGTGCTATTGCCTTTGCTGCATCTAATCCATTTCGAATGCCTCCAGTTGCAATAATTGGAAGTTTCCAATCAGTTGCATCTCCAGTTTCAATTATGGAAGTTGGCGTGGGAATACCCCAATCCCAAAACGTTTTACCACCTCTTTCATGAAGACGTTCATTTATCATCCCAGCCCGATAATGCTCTATCGCAGCAAAGGAAGTACCACCTGAGCCGCCCACATCAATTCCTGCAATCTTTGTTTTCGAAAGTTTACTAGCAACATCATAGGAAATACCTGCACCCGATTCTTTAATAACTACAGGTACATCTAAATCCTCTGTAAGTTCATTTATAGCATCTAAACATCCTTTTGCATGTGATTCTCCTTCGAATTGAACAACCTCCTGTAAAAAATTTAGGCAAACCACAAAAACATTAGCATCTATCATTTCAATCATTTCTTGTGCATTATCTAAGGTCTTATGACGACCCCATAAAACGAGTTGAGATGCTCCAATATTAGCAAAACGTAAAGGTATATCAAAATCTGTTATAACACCATATGTTCTTTTTAGATCAGGGTTTTCCAATCCGGCTCTTTGTGAACCTACACCCATTCCTATTTGGAATTTTTCTGCAGCGGCAGCAAGATTTTCATTTATTTTTTTAGCTTTTTTATAACCACCAGTCATACCTGAAATGATTATTGGGGCATCCATTTTTCCTTCAAATAAGTTAGTAGATAGATCAATTTCATCCTTGTTTATTTCAGGAAGAGCATTATGAATCAGTTGTACATCATCCCAATAATTATGATGAGCTGCTACATTTTTCTCAAGTGAAATTCTTATATGTTCATCCTTTCTATTTTCAGTCTGATTCATTTTTTATCTCCATGAATAATGGTACATTCAAATTTCGTTCCAACTAATACATCATATAAAATATCCTGTTTATTACCATTTAGTAAGATAGTGTCGATATTCAATCGTGAAATGTTTTTTATCGTATCAATCTTTCCCATCATACCTCCAGTTACATCAGCATGACCATCCATAGATGTTGTAAGTCTTTCCAATTTTTCGATTGTTGCAGATTCTATAAATTCTGCATCTTTATTTATTTTTGGATTCGAGGTGTATAATCCATCCTCATCCATTATAAATATTACCTTTTCAGGTTTAAAATATTTAGCTAATGCCATAACAAGTAGGTCACCAGAGCAGATCGAAAAACCGAGTTTTTCGTCTAAGACTACATCTCCAAAGGTCACTGGAGTAAAATGCTTTTCTAAATACTCTTCAAAAATATTGCAATCTATATTTACCAATTTATGATCATTTAGTTTCATAATTGAATGTGGAGATAATGAAACAGCAGGAATATTTTGAGTATGCAGAGATTTTAGAACAAAAGAGTTCAACTTTTGAACCATTGCATGAGTCAGAGAAAAGCCATGAAGTTGATCAATATTTTTGTATCCCTCGTTCAATTCATATTGCTTTGCAGTGATATGACCAAATGATCCTGCACCATGAACTATGATAACCTCCTTATTTGCCCTTTTAATTTCTCTGGCTAAATTGTCCATTATATCTTGTCTGAAGCAACCCAGTTCTGATTTTTTTGTTATTATGCTTCCACCAAGCTTTAAGATGAACATAGTTTCCAAATAAACTATACTCTAAAAAGGATTTTCATGAAAAATTTAGATTTTTTTACATTTATCCTACCAAAAAGAGATTAAAAGGGTGAGCTACCTTATTATCTAAAACCTTTTGTCTTGTCAAGTATCCTTTGACATAGATGACATATTTAATGTATTATGTGTTTTTCAATAACTTTATTAATTTAACTTATATATTCTGAAAAAAAACATTCAATCTATCATTGTCTCCATTCATTGACATATTTTCAAGATTTCATCGTCAGCATATGAACCAACACATAAATTGAAGATTTAATTGAAAATATCATCCGGATATGACCATCATAAATTTTATTTTCCTGCAGACATCATTGTCTTATCTTTATTATGCTCACGTATTAGCCAAAGAGCTATTGGCATCCTATTAATAGTGTCCTGCTGCATGATGGTTTTAGTCCATCCAGTCAAATCTTCTTCCGGTTCTTTTTTGCAGCAATCTTCACATAAAAAATGCTCATCGCTAAATACTAAACCGGATAAATTCTCACTCAATAAAATCTTGCGATTGCATAGACCACACATTCTTTCAGTCATTTAACACCACCAAACAAATTTTCTTTAATTGCAATATTATATTCTGAATATATTTATAAATGTAACCGTACGTGACAATTATCTGTAAAACTGTTTGTCTTTAGCCTAAAATGCTAGATATAGTAAACAGTTGAAAAATCATCACAGCTCTCTCCATTCCACTCTCACTTCCTCATCAAACTCAACCAAAACAAACAATTTTAAAGAGATTGTAAAAAATATACTATAAAGAAACGAAAAAGATTATTAATAGAGTATCTTATGTGATAAATAATGAGGTTAAATTTTGTCAAAAAAAATTATGGTTGTTGATGATGAACCAGACATAATATTTTCGGTTAAAGCAGCATTAGAAGAAACTGAAGGGGAATACGAAATCATATCAGCAGGAAATGGTGAAGAATGTATTGATCTTTTGGAAAACAATCATATCCCCGATCTAATATTGCTCGATATAATGATGCCTGAAATGAGTGGGTGGATCTTATATTACCATATAAAGGACAACCCCTCTTGGGGAAAAATACCAGTTGTCTTTCTTACAGCTAGATCTGATAAAACATCCGAAAGGACTGGTAGATCCCTAGGTGATGATTTTATTAAGAAACCTTTTGATGGAGAATACCTTAAGAATAGAATCAATAAAATCTTAGAAAAACGTCAGATTTCATAGACATTTATAACTTAATTTTTGTAATTATATTGTAAATTCATAAAAAGATAATTTTTAAAAGCAGTTCTTTGTTTGAAACAATAAATTTAACAGAATTTCAGCATTTTTCGTAGTTGTTATATACTAGAAAAACTATTAGTTTAGTACCGCTATAATGGATGGGGCATCCTCTTGTCTAAGAATTATTGTTGCTAGTTGAAAGGTGAAGGAAAATTGTATCAAGAATCTGCGGAAAAAATAAATAAAATTCATATTGATGATCTAGGAGGCAAACCAAAAATTGCTTATTTTTCAATGGAGATAGGAATTGATGAATATTTACCCACTTATAGTGGTGGACTTGGCATCCTAGCCGGAGATACTATCAGATCATGTGCTGATTTAAACGTGCCATTAGTAGGTGTTACTCTACTTTCCGAAAATGGTTATTTCTATCAAAAGATTGATGAAAATGGAAATCAAATTGAACTACCAATAAATTTTTCCATACCTGACTTCTTGACACTACTTCCAAGCAAAACAACCGTCACAATCGAAGGGAGAGAAGTAGAACTTCATGCCTGGCTCTATCAATTCGAAGGTATTAATAACTACATAACACCCATCATTTTTCTCGATTCAAATGTCGAGAGTAACAGTGAGTGGGACAGAACTCTTACAAAATATTTGTATGGTGGCGATAATAGATATCGGCTTGCGCAAGAAATCATCCTTGGTATAGGTGGAGTTCGTATGCTCCAATCAGTAGGATACAATACAATTGACATGTACCATATGAATGAAGGGCATGCTGCTCTTGGGACACTTGAACTATATCGTAGGTTTGAAGATGTGGAAAAAGTACGCAAACAATGTGTGTTTACAACACATACTCCTGTACCTGCAGGTCATGATCAATTTGATCTATCATATGCTAAAACAATGGTAGGTGACATCCTTCCAGATTTTATTCTAGGTGACGTCTCTTTTGAAAATAAACTTAACATGACTCGTCTTGCTTTGTATTTCAGTCATTATATCAATGGTGTTGCAAAGAAACATGGCGAAATATCAAGATCAATGTTTCCAGGTCACTCTATAGATTCTATTACAAATGGAGTTCATTCAGCTACCTGGGTATCAGAGCCATTCCAAAGGCTTTATGACAAGTATATACCTGGTTGGCGTTCTGATCCATATGTCCTTAGATCTGCTTTTAGTATAGATAAGGAAGAAATATGGTATGCCCACATGGAGGCAAAAAAACAGCTTATAGATTTTATAAACGGCAGATATAATGCAGGATTCAATTATGATGATTTCACAATAGGATTCGCCCGTAGACAAACATCATACAAAAGACCTGATCTTCTGATTTCTGATTATGAGCGGCTTAAACAGATTGCTGAAAATAAAGGGGCGATACAGATTATATATTCTGGTAAGGCACATCCAAAAGATGACTCTGGAAAAGAGGCGATAAAAAAAATATTTAGAGCGATGAAAATGAACAATGACAGAGTAAAAATATCTTTTATTAATAATTATAATATGATAATCGGTAAAATGATGACTGCTGGGGTTGATCTATGGTTGAATACACCAAGACGACCACTCGAGGCTTCAGGTACATCAGGAATGAAAGCTGCACATAACGGAGTTCCGCAATTTGGAACTCTTGATGGCTGGTGGCTTGAAGGATGTGTAGAGAATATTACAGGATGGTCAATTGGACCTGAAACAACGGTAATTAGTGAATCTGACGACGAAGTTGATAAAAATGATCTTTATAATAAGCTTGAAACATGGATAATTCCAAAATTCTATAATGATAGAGATAACTGGATACGGACGATGAGGAGCTGCATTGCAATAAATGGGTCTTTTTTCAACACAAATAGAATGGTTCAACAATATGTGTTAAACGCGTATTTCATATGAATTAAAAATATCATTATACATAGGTGAGATGTTTTCAATATCTTCGACCCATGTACGTAGTATTTCAGCTACGCTCCAAGCTTGTGTTATGCAACCTCTTGGCATATATGGAGAATTTCCATCAAATATCTCATATATGGACCCATCCCAATTTTCACCAAAAACATCAAACATAGGTTTTAAAAAATTCTTAAATGCATATTCTCTGAATGAAGGTGCATTATCCTTGACTTTAACAAATGCTTTAATGAATGATCCCATCAACCAAGGCCATACTGTTCCATTATGGTATGCAACATCTCGATTATGATATCCAAGATAATTTCCTTTATACCTTGAGTCATCAGAGGATAAAGTTCGCAATCCAAAGATAGTGACAAGTTTTTCCTGAACATTTTCAACAATTTTTTCTTGCATTCCTCTACAGATCATTGAATAATCAAGAGAAACGAGAAATATCTGATTACATCTAAACGACAAATCTTTTGTATCAATGACATCATATTGCTGATCAAATTGTTTATTAAAGCTTTCTTTTACCTTTTCAGAAATATCAAAATAAATATCATCTTTGTTTGAGAATGCTGCAAGAGTACTCATAATTTTTAGTGCATTATACCATAAAGCTTGAATTTCAACTGCCTTTTTTGAACGAGGTGTAGGGTAATAGTCCCCAATTTTTACATCCATCCATGTGAGTCCGGGTTCATGGCTTATAAGAAAATCATCATCCATGTAAATGTTGTGATCAGTTCCTTTTTTATAACCCTCAATTATAGAGCATAATGTTCCCCATATTTTCTCAAGTAAATTTATATCATTTGTGTACTTTAAATACTGATATACTCTATCTATAAACCACAGAGATGCGTCTACTGTATTATATACTGCTTTGGAATCGCGATCCATAAACACATTTGGAATAAGTCCATTTTTACAGAAATTACTAAAACTTAGAAGTATCTGTTTTGCGTCATCAAATCTCTTTGTAACAAGTGCGATTCCGGGGAGCGAAATAAACGCATCTCTTCCCCAGTCACCAAACCAATGATACCCAGCAACGATAGATTTTCCATTTCCCTTTTTTACAATAAAATTGTCTGTAGATGTGGCCAATTTTTCAAATTTATTTGGGAGATTTGTCTGCTTGAATAAATTCCTTTTTCTCTGCATCTCTCCCAAATATACGGCCAATGGATTGATATCACTTTCTTCTTCGATTGTAAGAATAAGATAATATTCACAAGAACCACTGATTTTTTTATAAAAATCTCCAATTTGTAAATTATAATCTACAAAGGAATCGTTTCTCTTAAAATCTTTTTCGTAGCGAAATTCTCTAAAATATTCTGCAGGTTTATATGTAGAATCACGTAATATAATCTTTAGATTTTTATTTATATTATTTGGCTTAATGCAAACACCATTTTCAAAAACATCTTGCCCAAATGAAACAGAACCTTGTTTAGTTACATCGTAAAAATGTCTAGAATTTAGTACAGGGTTATGAGATATTGACATTGATTTATTTGTTTTAATTTCATATTTTATAATCGTAGTGTTTCTACCATGTTGCATGAAAATTGTTTTTTTTATTCCTATTCCCTCTATATTGTACGAAAACGAAGGAAACTTATCAAATGTAAAATTACATTTAAAATCGTTCAAACTGTAAACTCTATCGTCAATAATGATTTTATCATATACGTTTGATACAAAAATCCATCTTTCCGTTGGGGGATTCAAACTAGCAACCAATAAACCATGGAATTTCCGGGTATTGTCATTAGAATGTGTTAATGAAGCATAGCTGCCAAGACCGTTTGTAACAATCCATTCCCTCATGGTTACTTATAACCTCTTCCATTTAAATTCTAGAATTGCATTTATAAGGAGAATTACCAGTTGCAAATATGTCAAGCATACCAAGGTTAAATGTAGAAAATTCTCACAAAACTGAGAGTATTTTCTCGTAAACTCTTCTTATACCCATATTTAGTCCAAGGATATCTTCTGCTTTAAGTCCTGCAGAATATTCATATAATTAATGAAACCATCATATGGCCCGTCATAATGACTGAAATACGCATGTACATCACCATCTTCAAGTCCCTTAGTTGAAACATAATACAGATGATCAGATGTTTGAAGTCTACGCCAAACATTTAGTAATTTTTCATCTCCCTTTTCTTTTAATTTTCTTCCAATATTCTTCAGCTCGTTGAAACAGGCAAATTGCATATCATTTCCAAGCCACGTGGATACATCACGATCTGCATCGGCCCAAGAAATTGCCCATGGAACATCGATCTCTCCGATAGGTTGATAAATATCAACCGCTTCACTAACTGTAACAAAATCAAGTTGTTTATGTTTTAAAGCTTCTCTAGGAAGATGACTAAGAAAATCAAAAATTCCGGTTTCTGTCCATTGATGTTCTCCAAACGTTTCATAATCAATAAACAAATTAATTAGGTCGCCTTCACACCGAGACATCCAACTAGCATATTTATCAGCGGTTAAGGGAAAACCAGGCCAATTGCGAGTCGAAAATCTAAAACCAATATCATCACTTAAAGAATAATTTCTCAATAAAACCTTAATGTCAGAATTAGTTGATCTATATAGGTAATTTGGTGAACGCCACCCCAATATTTTCTCCGTACCTTCAGTTATAATTCCTTTGTATCCCATCTCTCCGACTTTTTTAGCTATACGATTATCATAAATTGCCTCGGTGTTACGAAAAACCTTTGGCTCATAGTTGAATATTCTTCTAATCATCTGACGGTGCATTTCTACCTGTTCTTCAAACTCTTCAAGATCATCGTACAAGCCAGATAAAGAATGGAAATATGTCTCCTCGATCATATCAACAGCGCCAGTGGCAAACAATTTTTTGAAACTATCTAGAACCGAAGGCATAAACTGTTCACAATATTCAACAAAGGTACCAGTAAGGCTAAATGATATCCTAAATTTACCATCGAATTCATTAATTAAATTGAGCAGCAAATTGTTAGTTGGGAGATAACATTTTTTTGCTACTTTTTCAAATATCTCATGATTTAGTTTCTTGTCAAAATAATTCTGAGATGAGTCTTCATCAGCACCAATATTAAACACCGAAAAACGATTCAATCTTACTGGTTGATGAACCTCGAAATACATACATATTGATGTCATATTACACTACTCCATTATAGACATCAATTGTTTTTTCTGCAACACGATCCCATGTAAACAAATCAACCTCACGTTTTCCTTCTTCAACTAATGTATTTCGCAATGGTTCATATCTCAATATAGATATAATTTTATTTGCCATTTCATCAGTATCCCAAAAATCAACCCGTAAACAATTTCGAAAAGCTTCTGAGAAGCCAGCAGTTTTAGAGGCGATTGTAGGAGTTCCAGCAGAAATGGCCTCAAGAGCAGTTATTCCAAAAGGCTCGCTAACAGATGGCATAACATAAACACTACTAATTCCATAAATATGTTTAACTTCTTCCTCAGTTAGTAATCCAGTAAAAATGACTCTATTTGAAATTCCAAGGTTAACCGCCTGATCGATCAATCGAGGTAACATATCACCAGTACCTGCAACAACAAAACGAGCAAAAGGTTCATAATCCAATACTTTTCTTGCAGCCCGAAGGAAAAATTCAGCACCTTTTTGAATAGTAAGTCTACCTAAAAACAAAACTATTTCTTGCTTTTGACCTTCAGGAATCTGATAAACAGCATTATGAACAACTGTAATTTTATTAGGATTTATCCCATACTTATCAACTATAACTCTTTTCGTAAAATGACTTACGGCAATAATGCGATCGGCTTTTTCCATTCCTTCTCTTTCAATATTGATAAACCAATCATTGGGATATAACCAACCAGAGCGGTCATATTCAGTTGAATGAACACTTAGAACGAGTGGCACACCCATCTTTTCCTTTAAAGAAATACCAGCTTTCATTGTGAGCCAATCATGGCAATGGATTAAATCATAGTTGCCTTTTACCTTTTCAACAACCAAATCATTATATTGATATACGTTTTCAAAAAATTGACCTGCAAGTTCTTTATCTTCTGGGCGATCATATGGGAATATTTCAGATTGTCCTACTTCTTTTATAATTAAATTATCTCTATCACTACCAGTACTATATTTTGTTTTTGGCATATAAAAATCTATTTTTACATTTTTATCGGCAAGACTACGAGTAAGACCGTAACAATGGGTACCTAATCCACCTGATTTAAACGGTGGATATTCCCAACCAATCATCGCAACTTTCATTCACCACTCCATATTGTTATCTAATTTAATCCTACATGTACATGGGTCATTGAATCTAGACCAACATCTATTTTTCCATCAATTATTTACTATCTAATTACAAATCACTCAAGATTACATCTGATTCTATTGTCAATGTATGAATTGTCTTCCCGTGCAAGCCAACCAAGTGCAGAATAAGTCTCTTTATCATCAATATCTGCCAATCTTTTTATCGTAGAAATGTTAACTTCTCCCCAGATATCCATTATCTTCCATACTTTACCTGCATTATAACCAATTTCAGGAGTAAGATTCGTATTGCCTAATCTGTAACACTCTGTTCCATCTTTGAATATTTTGTTTTCCCGTGCAAGCCAACCTACTCCAGCATAGAACTCATTTTCTTCTAGTTTTGTGGATTTTAATAACTTCTCAGTCTTAAGAGGTTCTTTTCCATCTAAAGCATTCCATATCTTCCCCGCAATCATTCCAAACTTAGTTGTCAAACTCCTCACAGGCATCCTCCAATGTCATGAGAGGTTATAAAAAGCATCAATATAAGTTTATCTAAAAAAATAGATAAGAATCGGGATTAGATTAATAAGAAGTATTCTATGCAGTTGAAACATGATTTCAAATCAGAAAAAATTAAAAATTAATAAAATTATCTTAACAAATTTCATTCTAAATGTACTTGTAAATATCTCTAATTGTCCCAGATAATCGGTTTATGTTTATTTGGGAATATTAGATTTAAAATTGATTTATTCGTTCCTATTTCGTCCTTAAAAAATTCATCATCCATTTTGTTCAATAGTATTATAAT
>RCNB010001621.1_pt1 | contig 14045 bp, 13 predicted proteins | sample 2041321 | NCBI WGS metagenome assembly RCNB01 (sample SAMN09708232, study PRJNA481090) | Marine sediment metagenome, whole genome shotgun sequencing project. | reverse complement strand
TAATTGATAACGTCACCGTATAAGCACTCAGCGCTGGAATTAGAACCCCATATTGATCGGCCGGTGGCCCACTTGCCAAATCACGATAATCTTTGACATCGTCATAGTCAGAACGACCGCTTTCACCCTCGTCAGCGCCGGTTTCACCACCTTGCGGGTCATTGAAAGCGCGCAGCGAAATCTCTTCAAGATAAGCTTCGGCAATGGTCGTGGCCTGCTGTTGAATCATCGGGTCGGCACTGCCCCGCACCATGTTGGTAAACACGCTCAACAAGGCAGTGGCCGAAATTGCAATCACCACCAAAGTGACGACAATTTCAATTAAAGTAAAACCGAATGATCGACGAATTCGCATCACAACACCTGAACCAGACCACTGCCACTGTGAACACTAAAGGAGTAACTGTTGCTGCCATCACTCAACGCAAAACTCGAGGTCGCCTCTTCCCGCAAACCGCGTGAATTAAATGTGATGTTGCCACTGCTAGTAAACGTAAAACCGTTTGGAATGTTGCTGTTTTGATAATTTTGACTGCGATTCGCCGGGTTCGACACTTGATTGACAAAGTCGTTTGCCCCCAGCCCGCTGCTTTGGCGCAGAGTATAACCCGAAGTGGCTATCTCCACCCGCACGTCACATCCGCAGGAAATAGCCAGCTTTTGCGCGAAGCGAGTCGCGGTCACGGTGTCATCGAAAAAGCCGCGCACCGCAAAGACATCCTGACTGCCGAACCGACCCAAAGCGGCAACGCCCAAAATGCCCAGCAGCACGACCACTGTGACCAGTTCGATGAGAGAAAAACCGCGACTATGATTAATTTTGACCATTAATTTAATTCGAATTGATAAGGGTTTCAAATGCAGTGCTGAGTTTCAACACAACCACATTTAAATCATTTAGTTATAGCATAGAAGACTATACCGCTTTAACCACTTTACTATTTTCAAAACTGGGCTATAAAAAGAACTAAGACAATCTTGAGTATGACAACGGAGTTAGGACAGATGAAAAAAACGCAAGCAGGCTTCACCCTAATTGAACTAGTGGTAGTCATCGTACTTTTAGGCATTCTAGGTGTAACCGCGATGGGTAAATTCCAGGATTTATCTGGTGATGCGCAAGACGCCGCCAACTCTGGCGTCGCAGCCGAAATGACTTCAGCCTCAGCTGTAAACTATGCTGCTCGATTACTAGATGCAACGGCGGGAGAGGCTATTACCAGCGCAACGCAAAACTGTACCGCCCTAACCGGGCTGTTCCAGTCTGGAGCATTTCCGACGGACTACGCTATTACTGGCACCGGAGATTGCAGCACAGCAGGCGACACACTCACCTGCGGCGTGATCGGCACAGGCACGCCCACTGGCGCCTCAGCTAATGCATCCATAATTTGCACACCCTAAGCTAGTTTTCCCCCAACGTTCAGCCTATCAGCATGAACATTCATTCAGACAGATTAGTTGCTGGTCAAAAACCTACCAAAGTGGTGGGTTTTTTGTTGCCACCTCACCCAGTGCATCAATAAAAATGAAGCCTCAAAAGCGTAATTTGGTTCAATGGGTAAGCTAGAGCGTTGTTTGACTTTAAGTATTCCTCTATTTGTCTCGCTAACGCTTGAGATTGAGGTGCGCCACTAGACATAAGCCGCACTATTGTTTCCTCTATATCTGATTCTACCCAAACTTCGATTTCCCAGTTAGCGCTTCAATTGAAATTTCGATTCCAATAATCGCCTCGATTAATAGGTCTATAAATTCTATTGGGGCATCAGACAACTTCCACCACAATTTCTGTTTGCTCTCATATAGTTCGGTAATCTCAATCAAGTAGTCGATAGGAATTTTAGGAAATCATCCGACACGCGATTTAATCGAGATGATTCCACCTTTCATAGAGACATTAATAGCGTTTGGATTAGTGGCCAATCAATTTTAATTCAGGGCATTGGGGCGGATCAAATTGCCACTGAACGCGACCTTACAAGTCGTCTTCGATCGGTTCGAATTTAAGATATTGGTATTGATCAACCTTTGTTTCGTAGCGCTGCGATTGATTTAGATCTTGATAACCCAATACGACCCGAAAGCTTCTGTCACTCGGGAGGTGATTGGGTTTATAAACCGTCTGTTGCCGATGAGGCAGGTAATACCATCCGGGTGCATCGTCCCGAGTTAAATTTTGATTTTTAACACCGTGATAAGGGGTCGGCAGTAGCTGATATTGCTGCAGGAACGCGAAGGGGTTAGCACCGTCAAGCTGGTTCAAATCATTCAGCCGATGCTTCACCGCGTATTGCGCAAACACTAAGGTTAATGCGCTATCGATGACTCGCTTAGTTTGCTGCAGCGAGGCCTCTTCGAAGTGACCTTGTTTTTGCTCAATTTGATCCTGAATAAATGTGATCAGTATCAGGATGATAATGATTGCTATACAAACACCGAGCCAGGTTACTTTTCGATGCCTCGACGATATTCTCATCCTCTAGCAAGCTGAGCCACATCCCACATTGGCACAAAAATTCCGAGTGCCAGCACTAACACCATTGCACCCACAGCAACATAGATCAGCGGCTCGATTCGGTCCGATAAAGTTTTCACATCATAGTCGACCTCCTCTTCGTAGAAATCAGCGATGAAGTTCATCATTTCATCCAAATTGCCGGCCTCTTCGCCGACCGCAAACATCTGCATCACCACCGGGGTGAACATACCGGTTCGATGAGCCGTTCGAGTGAGTGACTCACCGCGTTCAATGCCTTCGCGCATGTCATTGACGTGCGATGAGATAAAATCATTACCGATCGAACGCGAAATCACTCCCATGGCTTGCACAATTGGCACACCGGCGCTGTAGGCCATCGCGAACGAGCGCGCGAAACGGGCCATGAATGAACGGTGCAGAATGTCACCTATTATCGGCGCATTAATAATCATTCGATGATATCGAAATCGACCCGCCGGGGTGTTGACATAACGTTTTAACGCGATCACGCCCAATATGAGTCCAATCAACAAATGAACCCAATACTGAACGAAAAAATTAGAGGTGTTGAGCAACAGCAACGTCTGCCACGGCATCTCCATCTGGTTGGCTTCAAAAAAACTGGCAAATTTTGGAATGACGAACAGATTCACAATTGTCATCGCGACCGTGATCGCGATCACTACCGAGGTCGGATAGCGCAGTGCCGCTTTAATATTTTGCGTGATCCGCCGATTGCGATCAATGTAGTCCGCCATTAGTGCAAACGACTCTTCAAGTCGACCGGTGTTTTCTCCGACCTGCAGCATGCTGATATAGAGATTTGAGAACACTTTCGGATGGCGCGCGCAGGCAACCGAGAGGTTCCGACCTGACTCGAGTTGCTCAAGCAAGTCACTCAGCGAATAGATCATCAGCGGATTATTGGCAGAGTCGAGAATACCGGTTATCGCCCGTGTGATCGGGATGCCCGATCGGATCAACGCACTCATCTGACGCGTGAACATCAGCAGTTCTTCGATGCTGACTCGATTCAAATCAAAATGCGATTTGATTTGCTCAATGGCATCAACCTGAATCTTTTTCTCATAAATTGAAATCGGCGTAACGCCTTTACCCATCAACAACCCGGCCACGGCTGACGGGTTCGAACCCTCAATTTCTCCGTTGACTAGCTGGCCGTTACCCCCTCGGCCCTTGTATTCAAACAGCGGCATCAGCGACTTCCTCCGGCATCGCTAGGTCGTCGAATTGGTCATCGGCAACTTCGCCCGCCAGTCGCAGCATTTCTTCAATCGTAGTCAATCCATTAGTCGCATGCTCATGCGCCACCATCACCAGTGGCTGATAACCGGGGGCTCGAGCAGCCGCTTCGACAAAGCCTTGTGAATCGTCTTGGTGAAGCTTCTCCGCCAATTCCGGATTCATGTCGAGCAACTCGTAGACGCCCATTCGACCGTGATAACCCGTTTCGCCGCATTGTTTGCAACCACGGCCTTTCACATAACGATGCTGGTTCACATCAACTTTCAAATCGTTACGCAACCAACCCGCTTCAAATTTAGTTGGGGCGTAGGTCTCGACGCAACTGGCGCAAACCTTACGAACCAAACGTTGAGCAACAATCGAACGCAGCGTGGTGGCCAACAAATAACCCTCAACCCCCATATCCATCAACCGAGTTGCGGTCGAAATGGTGTCATTAGTATGCAGCGTCGACAACACTAGGTGACCGGTCATCGCCGCGCTGACACCGATTTCGACGGTCTCTGCATCGCGCATCTCACCCACCATAATAATATCCGGGTCTTGCCGCAATGCCGATCGCAACACGCTAGCGAAATCAAGCCCGATGCGGGCATTTACCTGCACCTGATTAACTCGATCGAGACGATACTCAACTGGATCTTCGACCGTAACAATTTTAGTTTGTTTTACGTTGAGTTCCGACAAAGCCGAATATAGCGTTGTGGTCTTACCGCTACCAGTAGGGCCAGTGACCAATAACATACCGTTCGGCAAGCGTAAGTTGCGCCGAAATCGGCGTAACAATTCCGGGGGCATTCCCAGTTGCTCAATGTCTAATGAACCACGAGACTGATCGAGCAAACGCATCACCACCGATTCGCCATATTGAACGGGCAAAGTTGACAGTCGCACGTCAATATCGCGTTTATTGACGCTCATATTGAAACGCCCGTCTTGCGGAAGGCGTTTTTCAGATATGTTTAAACCACACATCAATTTCAGACGCACCACTAAGGCCGGCCCAATTTGAGTTTCCTGCATCACCTGTTCTTGCAAAACACCATCAACCCGCTGGCGAATTCGAATCACCTCTTGATCGGGTTCGATGTGAATGTCGGAAGCACCAATCTGAACCGCGTCTTCGAATATCGATTGCAACAACTTGGCAACCGGCACGTCGGTCATCTCGGTTTGCAGCAGATCATTTAGTTCAGGTGCACTATCCGATAAGTCTTGTTCTAGCTCACTCGCCAAGGCACTGATTTGTTCGGTACGTCGATAAACCAAATCAAAATGTTCGAGCATTGCACCTTCACGGGCAATCGCCTGGCTGATCGGTTTGTTCAGTTTGTTTTGGATTTCATCAAAGGCGTAAATATCGGTGGGGTCAGCCATTGCGACCAAATAATCTCTTCCGCGATCCTCGATCACCAATGCACGATAACGCCGCGCAATCGACTCGGGCAGCAATTTGGCAACATCATTGCTGTAGTCAAAGTTGTTGATATCGATTAATGGGATTTTTAATTGCGTGGCGAGTAAATCGAGCAAGCTACTCTCGTCGATCATGCCGAGTTCGATCAGCGTGCCGCCTAGTTTCCGACCCAATTTTTTTTGTTCGCTGAGCGCCAGTTGCAACTGGTCCTCAGTGATCATATTTTTTTCGACTAGCAGGTCGCCCAGTCGAATTTTTTTGCTAAAAGCCATTAACAATCTGTCCGTGTTCGTGCTCTAGTGAAAAACCTGTCAGGCTCGTTTGATAATTAAAATAAGTCGTCTGACGAAAGTCATTTCAACCGCACTTAAAAATCGAAAAATCTCTCAACTTAAGTGTAGACCACTAATCAATCAAACGAGCGAGCGTGTTGCTTCGTTTGTTGACAAACGATTGCAATCGATCATTCATCTGACCCACCCTGGAAGCATTGCGATAAGACTGCAATGCCGCTTTAAACGAGGTCAAGTGTTCCTGCGAGATGCCAAGACCAACCCAATTCTTTGAGTTAGCCGCATCGCGAGACAGCGCCAGTTGGTAAAAACCAACCGCCGACTGATGTTGGTCGAGCCGTTGATGACTAACCGCCAACAATGCAAGCTGCTGAGGACCGTGCTCCTCCATCGCAGAAAGCAATTTAATCACCGTCACATAGTCACCCGTTTCAAACAATCTGCGCGCATGCTCGGTTCGAAAGAACTCATCTTCAGGATAGAGTTCTGTCGCTTCCTGGATCAACTGTGATAACTGATCAACATTATTTTGCCGGTAGAACAAAGCCAACAAATGCTGTCGCGCCTTGTAATCTTCGCTGCCCTGCAGTAAACCAGTCAGTTGCTTTTCTGCTTTCGCAAAGCGGCCAGAATTGATCAGCTTCACCGCATATTCAAACTGCTGTTTGGGCACGCCATCGGAATCAATCGATTTGATATCAAGCTTGACCACTGCCAACGGAGCGGTCGACTTAGATTTCGCTTGCGCCTCATTGTCCAATGAGGTTTCACCATGGATTCGCGCTGAATCAGTTGCAACCAAATCAGTTATGGTTTCTCTTTGCGGTGATTGATTCAACACGGCGACAATAGTCGGCGTTGGAGGCACCACTTGAGTGAAGTTGATCGACCACATTGGGCCGCCATCATTCTCAGCTTGTTGGGTCTCGACCAATATATCGGTGATGGTTTCAAACTCGATGTCGATTCCATCTTCTACTTGCTCGATCGAGAATCCTTTTAGCCATCGGTTGTCGATAAGTGCCGGGGCCATAATTAAGCTTTCAGTGTCGCGCAGATGATAGGCAAAGAGGTTCTCGCTGCGCGCCTTGAGATAAGTCACCACTTTGTTCTGCAACGCAAACTCGAGCCGCATTTGGCTCGGCGACTCACTTACTTGCAAGCCGATTATTTGATTGGCTGGTTTAGCTTGCTGAATCAAAAGGGCCGTCTTTATTGCCGCTGAATCGGCAGCTGCATGCCCTCCCATCTCTGATGGCAGTGTCAACTCTTGATCGGCAAACACAAGGCTAGTATCAACGGCTAATGCAATCGGTTCTGGATCGACAATCGACCGAATAGCATCGCCAACTAGTGGCGTTATTTCTAGCTCAACAATCGTGCGACTGGCATCAACGGCTAGCGAAGTCAGTTCTGGACCGGCATTCGCACCACTAACACCAGTGCCAAGCGAGGCCATTTTTAGGCTAAATAACGGTTGACTGGCGACCACCGAGTCGACCGCCGGCCAATCAAAAAGAGTGCCTGACGCAAGCACCAAAAACAAACTGATCGCTGCACTAATTGCAATCTTAGGCTTCTTCAAAGAGGCTTCGGCAGGGCGCTGTAATGACGGAATTTCGATCGATTTAAAACACGACTCGCGCTTATCGAGACCCTTCAAAACATTATTGATAACGCTCATTGGACTTGCATGTCGCTCGCGGCGGCATCGATATGTTTGCTTTGAATATAAAAGTCGCCACTGGCATAAGACAACATCATCGCTTTATTACAGAGCACGTTAATCAACCGTGGCACCCCGTGGCTCCACTTGAAGATCCGCTTTTGCGCTCGCAAGTCAAAAAGCTCGGGCCCTCGATAACCCGCCGACTTGGTACGATGATGCAAATAGGTGCGAATCGAATCTTGCGCCAAGGGTTGCAGTTCGTGAGTGTGAGCAATCCGTTGTTTCAATTGGCGAATACTGCTGTTCGATAATAACTGGTCTAGCTCAGGCTGGCCAAACAAGACTATTTGCACTAATTTTTTCTTCTCGGTTTCAAGGTTGCTCAACAAGCGAATGGCCTCCAAACTTTGCACCGGAATCGACTGTGCCTCGTCCATTATAATGACCGTGCTACGGCCCTTGCGAGCGCTTGATATCAAATGATGATTGATACAATCGAGAGGGGGCTTTTTTTTCTGTCGTTTGCTAATCCCAAGTTCATTAACCACCGCTTGCAATAATGCATCACAGGTTAAATAAGGATTCGGGATATAAGCGGTATCAAAATCTGGCTCAAGCAAATCGAGCAGCTTTCGACACAACAAAGTTTTACCGGTGCCGACTTCGCCAGTGAATTTTACAAAACCATCGCCTAACTTTATCGCTAGCACTAACGCATTCAAAGCCTCTTCATGGGTGAAAGACCGAAAGTAAAACTCGGTGTCAGGGGTTAGCCCGAAAGGTTTTTCTGCGAGCCCATAATACTGTTCGTACATTACTCGTTCGCCTTTGGCCGATTGAAACTCAAACTTTCTACGCGCTTCGCACTGTCATCAATCAAATCGGACCAAACCTGATTGCTATCAATCACGATCGGCCTTAGTAAAATCACTAATTCACTGCGTCGCACTGATTTACGCGTCTGCTCAAGTAACTTGCCTAGCACGGGTGTTCGACTGAGACCAGGAACACTACCGAGTTCATCACTGGCGACGTTCTTCATCAAACCACCAATCACCACCACCTGGCCATTGCGGGCTTTGACGATCGAGTCGGATTCGCGCACGTTGCTAAGTGCTAGTGGCAAACTATAGTCTTCCCCACCTAAGGTGATCACTTTCACCTGATCAGTCACCTCGCTGATACTTGGGTGAATATGTAATATCACTTCGCCTGTATCGCTGATTTGAGGCGTCACATCAAGCGCAATCCCGGAAAAAAATGGGGACAAGGTCAATTTAGGGGTGGATACTGTATCACCGCCGGAATTGTTGGTTTCAGATGACACTTCGGTGACGAAAAACTCATCGGAGCCGACCTTGATCACCGCTTTTTGATTGTTCACCGTCGACACCCTTGGGCTCGACAAAATGTGAACACTGCCCTGATTCCCTAATAAAGTTATCAATGAACCGAAAGTGCGTGATGAACTGCCCACCGCAAATAGATTGGCAAATGCGGAGTTGCCTAACACCAAACCAGGATTTACAACCACGTTGCCCGTTAGCTCGTCAATCGTAGCCTGGCCACCCCCATCCTGAATAATACTGGACGAACCAATCGAGAATTCCCGGTCTGACGTTATCGCGGCCCAATCGATGCCAGATTGAAAGCTATCATTGAGCTCAACCTCAATCACCTTGGCCTCCAAAATAACCTGTCGCTGCAAACTGGCTTGAGCTGACTTCAGATAAGCTTCGACGTCTCTTAGTTCACCCGGCATGGCTCGAACAATCACTAGCCCAGCGTGACGATCAACCACTATCGAGCGATTCTCACCGCCTCCAACAATTGAAACTAAGGTTTGTTGCAAACCGGTCCAAAAATCAGCTTGACTGGTGGTATTCACTTGACTCGATTTAAGCGATGATGAGCTTCCACCACCCTCGCTATTGCCATCACTGCTGCTGCCAGAAGACGTTATTTGCCCTGAGCTGACGGTCATCTGCGACTCACCCTGGCGAGACACATTCAAGTAGTCGACGGTAAAAATTCGAGACTGAATTCGGGCCGGCAGAACGATAAATCCGGTTTTGTTCTGCTGAAACTCGTAGCCATAAACTTCCCGGGCCAGCTGCATTACTTGATTCACCGTAACGTTTTTCAAATCCAGCGATATCTCACCCTCAACTTTAGGATGAACCACCATATTAACGCTGGTGCCCTTGACCAAGCTCATGAAAAACAGTCGCGCTGGGGCATTAGAAACCGAGATATCAAACGCTGGCTCATCGAACACTTCGGCGCCAAGACCCGGCACTGAAATGCCGCCTCGAGGAAGCAGTTGATCCAGAATATCGTCAGAAGGCGGTTTAATATCGGTAATTCTGGCCTTCGCCGCCTGATCGAAGGTGTCGTCAATTTCTTGACGAGTTAACTCCATTTGCTCAATCGTTCGCGGTGACACACAGGCGCCAAGAAAAAGAACCAGAATTAAACCAGTCAGGATTCGGCGAGTCATAATTTACCTCCAGTAGCTTTCTGCCGCACAGAAGTCGTGTCGGTGCTTAAGCTAAGATCAATTATCTTTCCATTGAGTTTCAAACGGGCAGCCTGCCGCGTCAAACCGACTAATGTAGCGCCTCTGATTCGATCACCAACCACCAACACTTGGTCATCAATAACCGCCACTTTACGGTTCTTCGAAAAAATAATTTGGGTCAACTTCATCGGCTCACCCGCCGGTTTGATCGAGGCCTTTTTGGCGACGCGAGGTGATTTATCTCCGCTGGAATGGTTAAACTTGCGCAGCGCAGCGAGTGGCGGCTGCATCGGATCGCGAAACTCTTTTGCATGCACTAGCGCGGTAACCCCAAGATTAGCAAGCGAGATGAACAACACAGCCGTAAGGTAGGTGGATACTATTTTAATCATCCATGCCTCTATATACCGACCCATTCTCGTTTGGTAGACAACGTAGAAAGGACGACTTTGACCACAATGTTTGAGCCAGATTGCCTGACGATATCAATTTCATCCCAAAGCAGCTTCCACTGCAAAGACTCAATCGTCTGCACATAACCTAATAAATCAACGTACTTACCGGAGAGCTCAATTTCGAGCACGTGCCGAAAAAGACTCGGTTCAGAAGTGATAATGCTCAAAACCGAATCGTCAACCTTGCCTTCGGCTACGGCAGGTTTGACTTCACGACGTTTCAGGCTTAACAACTTCATTTTTGAATCGCGGTTAACCAATTCACTCATTAACTGAAACATATCTTTAGGGTCAATTAATTCGACCGTCTCGATTCTGAGGCGCTCGTCTAGCTTCAACAATTCACCCTTAAGTCTAAGAATTTGGTCATCTTGTAGTTGATTGGCGCCGCCGCTCATGCGCAAACGAACCTGATCAATAGTTTTTTGACTATTGCTAACTTCACTCTCAATTTTCTGATTTGCCGTCTGTTTCGAATCGACTAGTGCCACCTGACTAAGCGCAAAAAAGTTCCACCAAACAAAACCCAATGCCACGATCAACGTCAGCGCAATCAAAGCACGCTCGCGCATTGATTGCGCATTGAACCGCTGTAGCCAGTTTTTCATTGCCTCACTCATCGCTGCTCTCACGCGTCGCAATCAGAAAATCGACCTTCCAGTCAGTTTCCTTAGCCCGCTCCAGTTGGAACATGTCAAATCGTTGACCAGCAAAAACCGCTTCGCTGCCGAATTGATCAAAATAATTCGGTACTTGTTCAGCACGCAGCGAACTTCCGCGAATTTCAATAAAGCGGTCGGCTAGCCGTATCTGATTTAACCAAACATCCAACCTGATATCGGATTGATGCAGGTTAGCCAAGGCAGCCAGATAGCCGGAAAAACCTTCACCCGCTCCTAAACGATTTGCATCAACGAAGTTCAAAACCTTTTTCCGCGCCGCAACCTGCCGCGCCAATTGCGCAATTTGCTGATCGAGTTGACGGTTATCAACCAGTTCGGCCAGCTTGCTATTCACCTCATTCAATTCGATTACCACCTGTTGTCGTTCAGCTTGAAGCGTGTGATTACGCTGCACGGCTTGTTCGAGATTGTTGTGTAGGACAAAACTCCATACAACTATTCCAAGCAAGAATAGTGCCAACCCAAAGACCACCTGCTGGCCCGATAACCACATGCGCTGAGGCCGAAACCGGGTCTGATAAAGATTAACTTGCTGAAGAATCATCGGGTGGCACCTCGCAATGCCGCGCAATAAGCGTGGAAACACTTTGAGTCTAGATCCGGGCTAGCTTCCTCCGAACCTGACAGCAGAAAAACAATGTCGAAGTTGGTCAGGTTTTCTAAATACTTAGCCATTTTCTCGGTGATTTCCTGCTGCGGATAAATCTGCAGATCGGTGACCCCACCGAGGCCAAAGTAACTTTCGTAATAATCCACTGAACGCTGCACCTCGAGCAACAATGAATCAAACTCATCAGTGTTGTCTTGATTGATTTGCTGAAGTTGGTTTAACCCCAGTTTGAAATCTCGCGAGACGTATAAATCGGTGTCATGATAAATGCTGAGCAAGCCACTATTGTCAGCCAGCGTCAACAGAGCGAAGGTTCGCTCCTCGCCATTAACAACCAATCCTAAATTGGAGCGCACCAATTCGTGAACATCAAGCGCAACTAGCTCAAGCCCACTCGATCGAATGCTGTCAACATAATTAACCACCGCCGACTCGCGCGCGGCAACCACGCCGATCTGTTCCTTCGCATTTTTCGTCGACCGCGGCATGGTGTAGCTTTCGATCACCGCATTGCTGACATCATAGTTAATCAAGTCTTTGATTTTCCAAGTCAGCGCTTGCGAAAGCTCGGCATCCTCAACATCTGGCTTCTCAACTTGATAGAGGTCACAGTCGTCCTCTGCGAGAAGGCACACGCAAGGTATATTTTGCAAACTATGCTGCTCGACCCAATGCTTAAGCGCTTTACTCTGGGCACTTTGCCCTTGCGCATCAAGGAAGTCGCTCTGCAGAATTTCAGCCTGTTGGTCAGAACCAACCTTTACTTGGGTCACAGCCACTCCGTCGCTGAGGAAATCAACCCCCACTTGCGTGCCTTTCTTAGCATTCGAAAACAAACCCAAAATTAGTTCCTCTTCATTAGTAGTTGACGGCCGCCCTTCAGATTTCACTAGACCAGCCCCATCAATTTTTTAGATGGTTGATCAACGGAGCGTTTCAGCAAGCCCGTCGAGCGCCATCACTACCTTTGTTAAATTCACTTTACTAATCTAGATATTCGCATAGAAATCCGTTATAAATCTAAGTCCCTAATATCAACCTCAATCCAAAACAGAGCACTTTCAAGTGAACCTCAAAAAAATCCTTACACGATGATTCATATCGTTTTATTCGAGCCGGAAATTCCGCCCAACACCGGCAACATTATCCGCCTAGCGGCAAACACTGGTTGCCAACTACATTTGATCGAACCATTAGGCTTTACAATGGACGACAAACAGTTGCGGCGCGCGGGCCTCGACTATCGCGAGTGGGTACAAATCGAACGTCACCCAAACTACGAATCATTTATAATTCGTGCAAATATAACTCATGCAAAACATGTGCCAATTAAAAACCTATTCGCGTTCACGACCAAAGCAACGAAAACCTATAGTCGCGCAAACTTTTCTTCAGGGGATGCCTTGCTGTTTGGCCCGGAGACCCGTGGCTTGCCGGATAGCATTTTGAATTCACTGCACAGTGACAATAAGCTTCGAATCCCTATGGTGGCCGACTCTCGCAGCTTGAACCTGTCCAATACGGTAGCAATTGCGCTTTATGAAGCTCTGCGGCAACAGGATTTTGATCAACTGGATTAATCTGGGACTGCCCCGGCAGAGCGCTGAGGGTGAAGAGTGCGTTATCTTGCGAGCTGCGGCCAGTTAGATGCGATTCGCTTCCGGTCCTTGTGGTCGGCTTTCTAAATCTTTGACCGCATCCAGCGGATTCTTATCTTCATAACAAACTCGATAAACTTCGTGCATAATCGGCAGATCTATTGGCAGCTGCTGAGTTTTATCGAAAACCGCCTTGGCCGCCTGCAAACCTTCAACCGTCTGCCCCACGTCAGTTTCCGCCTGCTGAACCGTACAACCGCGTCCGAGTGCCAGACCAAAGCGCCGATTTCGGCTTTGATCATCAGTACAAGTCAAAATGATATCGCCAAGGCCCGCCAGCCCCATCAGGGTTTCCGACTGTGCGCCGAGCTGTGTGCCCAGCCGCATCACCTCACTCAAACCTCGAGTCATTAGCGCGGCCCGAGTGTTGGCACCAAAGCCGAGGCCATCGGCAATTCCAACGGCGATCGCCAGCACGTTCTTAAGCGCGCCACCCAATTCGACCCCGACAATGTCTTCGCTGGTATAGGCGCGAAATCGATGGCCGCGCAGAATCGCCGCAATTCCATCGGTTGCGCTCGCGTTGCTGCCGGCGCAGGCAATTGCGGCGGGCAAGCCCTTAGCCACTTCGGCAGCAAAAGTTGGCCCCGAAACAACTCCATATTGATGGTTAGGCAACTCATCTTCGAAAACTTGGTGCAATAGCAGCCCCGAACTGACTTCAAAGCCTTTACTCGCCCAGAAGATAACCGTGGATGGCGCCAACAGAGGTTTCAATTCGCGCAGAAGGGTGCGGAACCCTTTGCTCGGAATGGCAATTAGGAGGTAGTGTGCTTGATCAACAGCCGCATCAAGCGTTGCGATGGGGTGAATGTTGTCGACGAATGGCAGGCCCGGCAAATAGGCGGCATTTTCTCGTGCCTTCGCCAATTGTTCGATATGCGCTGCGTGGTGCCCCCATAGCCGAACCTCGTAATCGTTTCGAGCCACCTGCATCGCCAGCGCGGTTCCCCAGGAACCTGCCCCTAGCACGGCGATGGCTTCAGCCATG
>RCNB010001620.1_pt1 | contig 14048 bp, 14 predicted proteins | sample 2041321 | NCBI WGS metagenome assembly RCNB01 (sample SAMN09708232, study PRJNA481090) | Marine sediment metagenome, whole genome shotgun sequencing project. | reverse complement strand
AGCAGTTTTCTTCGAATTCTTGTGTACTATACATAACAAAATGTGTTTCTTCAACCAAATGGCGTGCTATGGCCAATATCGACGCTCTAACCCTCGCACCCGAACAGACATCGAACGCATTGAGGCAATCACCAATCGCATACGCTGAAAAATTCCCTTTCATTCAACAATTTCCGTCAAGATCGCACCATTTGACACAAACCCGACCAATCTCCCTGTATACTAGATTCCAAGGAAATGTTTATCCCGGGAGTGCTGTATGCCCGCGTTCGCCACGATCGATTACCACGTGACTTCCCGCTGCAGCCAGGAGTGCCAATACTGCTGGGGACCGCAGGATTTCGATGAAACGGAAGTCGATTCCAAAACAGCCGCCGTAATCGTGCGCAGAATCGCCCAGAGCGGCGCCCAGCGCATCGTTTTCACCGGCGGTGACCCGATCCTCCGCCCAGATATCGGCATGCTCATCCGCCTGGCGAAACAGGAAGGGCTTGAGGTGGCGCTTTCAACGACCGGCGACGAGTTGACGCGCAGCTTCGTGCGCGGCTATGGCAGCTGGATCGATCTGATCTCGCTCCCCCTTGATGGCGCATCTGAGGAGGTGTCCAGCCGGACAAAAAAGGAAGGGCATTTCACGGCCATTATGAAGTGCCTGGATTTCCTGGCCGAATTCCCTACGATAGACGTGAAAGTCGCCACCCCCGTCACGCTCCACAACATCCACGACATCCCCGCCATCATCGCGCTGCTGGACGAGCGTGCAGCGCACATGCCCAATCACCTTTTCTACAACGTCTTCCAGGCTTATCCACGCGCCATGCAGCCTCAATCCTGGGACGATTTAGTTGTGAGCGATGATGATTTCCAGGCGCTAAAAGCCGATATCGAAGGCTCCCCACATTCTTTCAAGATCAACTGGCTGGACCATGATTCGCTGGACCGGCTCTATGTCATGGTCTTCCCGGATGGATCGCTGACGATACCCTCGGGTTCAGAGTATACAAACTACGGCCCTTTCCTCGAGATCAAGGATCTCGAAGAATTTCTTACGTCCACAGATTTCGATGCGCCCAAACACCTGCGGCACTCGAAAGGCTGGTCCAGGGATCGCAGGGAATAATCTCTACCTAATCGAGGTCCGCTCTATAAATAAAAAAAACGCCGCAGCCAATTAACAAGCTACGGCGTTGATGGCAAATATACAGACTTACTCGGCGCCTGCTTCCTGCGCGTGTGGGTCACCCCGTCGAACAAGGTAATCCTCAACCAGGAGTAGTTGATCGCCCGCTCTGCGAACGACCCCCAGCAAGTTGTCCATCGTGGAAACTTCTTCCAGTTGTTCATCGATGAACCAGCGCATGAAGCTCTGAGCGAGGTGATCGTTCTGTTTGATGGCCAGGTCCATAATATTGTTGATCTGGCTTGTAACCTCCAGTTCCCAATCCAGCGCAGCCTTCACCGCGTCTTCCGCTGAGTCAAGTGTTTGCGGCGTTGCATCAATCGCCGGGATCGATACTTCCCCGCCAGCCTCCAGAATATAATGCACGAATTTCAGCGCGTGCATGCGCTCCTCGTCTGATTGGCGGAAGAAGAAATCAGCCAACTCCGGGAGTTGCTCACTGTCAAAATAGGAAGCAATGATGATGTACTGGTTAGAAGCCGCAAGTTCGCTTCCAACCTGGGCGTTCATCGCCGCGGTTAACTCTTTGCTTATTAGCATCTTACTCTCTCCTTAAAATTATTAATCCACACCGGAACGGCGGGGGGTGATCTTACCGCCCGGTTGATCGGAAAATCTGATATTTTAACATTGGACCTTTAAGGTCCAACCCCCAAGTATTCTAACGCATAATGCGCATCGAGGTAGTTCGGATTGATTATTAAAGCCGTCCGAAAGTCCTCGATCGCTGCGCCCGCATCACCCAGCCTGTAGTAAGCCCAACCCTGCCACAGACGTGCTTCCTCGGCTTTCGCCGTGCGCTGGAGTGTCGCCTCCGTCAATGCAATTACGTCCTCTGTCCGACCTGAATGGAAATAGGCGATGTAGGGACCGAATTGGTAGCGGGTGAAGCGCCATGGCAGCCCCAGAATCAGCGCTGTGTCATATGCATCTGCTGCCTCTAGGTATCGCTCAAAGTACAACAAATTTGACCCCAGGTTAAACCAGGAGAATTCGTCCTCGGGATCAAGCTCTATCTCACGCTGTGCGCGAGCCAATGCCCGTTCGCGGTTCACATCTACATCTAAATCCGGACCCAATATTGCTTCGAGCGGCGCGGGATCTGCCACGGGGTAGACATACATGAACACGTGATTGAAGGCTTTCCAAGCCTCCTCAAGGTCGGTATATGTAATTTCCCGGTCTGGACCGATGAATGAGTCCTGACCCACAAAAACCTGTCGCGAATCGTCGTAACCTGTAAGCAGCATATAATGACCCGCCCAGCCGTTGTCAGGACCGTCGCTCACGATAACATACCCCTTTTCAACCACAACCGGGTACCCCATCGCCAAAAATCGCTTTAAGGTCTCGATCGTCCCGCCCACACGAAAATCAGCTTCCAACCAACCGGCTCGATTGCGAACGAAATAGATCATTTCTTCGATGTTGACGTTCTTGTCCCCGCGGTCAGGTTTAACTAGATCCGAGATCTCGAATTGATCTCCCTTCCAGCCAAAGAAGCGCAGGGCAATCGCCAGCGTCGCGGGTCCACAATTGTTCCAATCCTGCTTTTCCCACTCCGGTGAGGGGAGCATCACCGATTCCGGTAAAGGGATGGGTGTCGGCGCGGGGGTGGGACTCGGAACGCTCTGGACCACATCTGATGTCGGGGAAGGTACGGAGGTTGGCGGGGCTGTGATCACCGTTGCGCCGGATGGCGTCGGCAGCACGTCATGTGGAAATATCCACCCGCGAACGATTCCAAGGGCCGCATCGATGCGCCACTCGAGGTTGAATTTAACGCTCGGAATCTGATAGATCCCGGCAAGGAGCAGACCAGTTAATATCATACCAACAAGAAACCACATTATCCGTGAACGCATGGGTGGATTATATCAGCCCTCTTTGGTCCAATTCGGATTTATAAGAAAGATGCAAGTCCTTCACCTGTTCTAAAATCGAGAAATCACCATGCAAGAAAAATCTAAGTGGAAGTGGGGGCACGGCGGCAACCCAGCCCTTCACAGTCAAGATTTATCCACAAACCAACATCATCCTGCCTTAGAAGAGTCATAAGAATAATTTCCTGGTCGCCAAATAACCCATAAGGTGCTGTATACTCCAGGGTGGGATTCGTCTTGAACTTCAAGCGATGCAAGCTGGGGCCGAAGTGATGGCTCTTCACAACCGTAGCCATGACAAGTCCCGCCGATGGGCGCGATCATCGACGAATTATGGATAGAACATGCAACTAGAAACTGCGCTGTTGATAATCCCTCCAAAACCGGTTCAGGTCTTCAGTTTCCCGATCCGGGAGCAACACGATGCAGAATCCTTCGGCAACGTCCCTGCTCACATTACCCTGCTCTACCCCTTTGTCCCTCCGGAACAGGTTGAAACTGCAATTGAGGAGCTCAATCGCTTGTGCGCGGGGATTTCTCCCTTCGAGGTCACATTAGACCATTATGGGACGTTCAAAGGCGCGATATTCCTCGAGACCTCAGACCCGGAGCCGATCGTTCAGCTTCACCATCGACTTTCACAAGCCTTCCCTGAGTACCCGGTATACGGGGGCGAGCACGGGGCTGAACTTCATCCCCACCTCACTTTGGTCCGCTTTGATGATCCCGAGGAGGCAGAAAATATCGAGCTTCCTCCAGTTCCCTCGTTCAACTTTCCCGTCGATAAGATTCACCTCTACCTCGGCTCGATCGAACACGACACACCCTTCATCCCACGCGCCGTGATCCCGCTCGGAAAAACTACATGAGCCGTCTTGTTCTTTGGACGACTATGGGGTTTGCGGCTGCTTTCCCCTTCTCTGGGGATTGGAGTAATTCATGGACATAGCTATCGAGCTCATCAAAGAGATGCTTATCCCGGGCTCAACCGCGTTCCTCCTTCTTGGTCTCATCCTCGGAGTTTTCCTACTCTTCGTCGGTTGGAGAACCGAGAAGTGGGGAAGACGATGGCTGCTTTTCTTATCGATCTTATACGTGTTGCTCAGCATCCCACTCGCCGCCTCACTGCTCGAGCGCGGCTTGAGCGCAGGCTATGAAGCCATCAACTCTGCGGAAGAGTACGCAGACGTAGATACGATCGTGATCCTTGGCGGAGGCGGCGCCTCCTATCGGGCTGGGGAATTGGAAGTGAATTCCGTGAGCGAGTCGAGTGCGCTGCGGGCGATGGAGGGCGCTCGCTTGTATCAGATGCTCGATGACCCAATTGTGATCGTCTCCGGCGGCACCAACCTGAGAAGCGGCCTGCTCACGCCTGAGAGCAAACCGATGCGCGATGCTCTTGTGGATCTGGGTGTGCCAAGCCACAGGATCCTGCTTGAGTCGGATTCCTCTAACACGCACGACCAGGCGCTCAACGTCCCGCCGATGCTCATCGCGGCTGGCAGTGAACGCTTTATCCTCGTCACCTCACCAACACACATGCGTCGGGCGTATTTCTCCTTTGTGGAGCAAGGCTTGGAGCCTATTCCAGCAATATCCGCTCCACGCTCCGACACAAGCAGCTTCTCATCGAACAGCGTCGTGCCTGATCTTGGGGCGCTGGCTGTAAGCCAATCCGCTCTGCGAGAATGGATGGGCTTGATTTACTACACGTTACGGGGTTGGATATAACAGAATTCTCAGCCATAGAGGTCCAGGTCGCATCTTCAAGCAATCTGGAAAATTGCATATAATTGACCTTCCATACCGATAAATCTAGGTTCCCTTCCAACCTTGTGGGAGTTCGACAGATGCCCGATCTAACACCCTGGGAAACACTGAAACGCACGCTTTTACTCGACCGTTCACCCTGGATGCAGGTTTTCGAAGATGCTGTCCGTCTTCCAGACGGACGCGTCATCGAGGGGTACTTGCGCCTGGAGACTACCGGATACGTGATGATTGTTCCCGTGAGAACCGACGCTCATATTGGGCTTGTTCGCTCCTACAAGCGCGGGGTTGATGGGGTTGATATCCAACCGCCGGCGGGGATACTCGAGCAGGGGGAGGACCCATTAGAGGCCGCGAAGCGCGAGCTCAAGGAGGAGCTCGGCTGCATGGCTACAACCTGGGTTGAACTCGGAGAGGTCGTCCTGAGCGGGAATTACTTCGCGGGATATGCCCACTTCTTTCTAGCAACCGGATGCCGGGAGGTCGCCGAACCGGATTCCGGCGATCTAGAGGAGCAGGAGGTCATTTGGCTCCCGCTTGAGGAGGCTCGCCGAAGCTGGTCTGAAGGTGGTTTTCGCCAGGTCGGTGCAGTGGCGGCGCTCGGACTGGCGTTCCAGCAGATCGATAAAGTTGGGATCAAGTAAAATCTTCGCCACTCAAGGAATAGTCCGTTGACAGAACGAAACCTCGAACGAGCCGCGCTGCGCGGCGAACCATCCTACGTTTGGCGCACCGGCCAGGAGCGCCGCCTGCGTATGATTCTGACCGGAGCAGACGGCCGCGAATCTGGTGTTGTCTTAGACGACGGCTGCGGTGTGGGCGAATATATGACCCGCTTCGCCGAACATACATCCCACATATATGGCTTGGAATTCGACCCCGATCATGCTTATTCTGCCTCAAAGCTGGGGCATAAAGTCCTACAGGGAGCCGGCGAGCGTCTCCCTTTTCGCGACGAAACCTTCGACCTCGTTCTATCCCATGAGGTGCTTGAACACGTAGAAAACGATCGGGCTGCGCTCGAGGAGATCGTTCGTGTGCTGCGTACTCCCAAACCAGGATCGTTGGGCGGAGGCAGGCTCATTCTCTTTGTCCCTAATCGCGGCTACCCGTTCGAAACCCACGGCATCTATCTACACGGCCGGTACCACTTCGGGAATATCCCTCTGGTCAATTATCTCCCCCGCCGGTTTCGCGATCGACTCGCACCACATGTGCGCGTCTATACCCGCGGAGACCTCGAGCGGCTATTCCACGGCCTACCTATCAAGATTGTTCACACGAAAAGAATTTTTGGGGCTTACGACAACATCATCGCCCGCTGGCCGAGAGCGGGGAAGCTATTGCGCACTCTCCTCCAGGCGATGGAAGCGACTCCCTTACGAGTTTTTGGTTTGTCTCATTTCTGGGTTATCGAAAGGATTAATTAACGCTCAATCATCCCCCGGCGATGCAGATATTCCCCCAACCGGGGCATACTCCAACCGGTTTAACCTATCCGACCTCAACCCGCCCTTACATGCCCGATTTCCTGGATATCGACAGGCACACCTTCAATCTCCGACGGGACAAAATCCTCAGGCGCTAATTGAGCTCGAGGCACCTTGCGGGTGACCATCACGACCAGAACCACCTCGTCGGTTGGTTCCCCGGCGCGCATGCGCAGCCCCACGCCCACCCCCATCACGTTGGCTTTTTGAAGCAATTCTTCCTCGTGCTTTTCCTTAACCACCATTACTTTTTGGTAAGACTCTATTGGCCTTGTCTCAAATTCTGAGGGAGTTGTCATAAGGTCACATCCAGACAATCCAGAACGGATTGGATTGGATTGTGCAATGTGGCTTGATCGGAACCCGCAAATAACAAACCGACCGCCTGCATAGACTCCCCGGCCACGAGAAGAGAGCCTGAATCGCCCGGCTGCGACATCGCAGTCGTCACAATCTGATTTTCAAAACGCGCGCTTCGATCACCGTAGTCAATGGTGACGGTCGCATCTAAGACCATAATCTGTCCCGTCGTCAGCCCCGTTGTTCTGCCGGATTTTCGTACGCGCATGCTGAGCATCGCCGGGAGAATACCGCTTATCGCTCCGATCTCCAAAATCTCATCGAGAACTTCCCGGTCGTTTACCGGTCTGGCAATGGCGGCGTCGACCTGATTTGTCGCCTGTGGGTCACTCCAGTAGGCTTGCACTTTATGCTTGGATCCCAGCAACTTCGCCATCTCATTGCCAAATCTAACATAGGTTTCGGCTGCGCTGCAATCGACTGGGCCATGATTGAAGCGGATCGGGAAGAAGCGTTCCAGTGTAGCGAAAGTGTCTTTCTCTTCCCTGCCGCCATCCACCGCACCTGGCTGCAGGATTGGATCTCCTTGTTGTCCTTGATTGTTATTAGCCAAGACGTGATTATTCGAGAGAATCAAGCGCGTACCTGTTGTCCGGTCGCGGACAACCACGCCTAGCGTCCCGGCGGTAATCTTATAATGCCCCAAACTTACCCCCCCAAGAGCTGGACGCCAACGGTCGGTGCGCTCTTGTTGGGCACGCAGGAACCCAACCTGGATGACATCCGTAGAGATCCCATCGACTTCTACGGGCACCAACGCTGAGGGATCAAGACCGGCTTGAGGGATCTTCTGACTCACCATCGCAATGACACAAAGATCTCCAAGCTGTTTCCCATTCCGGGTTTTATACCCCGTTCCCACACCAAGCACATTGGGCTTCGCCAGGATGGATTCCTTGTGACGCTCTTTAACTTCGGCTACCTGTCTGCGCTCCCACATGCTCATTCTCCTCGGTTTGACCAAGATGCCGTATATTCCAGTATACGCTGGGAAGTGCAAATTCCGTGCCTATGAATAATTGGGGCGCATTAAATTTGTAGGGGGGCCACCTGTTCTCTATTCGTATTCATAACCTGTAGGGGCACGGCAATGCCGTGCCCCTACTCCAGGTGGGTTGAAATCCGAGTGCACACATAGATGTGCCCAGAAAATATAAATCTAAGGGGCTGCTCTTATTAGAAAGCCCCACGTGTTCGACTCAGACCTCGAGGCGGGGATTTGCCCGCCTCAATTATTCCTCATTGAATTCCGGAATATGGAGGATAACCTCGGAAGATACTACATGTGAATCGCGTGACCTTCTGCATGATGAGCAGCTTCCATCACAACTTCACTCAGAGTCGGGTGGGCATGGACGTTGCGAGCGATCTCTGCAGTCGTGAGTTCCATCCTCTGCGCCAGAGTGAGTTCCGGCAGGAGTTCGGTTACTTCCGGCCCGATCATGTGCGCACCCAGGATCTCTCCGCATTTTGCGTCCGTCACGATCTTGACCCATCCGCCGTAATCCCCCAAGCCTAACGCCTTTCCACTCGCCTGGAATGGAAAACGTCCAGTTTTTATCTCGACACTGCGCTCTGCCGCTTGCGCCTCGGTTAGCCCAAATGATGCGACCTGCGGCTGGCAGTACGTTGCCCGCGGCATCATCTCGTAATCCAGGGTTGTCGTATCGACGCCAGCGATATTCTCAGCGCAGATGATCCCCATCGCAGAGGCGACATGGGCGAGCATGAGCTTGCCGGTGACGTCGCCGATCGCCCAGATTCCAGCGGTGGGCGTCGCCATGCGTTCATCGATCTCAGGGAAGCCGCGCTCGTCCAACTTCACTCCACCGGCTTTAAGATCCAGATCCTTGGTGTTCGGCCGGAAGCCCATTGCCAGAAGCGCTTGCTCGGCTTCAAGAGTCTGCTCACCGTCCGATCCAGAAACGGTGACTTTCACTTTCGTCTTCAGCCGTTCAATCCCCTCGACTTTCGTCCCTGCCAGAACTTTTATACCCCGTTTACTAAATGCTTTCGTGAGCTCCCTGCTTACTTCCTCATCCTCCAACGGAGCGATGCGCGGCAGCATTTCCACCAGCGTCACATCCACACCATAAGCGCTCCAGATCGTTGCGAACTCGAGCCCGATTGCTCCCGCCCCAATAATCACCACGGATTCCGGCAGATGCTCCTGCAGAATCGCGTCTCGGTAGGACAGAACCCGGTCCCCATCTGCTTCCATCCCCGGGATAACCATCGGTGAAGCGCCTGTCGCCAGCACGATGTCCGTTGCCGTTAACGTCGTGGTTTCACCCTCCTCATTTTTCACAGTGATTGTTTTAGGTCCGGTGAAAGCAGCACGCCCCATGTGGACATCTACCCCATTCTTTTTCATTAGAAATCCGACGCCCTTAGCCAGCCGCCCGGAGACTCTGCGGCTTCGCTTAACCGCCGCGCCGTAATCCAGAGTCAAGCCATCAACTTTAAATCCGAATTCGTTCCCCCGCTCCCGCAGCGTGTGGGCAACTTCGGCGTTCTTCAACAAGGCCTTTGACGGGATACAGCCGACGTTCAGGCAAACCCCGCCTAGAAACTCCCTCTCAATAATGGCTGTCCTTTTGCCCAATTGGGCAGATCTGATCGCACAGACGTAGCCGCCGGGTCCAGCGCCTATGACGATGACATCGTATTCCGTCATTTAAAAAACCTCCCAAAACTTATGCTCGTTATTCTAACCCATGACTGCGTAAAAACGCTCAGTTGCTCGGCCACCCATTCAACTTTGAGGAGATATAAAAAAACCGGGTATCGAGTACCCGGTTCAAATAGCGCTCTGACGTCTGATCAAGCTGCTCGAGCTGAGATGGGCTCCTCGATCACCGTGGGAGTTTGTATTTCGAGATACTGCTGAACATCCTCAAGTGCCTGCTGATAAATGCTTATGAGTTCCAGGTCTGAGCCTTTGTAACGCCGCAGGCTTTGTTTTGAACACACTTTGCAGCCACGCATCGCCCGGTATGAATCGGTTTCACAACTCAAACATCCGTCAAGCCGAATCATCATCAAAGAGAACGCTAAGACTTCAATGTCGCCTTCGGGAAGGTTGGAAACGCGCTCGACTAGCGCACACCATTCATCCCCACGCGAGTGCTGTAAATTTGAAATCACATGCACTGGAAAGAGCAATTCGTTGTCCGCATACATAGAGGTCGCGACTCCTGATGGTGGATTGATGGATACGATTGCTATTCTTTCCTCATTGTAGATTCGGGGGAATCCTCAGGGCAGAGTACTTTAGTACCAAGAGGTTGATCACCTTCACGGACGATCCAATCGACTTTCGTTTCAGGCCAATTTGGCTGTCGATTGGGTGATCGCAGTTGCAGAGTTGGAATTATTACGGGTAAATCGATGGTGGTGTTGCCACCCCCACGGCAAACGAGCAACCCTATCAGGCGCCGCCCGCACCATAGAGCTCAGCGTCGGTGGGTGTCCGCCCTGAAGGATCATAGACGTAAACCCAGGTTCCTTCCTCCGCCCAGTTGTAGATCCAATGAGAGTCAAAAGGCGACATATTTACACAACCATGGGAGCGAGGGTAGCCATAGCCATTGTGCCAGTATGATCCATGGATGGCCCGCGACTGATCGTAATACAGTATCCAGGGAACATCCTCGAGGTAGTAAAAATCCGAGTGGTCAGCAGTAAACGATCCCGCCATGGGATCGGCCTCAAGTTTTTCATATATCTGGAAAACTCCAGGCTGCGTCCACCAGCCATCCAGTCCCGTTGAGATGAGTGTCGCGAACACCAATTGTCCTTGTTCATAGACTGTCATTGTTTGCTCGTAGAGGTCAATCGAAATCCAGCGATCGGATTCGACCCCCTCGGGACGCGTTCCGTCTGGGATTACTTTTGCTATCCTGCGCTGCTCGATCCACTCATCCGGACCGATTTGATACCACACCCAACCATTTACCTCCCGGGAATCGGACACATAGACCATCTGAAAGCGTTCGACCGTACGACCGGTTTTAGGCTGGTCCAGCCCTGGTTCTCGACTTGTTTCTGTGTGGGTGAGCACCCATGCAAAGGTCTGACTTGGTGTACGAGAGAAAGCCATGCCCTTATAGGATGGTGTTGTGAGACGAGCCATGCCGTCCCCGCGGACATAGACGCCAGGAACAATCATGTAGGCTACGGCATTGTCCTGATCATAGCGTTCGATCCATGAGAAAAATACAAAACCGGGTTCAATAACCCGATATGGATTCTGCCCTTTTAATGCATCCTGCAAGCTGGTATAGAGAGGCGTTCCATCCTTACTTTTTGACTGCACGTAGTAAAAAGGCAGGTCACCCAGGGACTCATCGAGCCGCACAAGCGGGAGCGGTCGTTGTGGAAGAAGCCCTTTGCTTGCCAGCTCATTGAGTTCTGCTCGCTCACCCTGCGGTCTGCAACGCTCAGGGAATCTCAATTGAAAGAGGACAGGACACACCGGGCTATGGGCTTCCACGACACCATCTACGCCGTACGGAGAACCTGCCTGTGCAGGCAGCGCGCTTAACCCCATGAACAGGACGCTAATAAGAATTCCCAGAGCTGTTTCCAGACGCAATTTCGCCATAATTGGATACCTTAGGTCGAGAATTATAACCAGCAAACGCGCAGATGTCACTGCTCCTGACATCCCAGAGTGACGATGTCTGTAAGGTGCTTGCTATTAAAATAAAGTGGATCGACGGGCAATTCCATCGATCCACTTACGCTCGTAGGTTTGCCAGATCTACTTATGCTCCAGGACCTCGGCAGTCAATCGCTCGAGGAAGGCTTCAATCGACATTGCCCCTAAATCCTCTCCTGAACGCATCCTCACGGCAATCTGCTCGGCTTCCGCTTCACGATCCCCGACGACGAGCATATAGGGGATCTTCTGGAGCTGAGCGTCGCGGATCTTGGCATTCATACGCTCGCCGCGTTGGTCAACATCGACTCGCACACCGCCGTCCCGTAATTGGGCAGCTACCTTTTCGGCGTACTCAACGTGCCTATCCGCGATCGGTATCAGAGTCGCCTGTATCGGCGCCAGCCAGATGGGGAATGCCCCAGCGAAATGCTCAATCAACACCCCCATGAAACGCTCCATGGATCCAAATAAGGCACGATGGATCATATAGGGTCGATGTTCCTGACCATCCTCGCCAATGTAAGCCATATCAAAACGGTCAGGGAGAATGAAGTCAAACTGAATCGTACTCAGCTGCCATTCCCGTCCGAGGGCGTCGTTCAACTTTAAATCGATCTTCGGCCCGTAGAAGACGGCTTCACCCTCATCGATCTCATAGGGGACACCGACGCGTTCGAGTGAATTGCGCAGCGCCTCCGTTGGTTCCTCCCAATCTTCTGGTCTCCCCGCTGCCTTCTCAGGGTTTCTCGTCGAGAGATACGCCTGAAAATTCTCAAAGCCGAAAGCCCGCAGGATATTCAGACTGAAATCGAGAACGCGGTCGATCTCCTCTGGCATCTGGTCCGGTCGGCAGAACAGGTGCGCGTCATCCTGAGTGAAGCCACGGACGCGCAGCAGGCCATGAAGGACACCGCTCCGCTCGTAGCGATACACTGTACCCCACTCGGCGTACCGCAGCGGAAGATCACGATACGAGCGCGTACGACTCTTGTAGATTTGGACGTGGAAGGGGCAATTCATCGGTTTCAGGTAATACTGCTGCCCTTCAATATCCAGCGGCGCGTACATCCCCTCTTGATACCAGTCAAGATGACCGCTCGTCTCCCATAGCTGTGCTTTTCCGATATGGGGTGAGTAAACGAATTCATACCCCCCCCGTTCGTGTTCTTCGCGGGCGTAGTCCTCAGCGAGCTTACGCACCATGCCGCCCTTCGGATGCCACAGGACCAAGCCTGGACCAACCGCCTCGTTCACACTGTAGAGATCGAGTTCTTTCCCCAAGCGGCGGTGGTCGCGTTTCTTCGCCTCTTCCAGCTTCCACAGGTACTTGTCAAGTTCGTCTGCTGACGCCCACGCCGTGCCGTAGATGCGCTGCAGCATGGGACGTCTCTCATCTCCGCGCCAATAAGCGCCGGCGACATTGAGCAGCTTGACGGCTTTTGGATTAATTTTTTTCGTGCTCTCTACATGCGGTCCGCGGCAGAGGTCTGTGAAGCTATCGTGCGTATAGATGGATATCTCCGGCTTTTCTTCGATCGGCTCTCCGTATTCGTCCAACCCTCCGGCATCCAGACCTTCGATGAGTTCGATTTTATACGGTTGATCGGCGAATCGTTTTTGAGCATCTTCTGCGGAAAGAACCTCACGCTGGAATTCGAAATCGCCGGCTATGATTTCTTCCATCCTGGCTTCGACGCCCTCGAGGTCCTCCGGGGTTAGTGGGCGCGGCAGATCGAAGTCATAGTAAAAGCCGTCTTCAATCGGGGGGCCAATGGCGATCTTCGCCTCTCCCGGGAACATCTCCATCACGGCCTGGGCCATGATGTGCGCCGTGGAGTGCCGGATGCGGTACAACTCCGATTCCTCATAATGTGCTTTCTTACCCTTTGCCATTTCGAACCTCCTTAACCCTTTCGCATTTAAAACAAAATTTCCCGCCCTCTGGGGCGGGAGCACTAGCTCACACGGTTCCACCCAGATTGACCCATGGTGGGTCATCTCTGACAGCCGTTAACGGTGCTGCTCCGTTCGCCATACTCGGCCTGTTATTAGCCTTTCCGGTTTCCGCTCGCGGGTGGTTTTCGTCGGCCCATTTCTGGAGGGGACTCTCAATCCAAGATCCCCATTCCCTGTCAGACCTGATACCGAGTACTCGTCCCGGTCCTTGCGTTTAGGGTATTCTATTGGACTTCATTATAACGATGCACGATCGATTGTCAACCACATTGTACATCCCATGAGCGTTACTAAGATTGATCTGAGGAAGCAGAATGTAGGCTGATTGAAAGTGTTACCTATGTGTCCGAACACCTGTAACCCATATGTCCGGTCTATACACCCCCAATGGAGGGCTGCCTTTGCGATTCCATATGGGTCCAACTTCCAAGGGCGGGCTCTGTCCAATCTGTTCCGACTTGCGCTTCATCGGAGAAGGGAGCATGTGGTAGAGATTTATAGGTCTCAGCCGGAGTTTGAGGTGTAATAGATTGATTTGATGGGTCCGCTCATTTGTGCAACTAGATGCTGTTCTTAAAATCCTTATCGACGTATGATTTTAATACCTGAATGAGAAACAGGCAGACGCCAAACCTCTCGCGACCGGGGATGCGCCGTGAAATTCTAACGATGATGAGTGCTCGAGGTGCTGGAATTCCTGGCGCCAGCAAGTTTCCCGGCGGATGAGTTCAAGACGGATTGCG
>RCNB010001619.1_pt1 | contig 14056 bp, 13 predicted proteins | sample 2041321 | NCBI WGS metagenome assembly RCNB01 (sample SAMN09708232, study PRJNA481090) | Marine sediment metagenome, whole genome shotgun sequencing project. | reverse complement strand
CGCCTGTATCCACACCACACAGGTGCACGTTTTGGACCGTCTTGCCTGCCAGGTGCTCGTGACGGATGTTAGTGGAAATGTTGCCGAAATGATCCAGGTGGATGACCTGGCCTCGATAACCGTTTTCTGTGGGCACCGGTTTGGGCAGCGATAGGCGGATGGGGTCGTCGATGGGATCTCCCAATTCGGTCAGGGTCACACCGTCGGCAAGGTGAGCGGCTGCGGGGGCAAATATGTCGCGTCCGTGGAAGACGCTGCTGACCTCGGGCAGCCAGTACTCCGGCTTGTTGAGGTGTATGAAGGAGATCGGGAGCCCTTCTGTCTCTATATGTTCGAGCAGCATGGTGACCACGCCGTTGTCGGGACCAACGAAGTAGTGGGTTCCCAACTGGGCGGCGATTGGACGGCGTTCGGTCCCCACACCCGGATCAACCACTACCACGTGAACCGTGTCATCTGAGAAGTAGGGTGCGGCGCGCCTCAGCACCAGGGCCGCCTCGGGTACGTTCTGCGGGCTGATGTGATGGCTCAGGTCGGCGATGTGGACGTCGGGTGTGATGCCCCAGATCACGCCCTTCATGACTCCGACGTTGCCGTCTTTGAGTCCGAAATCGGTGAGCAAGGTGATGGTGGACATAAACAAGCATCCGTGTGTTGGATAAGCCGCAATGTTAGTATGAGCCGGAGCGAAGTGGAGGTGAAGAATCGCTCAATATGACGGCCTTGAATTGCTTTTGAAAAAGCACTCGCTAAAAGAATCTACAGCCAATTTACCTGGGCGCGGCTTTGTCATGTCTGTGACCTGCAGCCCAATGAAAGGAACAGCGACTGATTATATTTTAGAACAAAATTTGGATTTTGGGGGATTTATGTTCGGATTGCTTTGGGATAGACGATTAGTCCGTATGTCATTAATCATTGGGTGCTACTTGAAAATATGTCGTCATGAAACATATTCACAAAACAAGATGTATTAATGGAAGTTAAAGCAGGCATACAAAAAAGAAAACAGGCGACAAAACGGTTGCATGTTTCATGGTAATATTTGATAGCAAAAAACGAGATTCAAAAAGCGGATATTCCCTAAAAGAGAAGGTGAGATGGAAGGAGCAAACAATTTCTGTCTATGGGCGATCCGTAGCGCGAGATTGCGCAACCTTTTCAACTTAAACGCATCTAATGAGTAACGATAAAAATCAAACACATGACTTCTCTCTCGACCTTCTCCGCGCTGGCGATAAGGCTGAGTTTGCCCGCTTAGTCGAGGCCTACTCCGGGGTGATCTATCGCCTGGCGGTCAAGATGCTGGATAACCCCCAGGACGCCGAGGACGTCTTGCAGGAGACTTTCATTAAGGCTTACAAAGCTCTACCTAACTTTGACGGGCGCTCCAGCCCCTCCACCTGGCTGTACCGCATCGCTACCAACGAAGCGCTAATGATGCTGCGTAAGCGCAAGCAACCCTTTGTTTCTATTGATGAACCGCTGGAGACCACCGGTATAGAGCAGGAGCCGCTGCAGATAACGGACTGGTGCTGTCTGCCGGAGGAGGAACTGATGTCAACAGAGGCACAAGCTTACATGAATGAGGCCGTTGAAGAGCTGCCGCCTAACTTGCGAGTGGTCTTCCTGCTGCGGGATATCGAGGGTCTCTCCACAAGGGAGACGGCGGAGGTGTTGGACTTGAGCGAAACGGCGGTCAAGACTCGCTTATCGAGAGCCAGATTGCGGTTGCGGGAATTGCTGACAGGCTACCACGGCGAACGGGTGGTTGAGCGCAGAATGGTTGCAGGAGGTGAGGCGTGAAGGAACACAAGGAATGCCGCTACCTGTTGGATTCGCTCTCCGATTTCATCGATGGCGCTTTAAGTTCGGAGCTGTGTGATGAGATCGAACGCCATATGGCTGACTGCGAAAATTGCCGAATCGTTGTGGATTCACTACGCAAAACCATATACCTGTACCACGCGACCGCTGCACCTCTAGCAGTCCCTGATGAGGTTAGAGTGCGCCTATACCAACGTTTGGATCTGGAAGAATTCCTGGAAAATTAGTTAAATTTCCCCTCAGGTATCCCAAAGATAATCTCCGTTATAAACACTGTAACCTTTTTGTAGATTTGTCATCTAAGAATCGGATGGACAAGGATCAGGATGAGCGCTCGTTACGTGACAGTGAACTGTTCCTGACGCTGGGGATGGACCTCCCGGAGGAGGGGCAAAAACAGCCCGAGCTGCGGGTGGGTGACCTGTGCCCGAAATGCAAAATTGGGCGCCTGGACTACGACGGTTTGCTCAACCTGGCTTGCCTGGAGTGCGGCTTCGCATTAGGTGGCTGCTTTACCTGATAAACACACAAAAATTGCCCCGGTGGGGTATATATGGAGAGTAATACAAATGACAACAAAATTATTGAACGAAGATATCACTACACAAGTACAAGAAGTCCTTTTACAACTGCAAGAGCCTGTGGAAGTCCTTTTCTTCGGCACCAAGCAGGATTGCGAATACTGCGCCGAAACCCTGCAGTTGGTTGAAGAAGTAGTGGACTTGTCGGATAAACTTGGACTGACGGTCTATGACATTGAGGAGAACGACGCCCTGGCAAAACAGTACAAGGTGGACAAGACACCAGGTCTGGTGATCGCTGGAGTGGACGGCGGACAGGTGTTGGATTACGGCGTACGCTTTGCTGGAATCCCTTCCGGGCACGAGTTCAGCTCGTTGATCCAGGATTTGATACTGGTGTCCGGGCGCGATTCGGGATTGAATCCCCAGACGCGCGAGTTCCTGGGAGGGCTGGAAAAACCAGTGCTCTTGCAGGTATTCGTCACCCCGACCTGCGGGTACTGCCCGCGCGCGGTTGTGCTGGCGCACCAGATGGCGATGGAAAGCCCGATGGTGGAGGCCGAAATGGTGGAAGCGACCGAATTTCCGGAGCTCTCGCAGCGCTTTGGTGTGAGCGGCGTGCCGCAAACAACCATCAACGAAGGCGCCGGAACTGTAGTGGGCGCTCTGCCTGAAGAGAACCTGCTGTCTGAAATTATCCGCGCTGTGGGATAAAAAAAAAGTACCAAGAGCACACCAAGCTTTCATAATAACTTGGTGAACCTTGTGCGCTTTGCGGTAAAAATTAAGTTGGTGTCCTTACAAGGAAAGCTGTGAAATGACGATAGATCGAAAGGATAAACGGGAGAAAAAGCACAACTCTCCTATCCTGGCGATAGCGTTGATCGGGGCTGGAGTGCTGCTGCTGGGAGGGCTGGCTTTCCTGCTGCTGCCTAGGTCAAATGCGGGAGGGGAGATTGCAGCCGCCGGTGAGAATATCGGATCAGTAGATACAACAGCATCATACGTGGCGCGGGTGGAATTTCCCGCCCCCAGTCTGCACCTCTCAGATATCTACGGAGACGAAGTGTCTTTAGAGGATTATCTGGGGAAGGTGATGCTAATCAACAACTGGGCGATCTGGTGCCCGCCCTGTAAAGCCGAGATGCCTACTCTGCAGGCTTATTACGACGAACATCGCGAGCAGGATTTCCTAATTATCGGGATTGAAGCCGGCTCACCGCCTTCTGAAGTAACAGCTTTTGTGGAGCAGTTTGGACTGACCTTCCCTATCTGGCTGGACCCGGACGTCAAAGCGCTCAAAGTCTTCCAGAACTTCGGGTTGCCCAACTCTTATGTGATCGATAGGAAAGGCATAGTGCGCCTGGCGTGGAGCGGCGAGATAGACCGCACAACCTTGGAAGAATTCGTAACGCCTTTGTTGGAGGAGTAGAGATGGAAGCGAAAGTAGATTGGAAAGGCAGGCTGACTTTCACGGGAACGGCAGATTCGGGCTTCAGCGTTCCACTGGGCGCTAGACCGGCGGTCGGCGGGGACGATGACGGATTCCGCCCGATGGAATTGATCGCCCTGGGTCTGGCGGGCTGTACGGCTATGGACGTGATGTCTATCCTGCGAAAGAAGCGCCAGGACGTGACCGATTTCGAGGTCCAGGTGCACGTCGAACGAGCGCAGGAGCACCCCAAGGTTTTCACCGAGGCGGAGATCGAATATTTCATCACTGGTCACGGTGTGGACGAAACTGCTGTGCTGCGAGCGATAGGGCTATCGGCGAATCGCTACTGCCCGGCTCAGGCGATGTTTAACCAGGTAATGACGATTGACCTGAAGTACCATATTATTAATGATGAGGGGGCTGGGAAACGAAGTGAGATTACGAGCGGAATATGTGTGGTTGAAGGTGGGGATTAGAGAAGTAGTATTGGCTGACGCAGAGCGTATGTGAGATGCGTTCCGGCGATCAGGGCAAAAATCAGCCTGATAAAAACTTGGGTTGATCGATCTGATCGACTAAAATGCCGATCAAGCCGCTTTTTAAGATCAGAAAGATAAAGGGGGAACCTGCAATACCCTCCAGAATGAAGCCCAGGGCACCTCATAAGGCGTTTACGGCGTTATTTCATAGTTTGAGTATATTCACTGCTTACCGGCTTTGGACATAAAAAGACAACCCCCATCGTGTTTTAGCTAATGAAGGGTAATCTTATCATAAGACAATAAGAGGTGAGCAAGGATAATTACTCGATGAATATCTCAACGTGTTCGCCGTCTTCCTCATCGATCACATCGATGATCTTACCTTGCGCACCATCGTTGATGGAGGCGATCAGCTCGTCAAAGGCGATATCGGGGGCGTATTTCGAGGCGATGTTCATACCGGCGTCGACCAAACCGAGGGGCAAATTTACGGTCGCTTTGGGTTTACCGGTCACCATGTCGGTCACGCGCACCCGCAGCCAGCGCGCTCCACCGGTTGTCGTACGCACGGCTGGTTTGCTCTTGCTCTGGCGGCTTTCGCTGAGCGCCGAGAGCAGTTTGGCGCCTTCCTCGGCGTTGATCTTGCCATCGTCTATCATTTTGAGGATTTTTAATCGTTCTTCACTGGTTGTCATGTTATTGTGCTCCTTATGTCATACACTATCCGATGTAGATTTCAACCTTTTCTCCGTCCTGCCCTTCGTCCACCTGGATGTAAATTGGGTTCTTGGTGTCTGTCGAATTGGCAACAGCGAGAATGACCTCGTCTATCGAAGTGCCGTTAAGGCTTGGGATTCTGTTCCCAAACATCCGTAAGAACCAAACGGTTGGTTTGACTGGCAAGGGAAAACTCAATGTGAATTGCTGTGGCTTCTGCCCCGGTTTTTGCCTGATGCGCAGGTAAAGCCAGGGAGAGCTGCGGGATTCCCAGGAAAGCAGTGTGATGAAAATGCCGAGGAGGGATAATAGAACGGCGAAAAAGAACCACAGCCCGAGCCCGTTTGACTGCATCGCCTGATACATAAACAACCCGCCCATGATTGTGATGCTGACGCCGACCCAGAAAGGGAACTTCCACCAAGCGTGCCACTTCTTTATATTCGCAGGAGGCGTGCTGGTATCTTGGTGTTTGTTATTGGCAGCGTCATCATGCCTGACTTCCAAGGCCTCATGAATTTCTGTTTCGTCCGACAACATTTGCAGCAGTCGTAAACCCTCATCAACACTTACTTCACCGCATTCGATGTGCTCCAGAATTCGCATTCGTTCTTTTTTTGAGTCCATGATTAGCCTTAATTTTACTATCCCTCCAACGCAGCGAAGAGTTTTTCGGCTTCTTCGACGCTGATCTTCTTCTGCTCCAGCATGTGTAGTATAGCCAGTCGCTCCTCCCCTGAAATGGGTTCTGGTGTCTGAGGTTGTGAAAACCGCGTTTCTCTACCGGGTGCCACCCCCTGGACTTTGGCGCGTCGTTGGGCAATCTCCAGCCTGCGTTCTAATTTTTCCTGGTCCAGCCGCATCTTCTCGCGCGCTCGGGCAATACCTCTCTCGCTGGCTTCATGTGCCTGACGCATGATCCTTTCTGTTTGCTCCGGGGTCATGCCGGCATCCTCGATCTTTTGTGACAGGCTCGCCATGTTTTCGTCCAACTGCTGGGTCACCGCTTCCATCTGAGCTTCTATTTGAGTTTCGACTTGCTGGGCAATTTGCTGGCTGAAATCATCGGGTAAAACGCCGGTTCCTTTACCGTAGTCGAATTCCCCATCGCCAGTCCTGGTCCATCCCCCTTCGCAGGAGGCCAGGAATAGATTGCCGTCACAAGAGAAATCCATTTGTATGTCGCCATCGCCCAGGATTAATTCCCCCTTTTCTTCCTGGTAAGATTTTCTTTCGTCAGGCAGTTTGACTTTAATCGATTTGGCACCGCTCACAAGACTTATCCTGGCATTGGCATCTTCTGGGATGCGGCAGTGCAGATTACCGCCGGCGTGGATATGGTAATCATCTCCTGCCAAATCGGTCAGACGTACACGGGCGTTCCCTTTGGCTGCTACTTTTATATTGCCATCCACTTGTCTCAATACCAGATTGCCGGAGACTTCATCCAGGGCGCATTCGCCCTGTACTTCCCGTACAGCGGCGTTGCCGTTGACCTGGTTTACATGTAGATTGCCTGAAATCCCTTGCGCAGATAAGTCACCGTTAATAGTATTGATCTCGGTTCGGGCGACCTCCCGCAGATTCAGCGAACCTTTAACCTGATCGATTGCGAGACTGCCTTCCAGAAGCTTGAGACTCGCGTTGCCGTCGACCTTTTCGATCTGGATCTTGGCACCGTGCGGAACGCTCAGCTTGCACGCGCCGCGGGAGCTTAGGTGAACGACGTCGTCCTGCTCATCGAGGGATAAGTTCTCCGGGTTGGCTTTAACCAGAACTTCCGAGTGCTCCCAACCTCGAACCTGAAGCTCTCCCTGAACTTGTTCGATAGTCACATCTGGAGTTGCGCTGGTGGATATTGTCGTCTTGTTCATGTTATTCCTCGTATTCTTTTAATAAGCGCATGGCTTCTGCGGCGCTGATAAGACCTTCGTCCAGTTTTTCCAGGATGCGCTGTCGTTCTCCATCTGTGAGTCCGACTGGTTCTTCAGCCCCGCCTGGTTCGTAGCCCAAGGCGCGAATGATCTCGTGCAAGCGGTTGCGGATCGTGGGGTATGAGAGACCGATTTCGCCTTCCATGCGCGTGATCTTGCCTTCGCTGCGTACGAAAGTTTCCACAAAATCAAGCTGTTCGCTGGTGAGTTGGTTGAAAGGTCCGCCTGCGAAGCGACCCTCTACAGTAGTATCGCAATCACGGCAGTGAAAACGAGTAATGGTGATGTCGCCACCGCATAGCGGGCAATTAGATGGAAGTGTGTGCATAACCAATATCCTTAAACCATTGTTTATAAATTTAACGTTATTATACAAAAAAAACGATAAATGTCAAGTGAGATATTAATAATATTAAACATTACATGAAATTTATTGATATTAACGATTACGATTGTTGGATTTACTGTAGTGCTGTTTGAATAAACCGAAACCGGGGTTCTAATACAATAAGGGGCTATCTATACGAAAGCGGTAGATGATCCCATAGATGGAGTGCGCTCACTTTTTCGTTTAACATATCCCTACCTTACAAATATTCAACCCCATTCACAGATTGGCTGCGAGCCGTTAAATTATCCCCTCTGAAATTTATACACGCCTAGTTATCGTCCTCTGGTTTTTGATCCTGCTCACCCGCTGGTACCAGGCGGTCGCTTTTGATGAAGCTGGCTGCGTTTGAACATGTGCAGGCGGTTACGGTTAAGCTGCCGCGTGTCAGTGTACCCAAGTAGGGCTGGCTGCCATTGTGAGCCGTCCAACCTTCGAGGTTGTATCCCATGACATCTTCGGCGGGCATCCACTCACCATTGAATTTGCGGGCGATGTGTATGTGGGTGCCGGTGCTTCTCCCGCCTTCGCAAGATGGGTGCCCGATTCTGTCGCCCTGCTGTAAAGTAGCTCCTAATGGGATGCGATCTTTTGTGGCTACGTGCATATAGAAGACGTTCCAGCCCGTGCGCTCGTCTCCATCTCCATCAAGATCGAGCATGACTTGACCGTATTCAGAACGCACGACGACACCAGGAGCAACAGCGGTGGTAAAAATTGAACTGGGAATACATCCAAAACTAACAGATGGCGGGGCAAAATCCAGGGCAGCAAAGGGTTCTCCTCTGCCGTATCCGGCATGAGGACCACCTGTGAGCGCCCAAACTTCCCCTGGTTCGAAGGGTAGAATAAATTGCGGCTGCGTCAGGCTGCCGGGAATGTGGGGCTGGACGTTGTCCCAGGGATCTCCGAACAGGTCCTTGTAAGTCTGTGCGATTCCTTGCGGGGCGATAGCGTGTACGAAATCATTGTATTCGTAAATGGTGTTGAAATAATTCTGCAGGCTGACTGTGGCGGCATTCTGCCAGGGATCAAAGCGCTCCATACGCCCGTCGCGGAATTCAAGGGACATAAGTTTAGACAGACGGTAGTTGTAGTATCCGTTATTCAGAAGATTGGCAGCCCAGGTCAACTGCAGGTAAAGCCCTTTGTGCTCCCAATCCGGGTTCCCTAAGGGAAAATCTTCGATTTCGGTCGACATGACGGGTTGGGAGAGCGCCTCAGACTGGTGTTCAAGCAGCGCCAGCAGCAGGAGCGGGCTGACACTGTAATTGCGCGCCACCAGATCAACGATCTCGGCACCGCTGCGGTTGGTTCTGCCGGCGAAGCTCTTGTAATTTTTAAGCCAACCCGGATTCTGGGCGACAAATTCCCTGGTATTAAAATTGACCTGGCTGGGACCATTTACAAAAAGGCTGTCGGGAATAATCTGGTAGGGCGAACCCCATAAGGGCAGGTAGTAGATCGGAATCTGCATCGGCATGCCAGGGGGCATGGTTGTGGCAGATTGAGGGATGAAGGGATTAGCTTCCAGGATCCCTTCCACAGTAGTGTTGAAACGCACCGCCAGGAAGGGCAGCGTATCGCCTGGCTGGGCAGTGTAATCAACCAGTTGACCGGGTGAATAGCGTGGTCTTTTGGGGAATGTCGTGACCGGGGATTGGTCTGATGAGGATTCTTGAGCTAAAGAAACATTATCCGGATTCTGGAGTTGGTCTTCACCGAATGCACTTGCGCCAGATGATATAGACACCACTTGAGGCTGGCATGCGCTTAAAATTAGCGCGGTAGTGACAGCTATAGCGAGCCAGGTGGAACGGGTAGAGGGATTAAAGATATTAATAATCAGATTGATCATCTTGGGCAGAGTCTGCTACGGCGGTTGCCGTTAATTCCGGTTTCATTTCTTCATTCGGACGCCAAATCAATGTCTCAAAAGAACCGTATGGATGGGCGATGACGGTTTCACCATCTTTGGTGAAGGTGCCTTCATACGGTTTTGGACCAGCATGGGCGATCCAACCGCTGAGATTAAAAGGCAGTGGACCATCGGCGGCGATCCATTCACCGTTGAACTTGCGGGCTATATGCAGGTGCGTGCCAGTAGCTGGACCACCTTCGCAGGAGGGATGTCCGATTGGATCACCTTGTTTCAGGTAAACACCCGTCTGTACCTTATCCTCATTGGCGATGTGCATATACAAGACAGCCCAACCGGTTTGCTCCTTTCCATCGCTCGGAAGCATTTGTCCATGTGGGTCGATATAGTCGAGATCCTGTATGACATAGCCATTACCGCTGCGCACCACCGGTCCATCCGCGACTGCGACCGCCCAGGCTTTTGTGGGAACACAACCGCTCCATTTTGTCGAAGGTGCCAAGTCTAAAGCTGCCAGTGCATTCTCGGTTTGCCAGGCTTTATGCGGTCCACTGGTGTAGCTCCATACGTAGCCTGGTTCGAAGGGCAGTTCCATCTTGGGCTGTTCCAGACCGGCTGGGAATAGCGGTTCGACAGTACCCGCTCGCTCCCAGGCGCTCCCGAACATACGCTCATACAGGGCGGGAAACCCTGTCTGCGGGTCGACTGCCTGAATCCAGGAATCGTCAATCGGAATTGGTCCCAGGATCGATCGCAGCCCAACCGGCACTTTTTGAAGCGCTTTTTGAGCTGCCAGGCTGGCAAAATAGTAAAGTACTGCCACGCTACCGGCATTTGAATCGGGCGTGGGACGTATTATTATACCATTTGGGAGCGGAAACTCGGTTAATGACCCCGTACGCCACCCGTAGTAGCCAATGGAGAGCTGGTTGACGGCCCAACCGAGCTGCAGATACAGCCAACGGTGTTCGAACTGCTCTATACCGAGCACATAACCTTCTCCTATCATGCCGGTTGAGTCCCCCAAGACGCATCCGCATTCGTGCTCTATCAAGGCGATCAGCAGGCGCGGATTGATAGAGTTTTCCAGGGCGATTCGTGTGATCACATCAGCGGCGCTAGTCCATGCTGTGGTGCCAAGATATTCGCGGTGCTTCCCCAAATATCCACCAGCCCTTTTGAGGTATTCATCCACGTCGAAATCCACTGCTGAGGGACCATTTACAACCTCGCTGTCGGGCATCAATTTTGTCCCGTTGATTACGATATGATGTGGTGATGGTAGGGACTGTCGGGGCGGCAGCACAAGCAGCTGTTCGGGTACGAGCAGCCCGTCTTTCGGCAGCGGAGATGGGGAAATAATTTCATCTGGCTGGACTCCAAAATGGGCTGCGACACCCTCCAATGTGTCGCCGGATTGAGTGTAATAACGGGTGGGTGGATGCGCTAAAGAGAGGTTGATTGACGTGGGATTTAGCGTACCTGCGAGGGGTGCTGGTTGTTCGGTCACCTCCATCTCCGCAGATACTTGGGTGGGTGTGAGCAAAGGAGTGAGGCTTGCGATAGGAGTGGTTTTGTGCTCCAATTTACTGAGTTTGGCGCTTGGTTGAATGAACTGTATCTTATCTTCTGTGCGGGTAAGTTGTAGAATTTCTGATGGGTGCACTTCGTCCTGCGCAGATGCAGGTTGGGGTGTAGGCTGGCAGGCGCCCAGTAAAAAGCTTGAAACAAGAAGAACTGTAAAAAGAAAGGAACTTAAGTATCGGCTTGGGATAAGTGTTTTAAGGATCATCATCGCCGCGGGTGATAAAAGATGGGGCATTGCTGCAGGTGCAGGCAGTTACGGTCTCTCCGTCACGGGTTAGTGTGCCTTGGTAGGCTTCCTCCCCAGCGTGGGCGATCCACCCACCAAGGTTAAACGGAAGCGGTCCATCTGCTGGTACCCATTCACCATTATACTTGCGTGCGATGTGCAGGTGCGTGCCTGTCGAAAAACCTCCCTCACAGGAGGGATGCCCCAATTTATCGCCCGTAGCTACCCAGGTTCCAAGCGGGATGCGGTCATTGCTTTCGATATGCATGTATACCAGCACCCATCCGGTTTGCTCGCGACCGTCACCATCCAGATCCAGCACGACGAGTCCGTTGCCGGTGCGCACGACCAGACCATCGGCGGCGGCTAATGCCCAGGTGCCCGACTCAACACAGCCCGAGGTTTGGATACCTGGTCCGAAATCCAGGGCTGCATAGGCTCCATCGCGCTCCCATGCTCCGTGTGGACCACCGGTGTAGCTCCAGGTCCAGTTCCTTTCAAAGGGTAGGATCAAGGGTGGTTGTTGGGCGCCGGTGGGGTACAAGGGTTCCACTGTCTTGGCGCGCTGCCACGGGTCACCGAACATACGATTGTATAGTGGGATGAATCCTCCTTCTGAATATAAAGCATCATGCCACTCCTGACCCTGGTAGAACTGGGCGAAATAATACTGTAAGGCGGCGGTTCCGGCGTTCAGGTCTGGGGCTAATCGTGCGGTGCTGCCGTCGGTGAATGTGATTTCGGAAAAGCGCCCTTCGCGGTAGGCATAATATCCGATCGAAAGTTGGTTTACTGTCCACACAAGCTGGTGGTAAAGATGTTTCTCGTGGGGGACTTCCACTCCTAGCGGGTATACCTTCTCCTCAGGAGTCGCAGGCTGCCCGTACACCCAATTACTGTGATATTCGAGCAACGCCAGCAGCAAGCGCGGGTTGATCGAGTTCTCTGTGGCGACATGTGTGATCATCTGCGCGCCAGAAAGTACGCCTGTGCTTTTGAGAAAATCGCTGTGGCTGCTCAGGTAACCACCGGCTTGATTGGCGAAGTCCTGCGCATCGAAGCTGATGGCGGATGGCGAGAATACTACTTCGCTGTCGGGCAGCAGGAGTTCTGATGAAGTTGTGTCAGATAGCCGGCGGGGAATTATCAGCAGTTGACCTGGGTTTATGAAGCCGGTCTCCGGAATTGGCTCCTGTGAGGTGATCTCGGATGGCAGGACACCAAAGCGCACAGCTACCACTGACAGAGTATCGGCAGCCTGGGCGTAATACAGGATAGGGACTGAATCTACGGTGGATATTTCGGTTGTGGGAGTGGAATTCGTCAATGTGGATGGATTTATGTCCACTTGCCCCGGGGAACCGATGTTTGCAGGCAGGGGGGTGGGGTCTAGCTCAGTATCAGGATTGGCTGGTTCGTTTTGGGAGTTTGAGGACTCAAGTGAGTCATGGTCTTGCGGAGTAGGAGAGATTGAAGGAACGCCTTCCTTGATACTGGAGAGCAGCTCTATATATTGGACTTGCGTGGGTTGTGAGCTCGGCGGGATCCAGTAACCGCTGGTCGCGCAGGATGACATTAATGTAGCCAACAGCAGGGAGATCGTTGAAATGCAGCGGGAGCCAAACATTCGCACCTGGATCAACGTGTAATAGCGTTCTTGGGTGAGCTGCCTGCGTATGCTTCTACCTGTTTCCGGCCTCTTTCCAGATAGCCATCGTATTGCTCGCCTGTCCCTATCGAAACCCAGCGATCCAGAACGAAGGGGATCGTTTGGTCAGCGGGAACCCATTCCCCATTATACCGCCGCGCCAGATGTACATGCGTGCCTGAGGAGATGCCGCCTTCACAGGACGGGTGACCAATATGCTCGCCGGCTCTTATGTATGTACCCGGTTCAACCCGGTCGTGCGATTCAATATGCATGTAAAGCACCACCCAGCCGGTTTGTTCCAGACCGTCACCGTCCAAGTCCTGGATGATGGCGCCGTTACCAGCGCGCAGGATCAATCCATCAGCGACTGCGACCACCCATGCATCGCTCTTTACACAGCCTAAAGCGTCGCCAGGAGGGGCGAAGTCCAGCGCAGCCCAAGCCGACCCGTCTCCCCAACCGCCGTGCGGACCACCTGTGAAGGACCATTCTTCGCCTTTACCGAATGGTAATTGCATGGGGGGCTGGATCAAATTGTCAGGAATGATGGGCTCGATTGCGTATCCAAAGGGATTGCCAAAAAGTGCATAATAAATGGCGAATAACCCCCCATCAGAAACAGCATGATCCCATTCTTCGCGTTCTAATAGGGTGGAAAAGAAATGCTGTACGCCGGCAGTACCGGCGTTGATGGTGGGCGCGCTGAGCAGGATGGTTCCATCGCGCAGCACCCAGGCGCCAATACCGCTGACCCGCCACAAGTAATAGCCGCGGTTTAGATTGTTGGCGGTATAAGCAAGTTGGTGGTACAAGCCTTCCCGCTGTGGGTTTTCCAAACCGACGGGATAATTTTTGGCTTTTTTATTTAGGTCAGAATTTCTAACCCAACCGCTTTGGTATTCCAGAATCGCTAAAAGCAGACGTGGGTTAACCGAAAAATCTTGGGAAATACGCTCGACAATCTGTGCACCAGTGAGCGGTTCGTTGTTGACTTCCTCTTTGTAGCCTGCCAGATAACCACCCTGGCTCTGGATAAAGCTTTCGAGGTCAAAGGACACGTTTGATGGACCGTAGACCATCTCCGAATCGGGAATGATCTTGAAGTCGGGAGCCGTCCCATCCGGAGTGGGAGGAGGAACGGATAAAGCCTGACCAACATGAAGAAAGTTGGGATTTGCAAGCTTATTGGCGTCTTCGATCTGCTCCAACCCTACACCGTACCGCTTGGCGATAGTCCCCAGCGTATCACCTTTTTCGACAGAGTAATCTACGGGATCAGCCCGTATTGTAGGCAAAGGGTGGGGTTGGTCTGGTGTGGGTGTGTGGAGCGGACCGCTGGGAGTGGTCTGGGCGGGTAAGCCTGCCGCTTGTGCAACAGGCACCGGACCGGATTTGGAAGAAGTCACTCC
>RCNB010001618.1_pt1 | contig 14056 bp, 10 predicted proteins | sample 2041321 | NCBI WGS metagenome assembly RCNB01 (sample SAMN09708232, study PRJNA481090) | Marine sediment metagenome, whole genome shotgun sequencing project. | reverse complement strand
CCGCCAGCAAACGCCGACTCCATCTGTGCCGTGATGACGCCTAGCTCTTTGTGATGTTTCTCAAGGTGCAGTTTCTTCGGACACTGCCACGCCGAGATCAGACGGGACTTGGAAAGGTAGGGTTTTCTCACCAGTTGAATCATAGACACTGTTTGGAATGACCGTCGCCACAGTTATTAGGCCTGGTCGACCACCTCAATCTGACTCCAGTCACCATCGACCGACGCAAGTAAACGCTTGAGGGGTTTGCCCTTCTGGCGATACTTGTCCGGGTTTCTGTCCCAGCGCTCCTTTACCGTGGCATGCACTGGCCCTGTAATCTCGCGGACGAGTTTATCTCGCGCCAGGTAAATGCCTTTGCGTTCGTTGTGCATCTTTACCGATGGCTTCGGTTTGATCGAGTCGACAAAATGCGCCTCAAACTGCAAGCCACACTTGGCTGCTTCAGCCACCATCCAACTGTTGGCACAGTCGCTCAGACCACGATTCTTATAGCCGCCGCCGACGTCGCTGTGTACACCTGAAAACCAGACTTGTTTGATATCGACATTGGGCTTGTCGCTCCACAGCACCGGTTCAAAGTCTTCACGATTCTCATCGATCGAAACGGCATGCCGAGCATGCTGCACGATCTTTGAAGGCTCGGTGTCGTGAAACAGAAATTTACGATCGTTTAGCGTGCCCCAGAACGGCACGGGTATACCCAACGACCCGACTGTATCCCATGCGCCCACGAATTCGATGGGCGTGATGTCAGCAACTGCGTATTGTTTGCGAAAAGATGCGGCTTCCGCTTCATTCGGACCGCTGGCCTTAGTGCGCTTGCGGTACAAACGAAACGCATTCGGAATTTTGTTCGCGTGCGGTCGCGTTAACAAACCGCAGTTACGAATAAATCCGGCGAGGGATCGCACGGTGTAAGCGCCACGACTAAAACCAAAGAAAAAGAGCTGATCGCCCGCATCATAGTTGTGAACAATGAAGCGGTAACAATCCATAATGTTCTTGTCGATGCCGGCACCGGAGATACCACCCATCACAACTTTTCTATCGGTACCTACGCCCCAGTCATAGAATGCGACCTGTTCGGCACCATTTGCCTCGGGTTTCACTGCCCGCGTCATGCGCAATACATTGGTCGCTCCGCCCTTTTCCGGGGAGTTCCAGGTACCGTCTGCAAATATCGCGATTCGTTTCATAGCCGTTAGAGTATAGACTTTATTGCATGAGCAAACGGTATCTCAAGATTATCGCAGCGTCGCTACTAACGCTTCTTCTAATAGCGATCGGTGTCGCAATATATTTCATCAACAGCGCGACCTCCGACAACTACGCCGGCCACCCACAGGTGGTTGGCTTACCGCCCGGTTATGATCCGCTCGCAGCCACCACACCGTATGACGGCGTGCACCCTGCGCGAAAGGATCGACGCGAGGACTCTTACGTCTACCCTATCCCAATTGGCGAGCCGGGCCCGGTCATGCCCACCCACCTGGACAGCCTTGATTATCCGTTCGCCTGTCGCACCGAGCGTTCTCTACTCGGGCAACCCTTAGTCGACAACCAGGACGGGGCTGGCGTTGCCGTCTATGAAGACGACGCCATTATTGGCTATAGCAAAGACTGCAGCATCAATACGCGTGTGTTGTATTACTACCGAAGCGCAGATGACGGCAGGTTTCTGCCGCTGGTAGATCAAGCTGACGACATTGAAGAAATAGACATCAATGGCGAAACCGTGCCGTATATCGTGCGCCTCGAAATCGGCACCATCAATCGACACATTTACATCATTGCTCTGTTACGCGGACCGAACGATACACCGGAAGCGCCTGACCTAAGTTTCTGGAATCGAAAACTGCTGTACCAGCTGCGCGGCGGCGTCGGCATCGGACGGCGTCAGGGACGCATTAGCCCAAACTACATTCCCAGTCGTAACGTCGATCAGTTGCAACAGGGATATGCCGTGGTGCATTCGACCGCAAATCAAACCTCGACCAGTTACGACATCCTGCTCGCCGAAGATACGATGGCCCGTGTGAAGCGCCAGTTCATCGCGCGCTACGGTCAGCCGAAGTACACGATTGGCCTGGGTAAGTCCGGCGGTGCGATCCAGCAATATTTGATCGGCCAGAACCGACCCGGCCTGCTCGATGCCGGCGTCGCGATGTATTCTTATCCGGATACCGCTACACAGATTGCCCGGGTGATGGACTGCGAGTTGCTTGAGTACTACTTTGATGTCGTCGATGCGGACAACCCGAAGTGGCAAAAATGGTCGCAACGATCCTGGATAGAGGGTTTCAATGCCAGTGACGATATGCCCAACCCATTCGAGAAGATTCGCGCTTTGCAGTCCCTGGTGCTCGGCCAGTGGCCCAGCTGGTCGAACGGGCAAACGGAATGCACCCGCAGCTGGCGCAATCTCACACCGCATGTAGCTAACCCCCGTTACACCTACTTCGAGTCATTGTTCTCGAAGAGTGTTGCCGAGCAGGTGCCGTTCACCTATTGGGACAACCAGAAAAACATCTACGGCACCGATGAGCATGGTTACGGACGTCGGACTTTCGACAATGTCGGTGTACAGTACGGCTTGGGCGCACTAAAGAGCGGCCAGATTACCGTCGACGAGTTTCTCCACCTGAACGACAACATCGGCGGTTGGAAAGCACCTGTTGATATGCAGCGTGAACGCTTCTGGAAGTCCGGTGGCGCGCAATCCGATTTAGCCGACATCTCTATCTGGAGCCATCACAACATGTCAGCTTCCCGCAATGAAGCGCGCGCCGATGCATTGGCTGCAGCCTATCGATCCGGTAGCGTATTTATGGGCGAGCTGACAATGCCCATCATCGACTTCCGGCATTATCTGGAGCCGCGTCTCGACATGCACCATAGCCTGCAGTCGTTCGTAACGCGTTTACGCATGCAGCGCCAGCAAGGACACGCAGACAATCAGCTCATCTGGTTCGCGGACGTGCCATATGAGCCCTTAGGTGATGCCCTCGATCTGCTGGAGCGCTGGCTGGATAACAAGTCACGACCCGCGGATGCAACGGACCGATGTTATGCGAGCGACGGCACACTCATCGCGAGCGGCGAAGGAGTTTGGGATGGCGCGTGGAACGAACAGACAGACGGTGCCTGCCTAAAAGTCTATCCACCGTTTGCGAATCCGCGGCTGGTTGCGGGCGACGACTTCGCGGGTTACATCATGAAGTGTCACTTGCGTTCGGTTGACGAAGCCATCGCCGATGGCGCCTACGGCACGATCGACGTCAGCGCGCATCGCGACGAGCTGCAACGAATCTTTGCAACCGGTGTGTGCGACTACTCGCTAGGCGATGCAGGACGGCCAGACGCAATATTGTGATGCCACCAGATGCGGGCTAATACAAGGTAATAGCCACTGCTAACGAGAAACGCGTTCCACGCGGCAATATTATTGGTCGGCCGTCTTGGAGTACCGAGCATTTTCGACACTTCCGAAATGACGCCCACCAGCGGCAAAGCGATACATAAGATAACGAGCCAGCGAAAAAGCTTTCGTGTCGCATCGGTTTGCCGTGAATGATAAAGAACAACAAAAGATACCTGAGTCAGCAGAGTGCCAAATGCGAATCCATTGATGCCGATGCGTCGGATCGTCTGCAATACCTCATGCTGCGATCCCAAGGTGATGGCGTACATCACCAATCCTGCGACCATAATAGAAGCGAATACACGAAGCACGCGCGCCTCGAGAAATACCGCGGTGCGATACCAGAGAAGCAGCAGAACCACGGCCAGGGATAGCATCCCGGATTTAAATATCAGTGCCTCTGGAAGGTGGCGCCCTGTCGAACTAACGCTGGTGCAGCCAGAGAGATAGGTAAAACAGGTGGGCACATGTTCGTATGCGGCGGCGATCAAGTAGCTAAGGTTAAAGGTGACGAGCGGAATCAATGCCGCCCAAAGTGGCAGCAATCTAAGAGTTTCACGATGGTTACGACCCATAGGCGACATTATGCATCTTCATTTTGCCAAGTAGCTAAAAAGACTGGAACTCCCTATGCTTGGCCGCCTATGAGCCTCTTCAATGAACTAAAACGACGGAACGTTTTTCGAGTGGCCATCGCCTATCTGATAACGGCGTGGCTATTGATCCAGCTCGCAGACATTCTGATTCCGATGCTGACCTTGCCCGAGTGGGTCGCGCGATTCATTTTGCTGCTACTCCTGATCCTGTTTATTCCGACTTTGATCGCCGCGTGGGCTCTCGAGCTAACACCGGACGGTCTCAAGCTAGAGAAAGACGTGGATCGCAGCAGCTCGATCACGCCGCACACCGGCAAGAAACTCAATGGGATGATGATTGGGCTATTGGCGCTTGCCGTCGTCTTGCTACTGGTCGACAAGTTTTACTCGAGTGCCGGCGACGAGCCAATGGTCGCGTCCGTGGCCGAAATCGACAAGTCCATCGCAGTCCTTCCCTTCGCCGACTTGAGTCAGGACCAAGATCAGGAATGGTTTGCCGACGGACTCGCCGAAGAAATACTCAACTCGTTGGCACGCACGCCAGATCTGCTGGTTGCATCCCGTACCTCAACATTCGCTTACAAGGGCTCCGACAAGGACCTGCGAGTTATCGCAAACGAACTCGGCGTTGGACATGTCTTGGAAGGCTCAGTACGTCGTGCGGGTGATCGCCTGCGAATAACGGCGCAGCTTATTCGCGCCTCCGATGGCTTTCATGTTTGGTCTGAAAACTATGATCGCGATGCGGCCGACGTAATCGACGTGCAAGAAGACCTCGCAATAAAAATTGCTAGCGCCATGGAAACGACAATGGATCCGAAGGCGCTCGAAGATATGTTGAGGGTCGGCACGCAATCCGTCGACGCCTACCAGCTATATTTGCACGCCCGAGCTATCAGCAGTAACGAAAATTCCACGGGAGACTACAGTCACTCAGTGGCCGGCTACGAAAAGCTTGAAGAGGCGCGGCGCTTAGATCCGGAGTTTTCCGCCGCGCACTATCGCGCCGCAGAATTTTGGGAGATTCAGTCGGCTCCTACGTATACCGGCTCCGGATTGACCGATGCCTCCGCCGCGGAAATAAGTGAAAACTATTTGCAGCGTATCAATCTCGCAATCGATACCGCAGGCAATCCGATTGATAAGCGCCTACTCGAGGCGCGTAAGGCTTTTCACCAACTCCGTCTCCGTCGAGCACTGGCGCTTTACAAGGGTCATATTCAGGAAAGACCAAACGATATTGACGAGTGGATTTCTTTTGCGGGCGTTGCTACCTATATCTCGGACCCAAAAGAAACGAAACTGGCCTATGAGCACTTGGCTCAGGAAGGTCTGACGCGCCTGCGAGCCGCTCAAATATATGCAGGCGACGCGTATCGGTTCGGTGACCCGTCGGCAGCGGCAGACTACGGTTTGCAGGCGTTACAACGGTGGCCGGACGATAATGCCCTCATGTACCAGGTTCACCGTACTTTGATGTGGGCGAAGCGCCCGGAAGAAGCGGCGGTAGTCGCCGATCGCATGGACGAACTGTTCGAGTATGATCACATGGTCGCCGCACGTCAGGCTTGCATGGAAGGACGCACTGATGATGTCCTGGAAATACTCAAAGATCTGCAATCAGCAGATTCGGAACACGCCAATTTGATCTGGTTGGTTCTATTGCTGCTAGGCGAAAAAGCCGCTGCGGTGGAAGAGTTGAAGCAATACGAGTCGGCCAAAACACCGCAAGCGATCTCCAGTTGGCTGATCTATCACAAGTTTGACCCCAGCCCATATCCAGTATTAATGGAGATCCTCAAACGTGAGGGCGTAGAGCGCCCCCCGGCCGTCGAGATGCCCTATACCTGCGAACCTGAGTAAGGTTTCGAAGCTAGTCCAGCCTGGAGTTTTGGTCATATCTTACTCTCCCCAAATTACAGGCAAACGGCATCTCGACCACAGCGTAAGCCGTGCCTACTCAGAATACGTTGAGTCGTATGAGTTATTCAGTAATCTAGAAACCTACGTCATAGCAATAGCCACCGCGATAACAATCAATGCTGAAGTGATTGCGCCGATGCAAACACCTTTTAACATCGTTTTGAACCAACTCGGTTGCCTTATGAACATAGACATCATTCTGCCCCTGCGGCGCGTAAAATCGGCCCGGCAACTGCAGGCACCCATTGCAACGCGGTCCACGTAACGCCCATTCCAATGGCGAATCCAAGCACCAAAAATGGCAGCTTAAATAGTAGTGTCCCAACAACCGGGTAATATTCTTCAGACATAACTCTCTCCCTTTACTCAGAAACGAGGCTCTTGAAACGATCATTGTCCGCATAGCCTCTAAACTGCGGGTCTTCGTTGATCAAATTCTTTGCGTAACAGCCCAGTGCAAGCGCGCGTTCAAGCGCATCAAGAGCCGCTTCTTCATTCTCTAACTGGGTCTGCAAGATCGCATCCGAAAAATGAATCTGCGGCACGTTTGGTCGATTCGCCAACGCGACCCTCATTTTGGCCACACCCTCGTCAGCAGCACCTATCATTGAATTATAGACGGCCAATTCGGACATGGTGGAGAAGTCACGCGGATTGCGCGCCAAAAGGTCTTCGCCCAATACGACCGCACGTGCGTACGCCAGCAGTGCCGCATCCGTCTCGCCATCCATTTGTGCATAGGTATCGCCAAGACTGCCCCAGGTCGCAAAGTCGTTCGGCCCGAGCTCCAGGGCCTGCTTGTAGGCAATGACGGCTTTGTCGTATTCGCCAAGAGTGTGGTACGTCCAGCCGAGATCGCGATACGCGCCGCGAGACGGTGATATCTCAATCGCACGCAGCGTTTCCGGCAACGCTGCGTTGATGTCGCCCTGCATGTTGTAGGTCGCACCCAAAATCAAGTGTGCGCGAACGTTGTCCGGACTCAAGCGAATGACGTCGTGCAAAACGACGATCGCTTCGTCGTAACGACAGCGCCAATAAAAAAACTCCGCCAACACCATACGGTGATGCCAGTTCCCCGGTTCCATCGCACTGGCTTGTCGAAATGCGTTTTCGGCTTCCGCAGGCATTGCTTCGTCATCAAGAGTTTCGCCCAGACCCACGAGTGCCGTTGGCGTGACGGTCACCGCCAAGAGTTGCCTGAACATCTGCTCCGACTTTTCGTAGTCACCAGTGTGCCGGTACAAGGTTCCGAGCGCGTGTTGTACCTCGCGCGCGCGACCGTCGATAGCGATCGCCTTGGTACACTCGGCCTCCGCCGCATCAATGGCGATCGCTGATCGGTCGAGTACGTATTGTTCAAGTTCGACCTCGCACAGCGCCGCATGGGCCACCGCATAGTCGTCGTCATAACTGATCGCGAGCTGCAGCAGCTTTCTCGCGCTCGCAAGCGTCTCCGAATTCGGTGGTTGTCGCAGGTAACTCAAACCCTGTAGATAGTACTGATACGCTTCGGGTGAGCCCGCACGTGCGTCTGCAAGCACGATCTGCATATCGGGTTGCAGCACCCCCACGAGATTGAACGCAACCGCGCTCGCAATTTCTTCTTGAATCAGGAATACGTCAGCAAGATCACGATCAAACGTGTCCGACCACAAATGAAAATTGTCGTTTCCACTAATTAGTTGCGCGGTGACACGGACGCGGCCGTTCTCCATCCGCACGCTACCCTCCAAGATAGTGGCGACGCGTAGATCACTTGCGATTTGACGTGGGTCCTCGTCGTTACGATCAAACATGAACGATGAGGTACGAGACGCAACGTACAGCCCCGGCACTCGGGCCAGTGCGTTGATCAGTTCTTCGGATAGACCAAGCCTGAAGTAGTCACCCTTGATATCATCGCCGAGATTGACGAACGGCAGGACAGCAACAGATGCCGGTTGCAGTGGCTCGTCGCCACGCTCTACTTCTGTATTTTGATGCACGAACATGACCAGCAGAATCGCCAGCAGCACATTGACTGGGATGCCGAACTTTTCGGCATTAGTGTAACTATCTCGACCGTGCGCGCCGTGGGTATAGGTGAATAGCAATACCGAAGGAGTTAGCGCCAGCAATCCGACCACAACAGCATAGACCCACTGCTGAGCGATCAGCTCATGCTCGGCCAACCATTGCGTGACTTCAATGACCGCCCAACTACCGGCGAGGTACGCACCGAAGATGTGCGGCACACGGCGTGCCACTAAGCCTGTCATCCAGTTTTCAGTCCGCGACCGTTTCTTGCTTCCGCTCAATGCATACAAACGGACCGGGTGCGAGATGTTCTTAAGCATTTTCTCGCCAAGATCGATGACGTTAAGCTCAAGATCATTTTCGACGGCTTGATAGACCGCTTCTGAGATAACCAGACCGTTTGGGTCCGCCAGGCGTTCGATGAATGAGGCGATGTTGACCGCGTCGCCATAGATATGACTTCGCTTGACGATGATGTCGCCGACGTCGACACCGATCCTGAGATCGAGCTGTGCTTCTTCCTGCATTCGCGACTGAATTTCCAACGCGCAATTGACGGCGTCTATGGCACTCGGAAAGGCGGTTAGCGATCGATCGCCGGCATCGTCAAACCATTCACCGTCATGAGCGGAAACTATCGACCTAAGAATATCGTGGCCACGATTGAGCAATCGTAGCGCGTTGTTCTGATCGGCACCCATCAAAGCGGTAAAACCGACCATATCAGTGACCATAACAGCGGCCAGTCGGTGATCAGACATTCCGAATCCTGCGAATAGTCTCAGACCATCATGGCACTGCAATATGCCAATTGCTACTTGTAGCGGCGGCCCTTGTGCTCCAACCAGCCGTCAACATGCCGGCCCTGTGGGTCGTGATGCGTCCAGTGAATGACGCCGCCGCGGTCGTTGGTCTCGTACTCGCCGTAGAAAGAGACGCTATCACCGCTCTCCAGCCCGGGAATTCTCGGTGCGAGATCGATGTTGTGAGCGACTAACACGGTACGACCTGAGCTTAGCTCCAGAATGAAGCGTTGGTGTCGACTGCCCTCGTTATCATCCGACAGCACCCGCATGACCATGCCACGCCCTTCGACTTGTTGTCCGGCCCGCCACTGCTCATCCGCCGGCGCCAGCGCCGTCGAGTCGACAAAGATCGCCGGCGTTGAAGTGTCGACCTGCTGTGCTTCGTCATAGAGGTAGACTGCCGCAGCAACGAAAATAAGAACAATGAGTGTTTTCTGCATGTTGTATTCTTTGTTAGCCCACCTGAAATTTACCACGAGCACCCGATCCATACATGGCTGACCAGCCCCAACCCACTGCCAACTTCTTCACCCGCTTTTTGGGCGTGTTCGTCTATAGCCGACGTGCGTTGGGCTTGGTGTGGACGACCAGCCGCGGACTCACGATAGCACTCGCTGTCCTGACCTTGATCGCTGGCATATTGCCGGCCGTCATCGCGTACATCGGACAGCTGATCGTGGATGGCGTAGTTACCGCCATGGCAGCCAGCGATCCGGACACGAATCGGGTGTTGTGGTTGATCGTACTGGAAGCACTGGTCGTGATTGCGGTCGCAGCAAGCCAACGCGGCATTTCGGTGAGCCAGTCTTTGCTGCGTGCGCTGCTCGGCCAGCGCGTCAATGTGATGATTCTTGAGAAAGCACTCACGTTGCAACTCGCACACTTCGAAGACTCGGAGTTCTACGACAAACTCACGCAAGCACGACGCGAAGCATCGAGTCGTCCATTGAGTCTCGTCAATCGCACCTTCGGACTAGTGCAGAACGCGATCTCGCTCACCAGTTTCGCAGTGTTGTTGTACGCGTTCTCGCCGTGGGCGGTTGTAATACTGATCGGCGCCGGATTACCGTCCTTCTTCGCCGAAGCCAAGTTTTCCGGCGATGCATTCCGACTGTTTCGTTGGCGTTCTCCGGACACGCGTATGCAGATGTATCTCGAAACGGTCATCGCTCGCGAGGATGGTGTTAAAGAGGTCAAGTTGTTTGGGCTCGGCCCACGTCTGCTACAACGCTATCGCGATATTTTTAAGAAGCTGTTCGTCGAAGACCGTCGCCTTACGATTCGTCGTGACGGTTGGGGCTTCGTGCTTGGCCTGTTGTCGACCAGCGCGTTTTACGGCGCGTATGCATGGATCGTGCTAACAACCATTCATGGCGGCATCACATTGGGTGCCATGACAATGTACCTGGTGCTATTCCGACAAGGACAAAGTGCAGTAGCTGCCAGTTTGACCGCGATCAGTGGCATGTACGAAGACAATTTGTATCTGTCGAATCTGTACGAGTACCTCGGACAGGAAGTGCCATCGCGTATTGGTGAGGCGAAGCACGGACCCGATCCAAAACGCGGCTTGGAATTTGAGAATGTTTCGTTCGCGTATCCCGGTTCCACCGCTAAAGCACTGACCGATGTGAGTTTCCAGATCCATCCCGGCGAGAGCATGGCGTTAGTGGGTGAGAACGGTTCGGGCAAAACAACGCTCATTAAACTACTGACCCGCTTATACGAACCCACCGAAGGCAAGATCCTGCTCGATGGCATGGATCTGCAGGACTGGGACGTTGATACACTGCGACAACGCACCGGCGTTATCTTCCAGGACTTCGGTCGTTACCAATTTTCGGTCGGCGAAAACATCGGTGCCGGCGATGTACGGCACATCGACGATACCGAACGCTGGAAGGAAGCCGCCAAGACGGGTATGGCTGCACCGTTTATCGAAGACATGCCGGACGGCTACGACACACAGCTGGGTCGCTGGTTTAAGGGCGGTCGAGAACTCTCCGGCGGGCAGTGGCAGAAGATCGCACTGTCACGTGCGTTCATGCGCAGCGATGCCGATATTCTGGTACTCGATGAACCCACGGCGGCGATGGACGCCCCTTCCGAAGCGGCGATATTTGATCACTTTCAATCGCAGAGTGATACCAAGATGACCATCCTCATCTCACATCGTTTCTCAACGGTGCGTGCAGCTGATCGAATTATCGTGATTCACGATGGTGAGATTCTGGAACAAGGAAATCATGAGAGTTTGCTCGCCGAGAATGGGAAATACGCGAGCTTGTTTAAGTTGCAGGCGAAGGGTTATCAATAGTGCATAGATCAAAAATTAGCCGGCGCCAATGCCTAAGGGCCATTGCGGCCGGCGCAGTTGTCGGATTGCCACTCGCTGCACGAGCCGCACAGGTGCAGCTACCCAGCCCGCCCACGGGCAGTACCCCTGCTGCATTGGCTCGCAACGAGACCTTCTGGTCGGAGATCGCGACGTATTACGACCGCACCGAGGGCATCGTCAATCTCGAGCACGGCTACTGGGGCAAGATGGCTCATCCGGTACAGGATGCCTACATCAACGCTACCCGGATGGTGAATACTCAGAACTCTTTCTATGCCCGCAAACAATACGCAGCAGATGAGACAGAGAGCATACGTCGGGTGGCGCGTGCGCTGGGTGTGCACGACGACGAAATCGTACTGAGTCGCAACGCAACCGAATCGATTCATAACCTGATCCGACAATATCGCGGCCTTAACGCCGACGACGCAGTCCTTTACGCCGATCTCGACTACCCGCACTTCAAAACGGCGATGCAGTGGCTGAAGGACGCTCGAGGTGCACGGCCAATCGAGTTGGTCATTCCACCCCGAGCGAACCAGACACAAATCTTCGAGTTGTATCGCGACGCCTTCGAGAACCATCCCGACCTCAAGCTCATGCTACTCATGCACGTAAGCAATCAGCACGGTCTCGTAGTTCCAGTCGCTCGTATTGCGACAGAGGCAAGAGCGCGCGGTATCGACGTTATCTGCGACGCGGCACAATCCTGGGGACTGCTTAACTACGAGCTACCGTCTCTCGAAGTCGACTGGGCGGGTTTTAATCTACACAAATGGATCGGCACACCGGTGGGCGTCGGGGCGCTCTATATGCAGCGCGACAGCCTGCACAAGGTCGCGCCCTACCCCGGCGAAAGCGATCCTGACGACACACAAATATCAACACGCGTGCACGTAGGCACTGCGAACTTTGCTGCTGTTCTCGCAATTCCACACGCACTCGATTTTCACGAGGCGATCGGTGGCGAGAATAAAGAAGCCCGACTGCGCTACTTGCGACAGCTATGGACCAATGAAGCCGAATCGATGCCGCACATCGAACTCCTGGGTGGTCTCGATGAAGAGTCGTGGACCGGCATGGGATCATTCAGGCTGGCGGGCAAGCGCGATGCTGACGATGTAAGCGCGTTGCAACAACGGCTGGAGCAGGAGTTCGGAATCTTCACCGTCATCCGCAAGGGCCTTGCAAGCGGCTACTGTGTTCGAGTTACGCCACAGGTATTCACGACACCCGATGATATCGCGCAGCTAGTCGACGCTCTAAAACGATTGGCCTGAATCAGTTGCCCTGCATAAAGATGATCCAGTTGACGTTATTTAACGGTCTTTTGACAATTCTTAATCGACTGCTTAATGAGCGAGTATTTTTCTACGGATCCACGGGTGGATCGATAGGCGCTCTTCGTGTCAGACTCAAGCTTGTGAATCAATAGGAGGTCGCCTTATGGGGGTCTTTGAGTACATCGGTGTTCTCATCTCCGTAATTATGGGTCTTGGAATTACCCATCTGGCCACGGGCGCGACAAAACTAATTCAGCATCGCGGTGAGGCGAGATTCTTTCTGCCGCACATGATATGGACGATCAACATTCTGATCTACATCCTCCTGATCTGGTGGGGAATGTTCTCGTGGAGTGGTCACAATGACTGGTACGCCTACGAATACCTGTTCATTACATCGTATGCGATTGTTTCTTTCTTTCTTGCTGCGATGTTGTACCCCTGGGACATGCCACGGGACATCGACATCAGTGAATATTTTTTCAAGAGCAGAATCTGGTTTTTCGGCGCACTGCTTTTCGCATGGTGGGTCGACGTCCCTGCGACACTCCTGAAAGCAAGCGCAGGACTGCGTCCTGTGCCACAGGGATACTTCGGATTTATCGGCATACAATCATTGATTGCGTGTATCGGAATTGCGACTCGAAATCGAGTCGTCCATTTAGTACTGTCAATCGTTTTTCTTGTCATTGCCCTGGGCCTGGTGATGTTCTCTGCTCAATCCAGAATAAGCGGCTGACCAATGATAGATCTACGCAGTGACACCGTAACCCGGCCCACACCGGCGATGCTCGACGCAATGATGTCGGCCGAGGTCGGCGATGACGTTTATGGTGAAGATGAAACCGTGAACTCTTTGCAGCGACACGCAGCCGAGATGTTTGCTATGGAGTCCGCGTTGTTCTGTCCCAGCGGCACGATGACCAACCAGATCGGCATGCGGGTCCATATACAACCGGGCGACGAAGTCGTTTGTCATGAGCTGTCTCATGTTTATCTTTATGAAGGCGGCGGTATCGCGTCCAACGCAGGATGCTCGGTTCGCCTGATGCGTGGAGAGCATGGCAAGTTCACTGCCGGGGAGTTGGCGGATAACATTAATGGCGGTGATGACTCTCATGTTCCGATGACTCGCCTTGTGGTCATCGAAAACACGAGCAACGTGGGTGGTGGCAGCTGTTGGGATATTGCCAACATCGAAGCTATTCGAGAGGTCTGCGATCTACACGATCTGCGACTCCATCTGGACGGCGCGCGCTTGTTTAACGCGCTGGTCGCTACCGATGAGTCTCCCAAGCGCTTCGGGGAACTGTTTGACACCATCTCAATCTGCTTATCGAAGGGCCTCGGCGCACCGATCGGGTCACTACTACTTGGCACAAAAGATCACATCGCCAAAGCGCACCGATTTCGAAAGTCGATGGGCGGGGGTATGCGCCAGGCCGGGTACCTGGCGGCGGCCGGTACCTACGCTCTGGAGAATCACGTTGAGCGCCTCCGCGACGATCACGACAAAGCTCGACTACTTGGCGATGAATTGAGTGGATTGAATTACGTACACGAGGTTCTGCCCGTTGAAACCAATATCGTTATCTTCGATCTCGACGACAGAATCGATAGTGAGCACTTCCTGGATCACTTAGCTCAGCAAGGCGTACTTGGGATGA
>RCNB010003282.1_pt1 | contig 14057 bp, 11 predicted proteins | sample 2041321 | NCBI WGS metagenome assembly RCNB01 (sample SAMN09708232, study PRJNA481090) | Marine sediment metagenome, whole genome shotgun sequencing project. | reverse complement strand
ACCTAATTTTTTGGTCATAATGTGGTTGGCCAACCTCCCATCCTAAATTTGAATAGATGGGGAAATACAATTCAAAATAATCTTCTACCAAACTTAAGCGTATACCTGTGTCATAATTAAATTTGACGTTTTTGTATTTATTTTTTACCAAACCAATATCAGTGTATCCTTGAATGTATTTCCATAGTGTCGTACTAAAATTAAATGTTGTAATCCATTGGTTTGAAAAAGGGGTTGATAGTTTTGATTTAAAACCACCTTCAGCAATAATAATTTGTTGACTGTAAAGTCCTGAAGCTTCAGAACGTCCTAAATAGTTGTAATCAAATAAATAATCAGTTGGTCTGTCTAGTGCAAAACTAAAATAGTCAAAACCATCAGGATTGTTGTTATATAAGAAAGTCCCAGCAAAAAAGCGAAGATTTATTTGCCTGTTGCTTTCATATAATTTTCGGTATTCAAAATTGAATGATAGTTTTCCAAAATCTTTGGACAGTTGAAAATCTGTAAACCATTTATTATAATTGATTAATCCAGGATTAGTATTAACATATCGAGCATTAAAGACACGGTAATTTGGGTCTCTATTTTCAGAAATATTATTAAGGTCAGGATCTCTGTTAATGTCCAAATATCTAAAGTTTAAAGCCTGGAATTTATTTGAGCGATAATCATCTTTATCTCTAAAATTAAATGTGATATATGGCGTTATTACTCTCGCAAATAAATCGGGGGCATAGGATGATAACTTTCCTGTAATGCCATATGTAATTTTGAACAAGTCTTTATTTTCAACAAGTTGAGTGTAAAATAAAGAACTGGAAAAGGTAAAGGATTTTGATTTTACACCGTATTTGGGCGTGAACTTATAATTAAATCGTTTCTTTAAAAAAGTTTTATTATAAAATTTCCCACCTAACGTGAGTCCATCATAAATATTATTGAATTCAATAAATGGCATAATAAAAACTTGGCTATAATTCGGGTCTTCAATGTCTTTTACAAGTCTTAACTGCAAGGGTTTGTTATTAGAAAAGAAGCCTTTTAATGATTTCCAGTTGTTTCTTAAGTTAAATTCTGGAATTGTACTGTCATAATTTAAAACGAGCTTATTTGCATTGTTTTTAGGGATGGTAATCGTTTTTTGACCTTGTATATTATCAACCCAAATTTTAGATATGATGCTATCATTGTTTAAAGAAAATAAGGATACAGGCATTCTGTTGTCGCGCTTATTTTTGATTGTTAATGTTATAGAATCAGCCGTTTTTTTAATGTTTTTAATTTTAAAATCAATCTTTTTATTCGTGCCAACAAATTCTTCAAAAAACCAATCAATATTTTTTGTGGTTTGAGACTTAAGAAATATTTCAAAATCTTTAGTACTTGTTTCTTTGAGTGAGTTTTCTCTTAAATATAATTTGAGTGTGTTTTCTAAAATATTAGAGTTGATATAGTCATCTAAATATTTTAGACCAACTCCTGCCTTGTATTTACTTGCAAGATTTTTATTATACTTTAATAGTGAGTCTTTTGGCATATCCAATGGTTGGTCTCGATTCGTCCTTGCCATATGCATGTAAAGAAAACCATATTGCTCATTAAATTTTAAGTCCGCAGCGTGAAATGATCTTATACCCCAGATATCTGCTAACGACCCTAAAAGTTTCATGTTAGGGTAGTTTTCTTCAACATATTTTATTAAATAATAAATCTGGATACCATCCTTTAGCCATTGTTCTTTTCTAGGGTTGATTAGTAAAGTGTTGTCTAAATAATTTCCAAGTGCATTTTTTAATAAGGTTAACTCAAATTGAAAATGTTTTGGAAATGGTCTGATAAATTCTGGAAGCTGGTTTAAACCATATATCGGGTCTTTTTTCGAATCAATTTCTGACACAATTAGTTTATTGTGAGGGTAGCGCCCCAAATGTTCCTCAATAAATGAGGTGACCTTATCTGTTATCAAGGCTTTTTTGGATGACCCCAAGCCTTTTTCGGTAATATTAGAAATTACTATAAAATTATCTGTCTGAATGGTTTTGTATACAGGTAATTTTTGAAGAAATAGCTTACTATCAATACGGTCATTTCCAGTTAAAAACGCAGTTTGGGATTCTGTATTTTGAACGTGATTTAATAATTCCAATTCCGAAGTCAACACATAATTCTTGGGATATTCAATTTGCATTGTTAAATTGGCTTTTGGCACAAATAAATCATCTAAGTTTTTGTTACTGTAGTAATGCCAATCGTTATTGTAAACCGCTGGCGTGATATACCAATATTTCAAATTGTAGTCTTGAAAAGGTGTTACCCCATACCTTGTAAATTTATCACTTGGTAATTTCACGATATATGTGAGTTTTAATTGATAACTGTGATTTGGCAGGAGCTTAGTTGTCAATTCTACTTTAATAACGTCTGGGTGCTGTTTCAGTCGTTCAAAAGTTTGAGCAGTGTCACTTTCATTAATAATGGACGTCACCGTTGTATAACCTCGTTCTTCACTTTCGGCAAAATGAAATTTGGTGCTGTATTCTTCTGAGAAACGAGTTGCTAAGGGTGTAGTTTTTGTAGAATAACTGTTACTCCAATCATTAAGAAAAATTGACTTCAGTGTGTCTTTTGAAGTATTTTTATAAGAGATATATTGACTTATTTGTATTTCATTTTTATCAATATCAAATACAGCTTTGATATCCATTTTATCTTGGCTGAAGCCACTTAAATAGGTTAGGATTAAAGATGATATTAGTAAAATTCTATTCTTCAATTATTTAGATTAAGGGTTACTTATTGTGGTAAACAGTTGAGATATACTGTTAGAAGTTAGGACTCAATTCGTATTCTTTATAGAATGCGTCTAAAATTTCAATAACTTCTTCTTCAGTATCTACTAGATGAATTAATTCTAGATCGGTTGCGCTCACATTTTCAAATTTTTCTAAAACTGTAGCTTTAATCCATTCTATCATGCCTTGCCAAAAGTCTTTACCTACCATAATAATAGGGAAGCGTTCAATTTTTTTGGTTTGTATAAGGGTAATCGCTTCAAAAATTTCATCCAAGGTTCCAAAACCACCAGGCATAACAACAAAACCTTGAGAATATTTTACAAACATCACTTTTCTGACGAAAAAATAATCAAAATCTAAATTTTTATCGGAGTCAATATATGGATTGTCGTGTTGCTCAAAAGGTAATTCAATATTAAGACCTACCGAGGTCCCGCCAGCAAGGTGAGCGCCCTTGTTACCAGCCTCCATAATACCTGGTCCACCACCAGTTATTACACCATACCCGGCTTCAACAATACTCTTGGCAATACTCTCTGCCAATTTATAATATTTAGTATCTGGTTTGGTTCTCGCAGATCCAAAAATGGATACACAAGGGCCAATTCGACTCATTTTTTCAAAACCATTAACAAATTCTCCCATAATCTTAAAGATTGCCCAAGAATCGTTAGTTTTACTTTCATTCCATCCTCTATGATGTTGTTTTCTCATACCTTAATTTTTAAACATGCTAATTTAATTCTTTTTTAAGGAATTTTGCAGTATAGCTTTTTTTATGCTTGGCAACTTCTTCTGGAGTACCTTCTACAATAATTTCGCCGCCTCCTTTTCCACCTTCATAGCCAATATCGATAATATGATCTACCATTTTAATAACGTCCAAATTGTGTTCGATTATTACAACAGTATTCCCTTTGTCTACTAATTTATTTAAGACTAACATTAGGACTCTTATATCCTCAAAATGAAGACCAGTTGTAGGTTCGTCAAGAATATAGAAGGTATTTCCGGTGTCTTTTTTAGAGAGTTCAGTGGCAAGTTTTATACGTTGTGCTTCTCCTCCTGAAAGCGTTGTACTTTGTTGGCCAAGTGAAATATAACCTAAACCAACATCTTGGATAGTTTTAAGCTTTCTGTATATTTTTGGGATATGCTCAAAAAAAGGGACAGCTTCATTTATTGTCATGTTAAGAACATTACTAATAGATTTTCCTTTATAACGAATCTCTAATGTTTCCCGATTAAAACGCTTGCCTTGACAGGTTTCACATTCAACATAAACATCAGGAAGAAAATTCATTTCTATAACACGTAGTCCTCCGCCTTTGCAGGTTTCACATCGTCCTCCTGCAACATTGAAACTAAATCTTCCCGGTTTATAACCTCTAATCATAGCTTCAGGGATTTTAGCATATAAACTTCGTATTTCACTAAAAACACCTGTATATGTTGCCGGATTACTACGAGGGGTTCTACCTATGGGTGATTGATTGATGTCTATAACCTTGTCACCTGTGTTTTAAGCCTTCAATTTTAGTATATGGCATTGGTGTTTTTACACCATTGAAATAGTAATTGTTAAGAATGGGATATAAGGTTTCATTGATTAGGGTTGATTTACCACTACCAGACACACCAGTTACTCCAATCATTTTTCCCAACGGAATGGAAACGGTTATATTCTTTAAATTATTGCCAGTACATCCTTTAAGCACTATTTTTTTACCATTTCCCTTCCGGCGCTTTTTAGGTATTTCAAAGGTTTTTGTACCGTTTAAATAATCGGCAGTCATCGTATGTTGTAACTTTAATTCACGTGGAGTTCCTTCACTAATAATTTCACCCCCGTGTTTACCCGCTTCTGGTCCAATATCAATAACATGATCTGCACGCTCAATCATTTCCTTATCATGTTCTACAACAATGACAGAGTTGCCAATATCTCGTAACGATTCCAACGAATTAATAAGTTTTTCATTGTCACGTTGGTGTAAACCAATACTCGGTTCATCTAAGATATAAAGTACTCCAACAAGTTGAGAACCTATTTGCGTTGCAAGTCTAATGCGTTGTGCTTCACCACCAGATAGCGATTTTGAACTACGGTCAAGTGAAAGGTAATTAAGGCCAACATCCAACAAAAACTGAATCCTACTTTTTATTTCTTTAATTATTTCTGAGGCAATGGTCTGTTGCCTTTTAGTTAGGTCAGATTCCAAATGATGAAACCAATTTGCAAGGTCTGAGATATCAAAATTTGCTAATTCGGATATGTTTTTATCATTAACTTTAAAAAACAGAGATTCCTTTTTAAGTCTTGAGCCTTTACATACTGAACAATTAACTTTGTCCATGTATTCCTTTGCCCATCTTTTTATTGAAGTAGATTCGGCATTTTTGTACTGGCTTTCAATAAAATTGGCAATACCTTCAAAATCGATGCTATAGTTTCGAGCAACACCTAACGTTTTACTCTCTAAAGTGAATTTTTCTTTACCACCATATAGAATCATTTCTATGGCTTCTTTTGGTATTTTATTTATAGGATCGCTTAGACTAAAATCAAAACGCTGACCTATGATTTCCAACTGTTTAAAAATCCAACTATTTTTTTGTGGTCCTTGAGGAGCAAGCCCTCCACTTTTTATCGAAAGGGATTGATCAGGGATTATTTTTTTAGCATTTACTTGATATAAAGTACCAATCCCGTTACATTTTGAACAGGCTCCTTTTGGAGAATTAAAAGAGAAGTTATTAGGCTCTGGATTAGGATAAGAAATACCAGACGACGGACACATTAAGTTTCTACTAAAATAGCGCACTTCATTTGTGTCATTATCAATAACCATCAAAACATTATCGCCATGATACATGGCTGTGTTTATGCTTTCGGTTAAACGTTTGTCATTGTCTATGTGCTCATCAATCTTTAATCTATCAATGACTATTTCAATTTCATGAGTTTTGTAGCGATCAAGCTTCATACCTTTCACAAGGTCTCTTATCTCACCATTTGTTCTTACTTTAACAAAACCTTGCTTTGCAATTTGCTCAAACAACTCTCTATAGTGTCCTTTTCTTGATCTAACGATTGGAGAAAGTATATTAATACGTTTTCCGTTAAAGCTACTTATTATGAGTTTTTTAATCTGCTCATCATTATAACTTACCATTTTTTCGCCTGTATTATAGCTAAAGGCATCACTGGCACGTGCAAATAGTAACCTTAAAAAATCGTAAATTTCTGTAATTGTGCCAACCGTAGATCTTGGGGATTTACTGGTTGTTTTTTGTTCAATTGCAATAACAGGAGATAGACCATCAATTTTATCTACATCTGGACGTTCTAGACCACCTAAAAATTGCCTGGCATATGCCGAAAACGTTTCAATATAACGACGCTGCCCTTCTGCATAAATAGTATCAAAAGCCAAAGACGACTTACCACTCCCAGAAAGACCTGTTATAACAACAAGTTTTTCTCTTGGTATGCTAACATCAATGTTCTTTAGGTTGTGTACCCTGGCTCCTTGAACCTCAATATGTTCTTCGAATTTGGTCATTTAATGGCAAAGTTGCAAAGGTACATTTTTTAGTCGTCTTTTTGAAGCGGATTTCATTTGTATTTATTATTATTGTTATGCAAAACCATATATTAACAGATTCCTTCTTTTGAAGGAATAAAAAATAAATTTTCATGAAATTATTAGGAATAGGCTCGAGAATTAATCATCCAGAATATGGTAAAGGAGTTGTGACCAACGTAACTTCAAAACATTATTGGGTGACCTTTATTGATAATGGCTTGGAGACCATTGATTTGGATAGTGAATTTGAAACTATTGAAGCTACTGAAGATGATGTTGACACCATCAGTTTTTATGAAGTTGAAAGTAGTCTTGTACAGATTCTTAAAAAGTGGAGCGATACGAGTGAGATTGTACCTATAGCCGATAAGTGGAAAGGAGGCACATTGGTTTTTGAACCAGGCGAATCCAATTTGCAAAACAAGGAAATACCAATTGATACTTTTTTTCATAAAATAGTTATGGTGAGAGACCGTATTCGGGTTATGGAACAAAAAATTAATTCAAGTAACCTTGACAATCAAGATAAAGTTGATTTGCAGCAATATATTACGAGAATTTATGGAAGTTTAACAACCTTTAATGTGTTGTTTAAGTCTAAAAGTCAGCAGTTTTCAGGGCAGAAGAGTAAATAAAGATGTATGTAAAGGAGACGTAATCTGATTATACAGAACACTTTTTAAAAGACTACCACGTCATTACATTCCTAGCCTTGACGTTATGTTTTGTAATTACCTAGTCCCCTTAATATGCTTTATTTCAAAACCCATAAACAATATTTTATGGAGCGTTGGTAATTGCGCACCACTAGTTGTTGTGGTCCAATCTGTCCATGAAGCTTCTAAACCATCAATTGGTAATAAATCTGTCCACATTTTAAAGCTCACAGGTTTACCGTTATCGTCAAATTTCCATAAATAGGAATCTCCAGGTGTTGTTCCTCCGGTAGCATAAGTAACTAATAACGACTCCTTATTATTCTCTGTTTTTACGAGACTTCTAATGACTCCTTCATCAAAGACTTTATATGGAGCAACCAACCAAAAAGAATCATTGTTAAAATACTCTAGAGCGGTTTTAACCAACTCGTCTTTTTGTTCGCCAATAACATTAAAACTATGTATATAGGCTTTACTCCGATTAATATATTTTAGATGCAAATCTACTTTAAAATCCTTCCAGCGTACAGTACATATACTATTGGATTTATCCCATTTATAACGATGTTTGTTTTTAAACGTCCACTCGATATATTTGGTTTTTTCATAGGATTCATAATCAAGAGTATTCAGCATTTTGTTTGCAAGAGCATCGGCTTCTATGCCTTGAACTCCATGAGGGAGGTCTTCGCTGTATTTAAAATATACAAAACCAAAAAACAACAAGCTCGGCAGTGTCAAAAAAATAATGATGCCAGCTATAATTTTCGATGTTTTTTTTAGTCGCATTTTAAATGATATTCCTAATTGCTTCTCGATGACTCAAAGGCCTTAGTGTTGTTAAATTTACAAAATTTATAACGGATTCAGGATTTGTCTTTCCATATTCCCTAAGTGCCCAACCAATAGCTTTTTGAATAAAAAACTCTTTGGAATCTTTATGGAGTTTGCATTGTTGAAACAATAATTCTTCATTCGTATTATTTTTATACCCCAATTGAAACAGAATAGCGCTTCTATTGAGCCACATGTTTTTTGATGATGAAAACCTTAAAATAACATCAGGAATTTCAGTTTTATGGACCACTAAATAATTACCAAGAATTTTCTTAGCAATAAAATCTACGGTATCCCACCATGAGTTTTGTACCATTAGTTTTTCAATGATATCAATATCATTTTTATTATATTTTTTTTGTAATTCTTTTTCGAAAATTTCCGTTGCACTTATATGCAATTCTCTTTGAGGTAATTTGTATAGAGCAAGGGTAATCTCCTTTATGTTTTTGGTCATTTCATCCTTGTTATCGGCAACAACTTTGTTTAGAATTTCTCTTCGTAAAGTGGTTTTAACTCCATAGAATTCAAATTGGCCCCTCATATAATTTCTCATATAATAGGCATTCTCTTTATTAGAGTTTTCAAGAAGTGCATTAGTAAGTTGATTGATAAAAGACATATTTTTTTTATTAGTAGCCAATGGCGGTGTCATCACCACGACGATCAGCTCCACCCTCAAGATGCCCATTGCCCAATACTAATATTCCATCTACCTTCCCGATAACTGGAGAGTCCTCTTCGTTGAGGATATAACCTAAGTTTTTGAGCTCATTTTTTATATCAATATTGAATGAGTTTGGTTCCATTCTAATCTCATCTGGCAACCATTGATGGTGAAAGCGAGGTGCATTGACAGCCTCTTGCATTGTCATTTTGTATTCATGTACATTCAAAATAGTTTGAAGCACAGATGTAATTATGGTTGAACCACCCGGTGTGCCAACACTCATTAGTAGTTTTCCATCTTTTTCTATTATGGTTGGGGTCATAGAACTTAGCATACGTTTTTCGGGAAAAATGCTATTGGCTTCTGCACCAATTAAGCCAAACATATTAGGCTCTCCAGGTTTGCTGCTAAAATCGTCCATTTCATTATTTAAAAAGAAGCCTAAATCAGAACAATAGAGTTTTGAACCATACGCTCCATTTAAAGTCGTTGTTACCGAAACTGCATTGCCAAATGCATCAACAATAGAGTAATGTGTCGTTTCATTACTTTCAATAACCTGAACCTCACCATGAGAAACCTCAGAAGATAGTGTAGCTTTCTCAAATGAAAAATTATCCATTCTACCTTTTAAATAGTCGTTGCTCATTAGCACTTCACTTGGGATTGACACAAAATCTGGATCACCTAAATAAAAACTCCTATCGGCATAGGCACGTCGTTCAGCTTCAGTAATCACCTGAATGGCCTTAACCGAATTATGTTCAAAATCATCTAAATCATAAGGTTCAATCATTTCCATAATTTGCGCCAAACAAATTCCACCGCTGGATGGCGGCGACATAGATATAATTTTTAAATCATCATATTCAAAAGCAATAGGGATACGCCATTTTACTTCATATTTTGCTAAATCTTCTAGAGATAAAATCCCGCCATTGTCTTGAATAAATTTAACTAATCGTTTGGCTGTTCCGCCTTTATAAAACTCATCCCGACCGTTATTCAATATTCTGGTCAGAGTTTGAGCCAGTGCAGGATATTTTATAGTGTCGTTTGCTTTCCACAGAATATCAAACATGGTAAAATCTTTATTGACTTTTTCAAATAAAGGCTGGTACTCTTTAATTTTTTCTTCTTGCTTTTGTGTTACAACAACACCTTTAATGGCCAATTGAATTACTGGTCTCAAAATATCATCAATGGGTAAACTTCCTAATTTTTCATGAACCGCAAATACTCCAGCCACAGATCCAGGCACCCCCACGGCCATAACTCCCAAAATACTTTTGTCAGGAATGACATTGCCGTCGTCATCAAGGTACATGTCTTTGGTAGCTGCTAATGGTGCTTTTTCTCTAAAGTCAACTGACCCGATTTCGCCATTGGCTTTCCTGTAAACCATAAAACCACCACCACCTATATTGCCAGCATATGGATATGCAACTGCCAAGGCTAATTGTGTTGCAGCCATGGCATCAAAAGCATTACCCCCTTTTTTAAGAATATTTGCTCCTATCTCAGAGGCCTCTTTTCTAGCTGAAACAACCATAGCGTTTTCAACAATCAATCCACGCTTGGTCTCATCAGTAAGATAATTTTTTTTGGATTGCTTGCAGGACGTAATACTTATTACAAATAAAAAGAGTACGACTATTTTTCTCATAATTTAGATTGATAATTAATGTGAAGATAATAATTTAAGTTTCTGATTTGAAAATTCAATAAGTTCCTCAAAAAAAACGGTAAACTCATTTTCAAATTCAGAATAAAATTCCTCGAGCTCATTAACTGCGAGGTTCATTTGAGATCTATTCTTGGTTCGACGGTTCATTCCTTCTAAAACACGTTGTATCCCGTCAATTGAAGCATAACTTAAAAGCCAATTATCAGCAATCATGTATGGCATTAATTTTTGAATCCTTAATTCCAAAATGTCAAAATTTTGTTCTAAGTCATCATAGAAATTCTCTACATACGCATCAAGTGGTACATTACTGTAATTACTCCAGTTTTTTGCTAAAAAATGATCATAAAGTATGTCGACAATTACCCCAGAATAGTGACTGTATTTTTCATGTAAACGCTTTGTGCTTTTTCTTACAGTTTTATGTGCATCTGTAAATGTATCTATTTCACGATGGAGTAAAATACCTATTTGAATGTCTTTAGGAAATTTTTTATAATCCTTGCCTTTTATACTATCAGCCATAAAGTTGCCAATTGTCACTCCTGTATTGTCTCCGGAAAGATAAATATGCGCTAGAAAGTTCATTGTTCGAATTTACAAATTAATGTATTGACATTTATACTTTTATTAATCCATTGAATCAGTTTATATAATTTTAGGTTAAACAAACAAATGGTATCAAACTGCTTTCAAATTGAGAATTACAATTACGAAATATTATATTTGCTAAAACTAAATTAGTACATGACACTTATAAAATCTATTTCAGGAATACGAGGAACCATTGGAGGACGAGTAGGGGAGAATTTAACACCAATTGATGCTGTAAAATTTGCAGCGGCTTATGGTGTTTGGATCAAAGAGCAACGCATAAAAGAGAACTATAGAGTTGTCGTTGGCCGTGATGCAAGAATATCTGGTGAAATGATTCAGAACCTCGTCATGAATACCTTGGTAGGTTTGGGAATTCATGTGGTTGATTTGGGCTTATCTACAACACCAACGGTAGAAGTTGCAGTACCAATGGAACACGCCGATGGAGGTATTATTTTAACGGCTAGCCATAATCCAAAGCAATGGAATGCTTTAAAGCTATTAAACCATAAAGGAGAGTTTTTAAGTGGAGCAGATGGTGAGAATATATTAAAAATAGCGGAAGCTGATGAAATGAACTTTAACGATGTGGATAGCTTAGGTAAAATCACTATTAATGAGGCTTATATAGATTTACATATAGATGAGGTTCTAAATTTATCATTGGTCAATGTAAGAGCTATTGAAAAGGCAAAATTTAAGGTGGTTGTAGATGGTGTGAATTCTACAGGGGGAATTGCCATACCGAGATTGTTGGAACGTTTGGGAGTTCATGCTGTTAAATTATATTGTGAGCCAACAGGACATTTCCCTCATAATCCCGAACCATTAAAAGAGCACCTTGGTGATATTTCAAATTTAGTGGTAAAAGAACATGCCGATTTTGGAATTGTAGTTGATCCAGATGTGGATCGTTTGGCTTTTATTAGAGAAGACGGTGAAATGTTTGGCGAAGAATACACTCTGGTGGCTTGTGCTGATTATGTATTGAGTAATAAACCAGGAAATACCGTAAGTAATATGAGCTCTACTAGAGCATTACGTGATATTACTGAAAAATACGGACAGCAATATGAAGCCAGTGCTGTTGGCGAGGTAAATGTTGTTGAATTGATGAAAAAGAATAATGCTATTATTGGCGGAGAAGGGAATGGTGGTATTATTTACCCTGAATTGCATTATGGTAGAGATTCACTTGTTGGTGTTGCTTTGTTTTTGAGCTTGTTGGCCGATAAAAAAATGTCTGTTAGTGATTTGCGAAAAACCTACCCTTCATATTTCATGAGTAAGAATAAAATACAATTAACGCCAGGCTTGGATGTAGACAAAATTTTGAAATCAATGGAATTGAAATATGCCGACAAGGATATTACAACTATTGATGGTGTAAAAATTGATTTTCCAGAAAAATGGGTGCATTTGCGTAAGAGTAATACAGAACCAATTATAAGAATTTATACAGAAGCTCAATCACAGGAAGAAGCTGACCGATTAGCAACTAAGATTATGAATGAAATTAAGGCAATAGCTAATATTTAATCTTTCGATAAAAGTTAGACGTTGTTTCAAACTTTATTTCTTAAATTTTTCTGGAATATTATTTCTATGTTTCCAGCGTTTATGTGTCCATAAATAATATTCTGGAGCCTCATAGATTTGTTTTTCAACTAGTTTTGTAAAAAGATCCGTTATTTCGTAATCATCAAAGTCATTGGGATTTTTAGCAATTGTTTGAAATGTCGTCTCGTAATAACCTCTTTTAATTCGTTTTACCTTAAAGAAAACAACAGACATATCTAACCTTTTAGCTAACATTTCTGCTCCAGTATGTATTGGCACAGTTATTCCCATAAAAGTATTCCAATGAAAAGCTTTATTTATTTTTGGGGACTGGTCTGAAATAAATCCATTAATAGTGAGTTCTCCTTTATTTTTCGCAGCAATTAGTGTAGGTATTGTTTCTTTTGTTGTGATTAAATAACTGTTGTATTTTGCCCTAATACTTTTTATTAGTTTGTCGAAATATTTATTTTTTATGCGTTTATATATGGCATATCCTTTATGTTTAATATATGTTTGAAGAATAAATATCCATTCCCAACTACCATAGTGAGCACACATTAAAATAATACTTTTATTGTCTTTTTCTAAATCATAAATGGCATCAAGATTATTAAAAACAAATCGGCTTTTCATTTCTTTTTCAGAAATGGTTAATGATTTTATAGATTCGACAATCATATCACATAAATGATGATAGAATTTTTTAACAATCGTATTTATTTCTTTTTTGGATTTTTCTGGGAACACTAAATTTAAATTTTCAAGTACAATTTTTTTACGATATCTAATTATGCGAAATAATAAAAAATATAAACCGTCAGAAAATAAATATAGTAACCTAAATGGCAATATAGAAATTAGCAAAAGGAAAGGATAAATAAGTATATATGCTAATAGCTGCACGAACAATTTGTTTTCGCAAATATATACTATATTTGGATTTTACGTTTACACTTTATGGGCAAAATAAACATTATCACTGTTATTATTATTGGCGCAAATATTTTATTCTCTTTAAAAGGGTTTAAAGACTTTTCTTTTTTTGAAAAATACAAGTTTAATATTGGAGGTATAAGAAGAGGAGAACAAATAAGAATGTTGACTTCAGGATTTTTGCATGTTGATGAGATGCATCTCTTTTTTAATATGTTTACCCTTTACTTTTTCGCAAACCCAGTTATCTCTCATCTAGGCCAATTCAATTTTATTATTGTCTATTTTGGGAGTTTGATTGTGGGGAATTTATTATCATTTTATTTTCATAAAAACGAATATCATTATAGTGCAGTTGGTGCCAGCGGAGCTGTTACTGGAGTATTGTATTCGGCCATTTTATTAAACCCAAGTATGAGTTTATATATGTTTTTTATCCCTATTCCAATACCAGCATATTTATTTGGGATAGGGTATCTATTATACTCAATTTATGGTATGAAAAATAGAGTAGGGAACATTGGTCATGATGCTCATTTTGGAGGCGCCATTGGAGGTTATATCATCACATTATTTTTAGCGACTTGGCTGTTTAGGGAAAACCTGTTGATGGTCGTTCTCTTGGCAGTACCAATTGTTATCTTATATATCATGAGAAAAACGGGAAAAATATAAAACCCTTTTAGTCTAATAATTCAGCTATTTGCTTTTCCAGGGCTTCAC
>RCNB010001617.1_pt1 | contig 14074 bp, 13 predicted proteins | sample 2041321 | NCBI WGS metagenome assembly RCNB01 (sample SAMN09708232, study PRJNA481090) | Marine sediment metagenome, whole genome shotgun sequencing project. | reverse complement strand
CTATGGGCAGGCAAATGGGGTTTGCCCAATCGCCGCCGGCGGATGTGGTTGTTAATGATGGAGATACCATTGTTGTTGGCGAAGAAATCCTCACCGTACTGCACACCCCTGGCCACACCCATGGTGGGATTTGTCTTTATACAGGGAATAATCTTTTTACCGGAGACACCCTCTTTGTAGGAGCTGTTGGCAGAACTGACTTTCCCGGTGGTTCCATGGAAGTGATGCTTCGTTCTATCAAAGACAAGATTCTTTCCCTTCCTGATGACACCATTATCTGGCCGGGTCACGACTATGGCGGAAGCCCTTCTTCCACTGTTGCTCAAGAGAAGCAGTTTAATCCGTATCTGTGAATGGATACTGACGAGGGTGATAAGGTGGAAGCGAAACTGCAAGTAGATAAACTTTTCCGCCCTTTTGCTGAAAAGATGCAAAAAAGTGGTCTCAACTCTGTTGTTATAGATACCTTTAGACATTATTATTCGCTCTTGGTTGCAGGGGAAACAGGACAGATTTCAAAGACGGATATCGATCCTGTTTCGGAAGGCGATATTGCCGACGCACAGGGGCTTTGCGGTCTTGAAGAAATAGGACAAAGGGCTGCAGAACAAACGGTTATTATTAAGCTTAACGGTGGACTTGGCACAAGTATGGGACTTTCCAAGACCAAGTCGCTGTTGGAGGTGCGAAAGGGGCTTAGTTTCCTGGATATCACCGCAAGGCAAGTGCTCTCTTGCAGACAGAAGTCTGGGGGCAAGTTGCCGGTGGTCTTTATGAATAGTTTTGCTACTGAGGCAGATACACTCAAGGCACTCTCTGCCTACAAGGACCTTGCCTACAATAATATTCCTCTGAGTTTCTTGCAGCACAAATTTCCTAGGATTCTTCAGGATGGACTTGTGCCGGCCACTTGGCCTGAAGATCTCGACCTGGAGTGGAACCCGCCAGGCCACGGTGATATCTATATAGCCTTGGCAGATTCGGGGATACTTCAAAAACTCCTGGATGCTGACATTCTATATGCCTTTATTTCCAATGTTGACAACCTGGGGGCAATTATGGACGAGAATATCCTTGGGTATTTTGCCAAAAGCAACTTTCCTTTCATGATGGAAGTAGCTTACAGGAGTGAAGCTGATACCAAAGGGGGCCACCTGGCCACAAAGAAAGGGGGAGGGTTTGCACTTAGGGAAATTGCTCAGTGTCCCCAAGAGGAATTAGGCGAATTTCAGGACATTGCAACCTACAAATACTTTAACACAAATACTATCTGGATAAACCTGAAGGCTTTGAGAGAGTTATTGGAAGCTTGCGGGAATATAATCCCGCTTCCGATGATCAGAAATCCAAAGACTATTGATCCGAAAGACGAATCATCTCCACCGGTTTATCAATTGGAAACGGCTATGGGTTCGGCAATTTCCATGTTCGATCGTGCCACCGCCATTCGCGTACCCCGAAGCCGATTTATTCCAGTGAAAAAGTGCGAGGACCTTCTTGTTATATGGTCAGACGCCTATCTGCTTTCAGATGATTACTATATAGTATCAAACCCAGACCGGCAATCAGATATGCTGGCTGTGCATCTTGATGATAAGTACTACAAAAGGATCGATCAGTTTAAAAGCCGTTTTCCCCATGGTGCTCCGTCCTTGCTGGAATGTCTTTCCCTCGATGTCCGGGGTGATATTGTCTTTGGAAAAGGGGTTCAAATCAAAGGCAATGTAGTCATTACCAACGATCGTGAAACACAGATGATAATCCCGGATGGGAGTACAATAGAAAAGGGGCCTTAAGTTGACTCATGGCTGTCGTCAAATATGCGATTCAAAAATTGAATATCGAACAATGATTAACGATTTTTGATTTTAGAAGATAAGAAATGGATAAATTCGATTTAGAAGAACGATTGATTATGTTTTCAGTTTTAATCATTGAAATAGTAAATGAAATGCCCAATACAAAAGCAGGAAATCATTTATCAGGTCAATTGGTCCGTTCAGGAACTTCAGTTTCTTTAAATTATGGAGAAGCTCAAAGTGGAGAGTCAAGAAAAGATTTTATTCATAAAATGAAAGTTGTTCTAAAAGAATTACGAGAAAGTTTTGTGTGTTTGAAAATAATTCATCGAACTAAATTATATAAAACAGAATTGAAAATAGAAAATACACTGAACGAAAATAATGAGCTTATATCAATATTTGTAAAGAGTATTGAAACAGCGCAAAAAAATCTAAACGCGTGAATGAATCAACATTCAAAAATAAATCTAAAATCGTTAATCGGTGTTCCTTGTTCTTAAATCAAAAAAGACAAGCAGAAAGCAAACGCATCCACAAGAGAAGCTATGCCCGCAGGTGATGCGAACGCTATCATTCAAACAATGCCACAGCCTTTCGTAAACGTTCTACCACGCGGTGTTGTCCTATCGCAATGAGCACGTCAAAAATTCCCGGTCCCTTGGGTTGTCCGGTTATGGCGGTTCGCATGCCGTTGATAAGAATTCCTGCCTTGACTTTAAGTTCTTCTGCTATCTCACGGATTGCCCGTTCAGTTTCTTCCAAAGTGAAGGCCTCTAAGGCCTCAAGGCGATCGGCTAAAAGGGGGAACCACTCTTTTAGTCCCTCATGTTTGAAGATATTTTTCTTTAGGGGTTTTGGATCAATTAAATAGTCATCTGCAAAGTAGCAACGACCAGCGGCGCCAAAGTCTGTGGTTACGTGGAACCTAGTTCGGATAAGGTCTATTGTTTGGACAAACCACTCGTGTTTGCTACCTTGAAATTCCGGGTCCCAAATTCCTTCCTTTTTCAGCTCTGTCTTTATATAAGGTTCGATTTCCTCAACGGGAAGATTTCTTAAATAGTGAGTGTTTATACTTATTGCCTTTGGGTCGGTGAAAAACTTTGGGTCATCTTTTCTCACGTCAAAAACGGCGTTTGCCCGATTAATACCTTCTAAAGAAAAGGCTTCGATTAGCTCTTCTTTGGAAAAGATCTCTTTTGAGTCTGGCATGGACCAGCCCAGGAGTACCAGATAATTTACAAAGGCCCACGGCAAGAATCCGTGCTCTCTGTAAAAGCGGACTGCAACCAGTTCACCATGGGTACGCTTGGAGATCTTGGCCTTTTTGGTATCCAAGGTCAAAGACATGTGAGCAAATTTCGGGATTTTTGCTCCAAGGGCCTTATAGATCAAGATTTGTTTTGGTGTATTGGCTAACCCATCTTGCCCGCGAAGGATATGTGTTATCCCGTCACGTATGTCATCAACAACATTAGAGAGGATATACAAGGGTTTTCCATTAGAACGAACGATAACAAAGTCTTCTATATCTTCGAACTTTTTTTCAATAATCCCATAGACGATGTCTTTAAAGCCGACAAATCCATCACCGCTAGGCACCTTCAGGCGAATTGTATAGGGGGTGCCGGCCGCCTCTTTTTTTTCAATCTCTTCAGGCCTTAGATTTCGACAGGTGCCGTCATATTGCAAGGAGAGCTTCTTTTGTTTTGCCTCTCGGCGTTTTCCATCCAATTGTTCTTTTGTACAATAACATTTGTAGGCATGTCCACTTTTCACAAGCTTCTCGGCAGCCGCCACATGTTCCGCTATGAATTGAGACTGGAAATAGGGACCTTCGTCCCATGTCACTCCCAACCATTTCAAACTTTCGAGAATCCCGGCAACCGACTCCTCTGATGACCTATCAGCATCTGTATCTTCTATTCTCAAGATGAACTTGCCGCCGGTCTTTTGGGCAAAAAGCCAGTTAAATATTGCTGTCCTAGCGCCTCCAATATGAAGATATCCACTAGGACTCGGGGGGAAACGTACGATTACTTGCTCTTCCATGCTGTCATCATATTTCAATATATTGTAACCTGTCAACAAATTTACAAATTCCAGATCCACCCTAAGTTTGTAAAAAGTAGGTCTGGTACCGCTCTTTCGCTCTTTTACCTGCTAAACCTGCGTGCGGCTTAGCTCCTGATCGTTAGCGGGATGCGAATAAAATTCTGCACTTGACATCGGTTTTAATTTGGCACTAAAAATAGACTGGAGGTGCCAAGATAAATATTTCACAAGATATAAAGCCAGTTGCCTATCTTAATTCTTTTGACAATAATGGAGAACTGGAACGCTGTATTCTTCACGGCCTAGCATGTGAATGGGAATGGGCGTTGTGGGTGTTGGATGAGACGAACCAAGATGCCATGCGCAGGCCAATGTTTAGTCTGCGGGACATGACGAGCAAACTCGGGCATTGGTGCGGTGAACGACGCGAGATCTGCCTGAGTCGCCAGCTCGTGTTTAACCATCCCTGGTACGCTGTCGTTGAAGTGCTTCGACACGAAATGGCCCACCAACTCACACACGAAGTGCTAGGTGCATATGGTGAATCTCCACACGGGCATACATTCCGACATGCATGCGATCTCCTAAGGGCAAATCCCAAGGCTTCGGGCGAACACGAACCTCTGGAAGAGCGCGTATTTGGGAAATCTTTCAACCCGGAGAACAAGCTCATGGGTCGAGTCAGGAAGCTCATGGCTCTAGCAAAAAGCCACAATCAGAATGAGGCGGAAGCGGCTATGGCCAAGGCACATCAACTCATTGCAAAATACAACTTGAAGCTTGCAACGCATGACAATCACCATGAATTCGTGAGCATTTTCGTAGGGGGGCCTGCGCTGCGACACTTTCGTGAAGAGTATTCGCTAGCGCGGTTATTGACCGATTTCTATTTTGTTTACGGAGTTTGGGTGCCGGCGTTTGTCATGGATAAAAGGAAAATGGGGCGGGTGCTGGAAATCAGTGGCACCGTCCTAAGCGTGAGAATAGCCCATTATGTCTACGACTTCGTGAAGCAATTCATCAATTCTAAATGGGAAGAATATAACAAAAACAAGGGACTGAATAGGCATCGCAAGACTGACTTTGCTGTCGGTGTCATAGACGGGTTTTGCCATAAGGTGGAATCTCGAAAGAAAAAGAAGAAGGATAGAGATAACCATGCGCTCGTCAAAATTGATGATGCCATGTTGAAAGAATACATTGGGTATAAATATCCACGTCTTACAAGCACAGGAATGAGAGCTTTGAGACGCGATCGTAAGGTATTGAATGATGGGATAAGTGCCGGCAAGAGGCTGGTGATTCCGGAAGGTATCACTGAGAAAAGAAAAGGCAAAACACTTCTGATAGAAAACAAGAAAGGCTAGGGCTGGATGCAGTTCAAGACACCCTGTTTCCAGTTCCCTCTTTACCATGAGACCTTTGAAAAATGTTCAATTTTGTTCAAGGCCAAGGCCGCCGAAAAACTTAACCACAGGAATACATTGATTATTTCGAGGATTTAATTTTGAGCCTAACACCGGAATTGGACAAAAGTGGGTGTTTTTCAAAGGTCTCACCATGTTTATCTCCAGATAATACAAGTCTGCCTATCATTTTGCCGTACTCGACACACTCCTTCTTAACATCTTCATTAGGGGCTCCTACTGACACAGGACCATAATGATTTCCCTTTTGAACCCCTTGAACAATCATCCCGTGTATGAGAAGACCTTGGAGTATACTTAAGATAGTAGTCTCATTTCCGCCGCCGATCATTCCGGATGACGAAAATGCACCTCCGACCTTGCCTATCAGCTTTCCATAGCATTGGATGCTTTTGTCCATCAGCTCTTTTATCTCGGTCGCCATCACGCCAAAATAGGTGGGACTGCCTATGATGATACCATCTGCTGAACGTAGATCATCGATCGTGGTATCTTGAACCTTCTTGAGATCAACTTGCATATCCCCCAATGAATCCAGGCCTTCTCTGATGGACTCAGCCATCTTTCTTGTGTTCCCTGATTTTGAGAAGTAGCTTACTAATACCTTTGCCATGTCAGCCTCCTTTATCATAGTTGTTTTTGATCTGCATCACTTGGGTATTCGTTCAATTTGTCCTTATTCCCTTTAAAAAGGCTCCCCATCGGCGGCTACCATTTTCGCGTCCAGCGTGGAGGTTTGCCCTTTCTGGCCATGAGTTCGTGGTAGGTCTCGGTAAGTCGGATAAACTGCTCGTGAGTTCCCCCCTTGTCGGGGTGGACCTTTTGTGCCACCCGGCGATACAACCTCTCCAGGCCCCGTTGGGTCATGGTCCTTAAGGCGTCCTTCTTTACGCCGAATATGGCACTGGCCTCATCCAGGCTTACGGAAGATCTGTTGGGCGGCGGCCGGTGTTTTCTCCTGGCATCCATAAATTGCTTGACATAGTCTTGCCAGAAAGTGTCAGGCCCGAAATCATAGTCGAAGAACATGACGGCATAGCGAATCAGGTGTTCGTTCAGAGACGTACAGCCTTCGATTTCCCCCCTAAATGCCTTATCACTGCTTAAACAACAGATCTCCTTCAGAAAATGTTTGTCCATTTTCGCTTCATTCAGTCCCTGAGGGATCTTCTTGGCCCAGCTTTCCGTGAAAAACCGCTGAAGGTCGAATATGACAAACGTATAAACTTTGCGCTCCGATGGCTCTAGACATCGCTCCATCCGAATAAAGGCGTGTTCAATCTCGTCTCGCGACTTTCCAAAAACCCATTTATAGAGATGGATGGGAATATTTCCAATCCTACCCTGATTCACTTCTCCGGATCTCAAGTAAAGGGCGCGTCGCTTATCGAAGGTGCTTACCTGCTCCTTGATTTGTCTTTCCTGTTCCGGCCCTATAGGCGTCCTTTTTTGCCTGCCCCTTGCCCTCTGCCGGGCCGAATCCACAAGTCGTCTGACCCTGGGTTCCAGAAAGGGCCAAAAGACCTCTTCCAACTCATCAGTGCCGGGATCCACGCCCAACTCATACAACGCATCACAGACCGTGTCCTCGATGTAGAAGGCATTGCCGCCGGGATAGACAATATGTCGGGCAGGGTCGGGACCCAGATCGAAAAGGTCACGACTCTTGAAAGCCCCCCCATCTATGTAGGATTCCCTGATCAAATAATGGACTTGTCCATCAATGGTATGTTCAGCCAAGTACAAAAAGTAACCTCTCTATATTCCGTCTCATCGCTTCCCCGTTTCTTTGACCATGAACTTCATAGTGTGTGTTTTGCCTTGCTTATCTCATTGACAATGCCCTGCAACACTTTCCCGGCCTTTTCCTGAATCAACACATCACACATGTCATCACATGGAGTTTCTGATAAGTTGACTATAGCCAGAAACGCACCACTCTGCTTAGCATAGTACGGCATTTGTGCGGCCGGTTGAACAAGCAATGTTGATCCTACAACTAAAAAGAAATCGCAGGTTCCGGATAATTCCGTCGCTCTTTCCGTCTCCGCGACAGGCATTGCCTGGCCAAACGAAATAGTATCCGGCTTCAAATACCCTCCACATTCGCATTCCGGCGCAAGATCCCCTCCCTCTATGCGTTTCTGGGCTTCTTGTATTGAAGAAGTCCTACCGCAACTCATACAGCGGACCCTGCGATTGTTGCCGTGGAGTTCCATGACTCTGTCATCCGGAATACCGGACTCTTGGTGCAGGCCATCAATGTTTTGCGTGATGACTGCTTCCAGCAAGCCCATCTCATAGAGGCTGTAAAGCGCTCTGTGGGCAGGGTTGGGCTTGGCCTGCACGAGTTGATCATAAAACTCCGCTTTACGCTGCCAGTATTCCACACGAGCCTCTCTAGATGACATGAATTCGTCAAAATACACCGGCTTGTACTTGTCCCAGATGCCGCCCTTGCTACGAAAGTCAGAAATCCCGCTTTCGGTAGATATTCCAGCGCCTGTAAAGGCAACATTCTTACCACCTTCCTCGATTTTCTGTGCGATGAGTGACGAGCCCTTAGTGTTGGTGTCCATGTCACCTCATGTCTGGGAGGCCGTCCGAGAACGAGATATTTTTTTCAAGGTCAAGTGAAGGTAAAAATTTTAACCGCAGGAATATATCGATATATTTCGAGGGTTAAAATTTGAACCTGACGTAGAGATTAGGAAAAAGAGCCATTCTCGGACGGCCTCCCAGTGTTATTGTTTGATATCCCAAGTAGGCTTTCACTATTATTCTAACCACGGAACGGTGTCAAGAAGCGAAAAGCCGCAAACTCACTGGCTACCACATGGTCGATGATACAGTTTACTTTTTTGCCAACTTGTGGTATTTATTTTCTTATTATTCCATATCTTACACATGTAACCTGTTGAAATGACAAGATTCACCCACTCGCATGATTTTTGCAGATTTATTGGCGTTGTTTATTCCAGCGTAGAAAGCCTGGTCCTCTGGGCCAGGATTTATTAATGACATCTGGGATGCCCTTCGTGTGAACGAATCTGGTGCGGCTTCGGTACAGGGCAACCTGGAGATCGAGATTAACAATGGTGAAGGTGCGAGTTTCTACACGCAGTCCATTGACGTGATCTACATTCCCATTTCTCGCATGCTGTGGAGGAGTACCAACTCGGAGGACTAATACAACCGATCAAAGATTGATTTGCAGGCAATCCATGGCTGAGGGCAGGATTTTCTTGGCCGTGCCTTGACAATTCCTTTTGTGATTAGATATACAGTTCCCAGTAAACCAAGTGGTTATCCCCACTTCAACAATAATAACCTTCAACGGGAACACCCTATGAGGCACACGAGACGCTTGATGCACTGAGCAGCCAAAGATACTTGTCGTTGGTTTTTTGTCTTAAGGGTAACTGGAGGATGTTCTGATGGCCAAGGAACCAAGCTATGAAGAGTTGAAAGAACGGGTCCGGGAGCTAGAGAAAGAAATCGCCAAGCACAACCGGACAGAGGAGGCGCTACGGGAGAATGAACACCGGTTAAATACTGTGTTAGATACCATTCAGGCTGGGGTTATAGTTATTGACCCTGAAACCCGTATCATAGTAGGGGTTAATGCTGCCGCTGCAAAAATAGTTGGTGTTTCTGAGCAGAAAATTCTGCGGAGCCTATGTCACAACTGCATTTGCCCGGCAGAAGAGGGCCAGTGTCCAATCCTAGATCTTGGACAGAATTTGGACAACACAGAACAGGTATTATTAACTGCCAGTGGCGGGAAGATACCGATCCTCAAAACAGTGGTTCCCGTGATATTGGCTGGCCGAAAGCACCTGCTCGAAAGTTTTGTGGATATCAACGATCGAAAGCGGGCGGAGGAAGAACTGCGAAAGGCAAACGAGGAGCTTAAGCACTTCGTAAATGTTGTGTCCCATGACTTAAAAAACCCCATCATGTCCATCCATGGATTTTCTTTTCTCCTGCTAAAGAAGTATAAAGGAACACTTGATGAAAAGGCCCTTAGTTACCTTCAGCACATCGAGGCCAATGCCAGCCGGATGGGTGCATTAGTCTCGGACCTCTTGGATTTGTCAAGGCTGGGCAGCGTAGACTCCAACTTTGGCGATGTTCGTGCCATTGAGATAGTGACGAAGGTGACCTCGGACCTCCAAGATAGACTGAGGAAAAAGGGAATAGATCTTGTCGTGGTAAACGACGTTCCGACTATCCACTGTGATGGGAAAAGGATCTATCAGGTTTTCGAGAACTTGCTTGTCAATGCCATCAAGTTTATGGGAGACGCTAAGGATCCCAAGATCGAGATTGGATATCAGGATAACGGAGACGTGCATCAGTTTTATGTAAAGGATAACGGTATTGGGATTGATCCAAAACATCACCGAAAAGTATTTGAGATGTTCCAGAGGCTAGAGCAAATAGAAGACCAGGAAGGAACAGGGTTAGGACTTGCAATTGTTGACAGGATTGTGAAAAACCACAATGGAAAGGTGTGGGTGGAGTCTAAAAGGGGTGAGGGAGCCACCTTTTATTTCATCTTACCCAAGTGATTCTCGAGGCATGTCACGTCATGATACGTGGCCTTCCCTTTTGAGTCAGAATGATCAACATATTGTATACGAGCCGCACCCTGCAAAAGTAGCGATGTCCTGCAATGTATGACTTTTTTATGCCTGATTTTCATTAGATGGCACCCCTAGATACCCTCACTACACTCATCCTGTATCCCCCCAGCTTGACATTTTTTGCTATTGCCGATAGAGATCTTGGCATAAGCTTTTGATTTGTAAAACTAAAATGTTGGGCAAGGCATCTATGCCGGGCCTGGGAACGGCTTGGGTTTCGATGCAAGGGTATCAGCACTCCGACTTCCCATCACCTACCCCCAAGATATAGGACAAGACCTCATCGAAAAGTAGGAATTTCCTGCCCGCAAATAGGGGTGTGGCCCCATTTACAAACCCTTAAAGCCATGCGATGAATATTAAAAAAAGAGGCAGAAAACCTCTTCGTTTCCAATAGGCCTGGAATCATAAGCTAACGTTCTTGTTCTCTCTGGTTTTCGTTTCTGCCAACAAACTGAAAAGGAGGGATGAAAAATGGAAACTGTTGCCCTAACACCTATTGCACAATCAGTTGAGAAAGGATTGAGCCTTGAAAGAAGGACAAATTGCCGATTTGAAATTCAGAACGGGGCCATGTGTTCTCCTCAGCTCACCGTGGTGGGTCCAATCACCGATGTAAGCTTAGGTGGGCTTGCGTTCCGGTATGTTGCCAGCCGAGATCGCTCAACGGAAACATCTGTGTTGAGCATCATATTGACCAATGGCACCTTTGAGCTAGATAGGATTCCGTTTAAAGTTGCTTGGGATGTTGAAATGCCCCAGAGCTTCTCTTGCGGTCCTATTTCACTACGGCGTTGTGGCGTGGAATTTGGAGCGTTGATGGACAGCCAGAAATGCGACCTGGAATACTTCATTCGGCACTGTACGGCTACCGACATGTCAGCAGGTTGTACCAATGGGAAACACAAAGAGCCCGAGGTGGCCTATCCAGAAGTCTTTCGCCATTCTAGGCATTCCGCCTCCGTGACACTCACACGAGTGCCGCCGGCCCTTTTCCCACCGTCAAGGGAGCAGCAAGCCGCACGGCGTGGAGTGTGCAGAGTTGAAACCTGATGAAAGGCCCACGTTTTTTCCATTTCTGAATAGACAGAAGGAGAGACAAGTATGAGCAACGAACCGTTTTTGATCCTCATGGCTGAGGACGACGAGCATGACATTGTAGCCACTAGGCGTGCGTGGGAGAAACATCACATATTGAACCCACTCCATATCGTCAATGACGGCAAGGAATGTCTGGATTTTCTCTACCGTAGAGGGAAGTATGAGAATGGGGGTGCCATGCCACAGCCGGGCATTCTTCTTCTCGACATCAATATGCCCAAATTGAACGGACTTGCTGTCTTAGAGTACATCAGAAACGATGGGCATCTACGGCGCCTGCCTGTGATTATACTCACGACATCAATGGACGAAGAAGATCGACTAGAAAGCTATGATCTGGGTGCCAATGCCTTCATCGTAAAGCCGGTCGGGTTCGAAAACTTTTCTGAGGCAGTGAGGACAATCAGCCTTTTCTGGAAATTGGTTGAGCTTCCCGAGACCAAATCGTGGTACCAAAACGACGTTGCTATGGTCTCGAATGTTGTTTGCCCAAATTCCGTGACTTGAGGTGATCTGGCGGGAATTGTGATTGCTGTATGTTCGCATCCTGGAGACAGGGCCTGGAAGCGAAGCTCTCATCATTTAATGACCGACGGGTACGAGTCCTTGGGCCAAAGATATCTGCTCATGGTAAGCTTGTGAAAAACTGCACCATTTTTGGTCTTCAAACGCAATCATCATTTTTCCGGATCTCAATGTTGATGAAATCGTAAAAAGTCAGATTTAGACGGTTTTGTAAAAAGTTCAAATTCAAGGCGTGCAAGTTTTGTAATCATGAGGCGTACTTATCGTACGTTGAATGATTGCGAAATGCAGCGCAACGCAGACACGCAGTGAAGCGTAGCGCTAACTTGGACTTTTTACGAGACCGTCAATGTTCCCGAGCGCCCAGATTCCAATCTCAATATTGTGGTGAAACCACCTGATGAGGATTTTCCCACACTGGCAATATTTCTTAATTGACATCCTAATCACACCTCAGCTATACATTCTCACCAACAAAGGAAATATTGCTGTCCTGCGTATCAAGCAAGAAAGGAGCAGATGATGCGAAAGTTGATAACATGTTGGGTTGTAATAACGTTTTTGTCACTCTTGTTAGTTAGTTCGTCTGCCTTTGCCAAAGGCAAGGGAAAAGGACGGAGTGGTGACAGGCCGTCTGGCTGGGACAAAGGAGAGAAGAAAGGCTGGCATTCGGATGTTCCACCAGGGATTGAGAAAAAAGACGAGAGGAGACCTCCAGGTCTGAGCAAAGACAAACAGGATGAGGAAGAGGAGGGCATAAGTTCAGAATCGGAAGAGCAGGTAAGGCCCAAGAAAAAGAAATGGAAAACTGGCGAGGAAAAGACTGAAGCAGAACAAGCAGAGGAACAACTGGAAGACGCAGATCAGAAGAAAGTGAAAGAAAAAATCCGTAAGAAGGAACGACATCGGAAAAACCAGAGTGAAGGGAAGGTAGACTAGGGGCACCTTTCCTCAAATTCACAGAAGACTGAAGAAGATGATGGGTTACAAGTGGACCGGAGGAGGTCGACTATGAGAAACCGATGTTTGACAGTCATACTATTGTTGGCAATCGTTGGATTTCTAGTGAGTTGTGCTACTCCAAAGGGGGTTACAAGACAGGAACAAAGGGATTATGTCCTGAAGATGAGGGAAGAGGCACTGGCCAAACTGTATGCACAAAAACCAGAAACAAGAGCCATGATCAAGAAGGCTGCAGGGTACGGAGTTTTTAGCAACATAGGTACGAATATATTTCTCCTGGCCGGTGGCAGTGGTTATGGGGTTGTCCTTGACAATGCGACAGGGCACAAAACCTATATGAAAATGAGATCAGTAGGTTTCGGCCTAGGAATTGGTGTAAAGGACGTCAGAGTTGTTTTCATATTTAAGAACAAGAGAGTGTTAAATGAATTTGTAGAGAAAGGCTGGGAATTTGGAGGGCAGGCTGACGCTGCTGCCAAATCCGGAGACAAAGGAGCCGCTGTTGGTGGTGAAGCCTACGTTGAAACTGGCATTGCTATTTATCAGCTTACAGAAGCTGGTGTTGCTCTCCAAGCAACAATCGCCGGAACAAAGTATTGGAAGGACAAAGATTTGAACTAGTGACTCGAGGAAGAGACAACCCAATTCAATTGTAGTGTACTTTGCATGCTTTCGTTTTTCGTTCATCGGACACCTCTCTTTCTGTATGGTTAGTCATACCACGGTGTCCGTTTCATTTAAATCACATCTCGCGTCCGTTAAGAGCAGATTGCAAAGGAACGAAAAGGTAATGCAACTCATAGATGAGTCCATAAAACTTGAACTAAATGTTGCAAGTCTCTATACGATCTTTTGCAAAGCCTTCCCTGATGATTCTGCTTTTTGGAGTAAACTAGCTTTGGAGGAAGAACATCATGCCTCTCTAATAAAGGATGGCCATGCCACTCTAATAAAGGATGGCAGAGATCTTTTATTATCTGGACAGGAATTTCCACATGAATTGCTTGCTCCAAAGGTACAAATGCTAGTGGAAGTAAACAGCAAGTTAGCTTCCCTGCTCGAAGAGTACAGCCAAAATCCTCCTTCAAGAGAAGCCGCGTTTAACATTGCTCTTAACGTGGAAGAATCTGCTGGGGAAGTCCACTTTCAGCGTGCTATGGAGAAGTCCTCAACGTCAACGATGATGAGAGTGTTTCAGATATTGAACAAAGATGACAAGGATCATGCCCGTAGGATTCGTACCTATATGAGCGATAACGGAATTGAAATACGTAGCAATCTTATGTAATAAACCTCGCAACAATTGGATGAACTCCGACTGTAAATGCCTAGCGTTTTTCCAGCCGGTTATCCCTTGCATTAGGAGGCTGTGTTCCTGAACAAAAATGACATGTATCTGTATTGCTAATTTCAAAGTGCCTATTATAGCTACCCGCAATGTGTCCAACACATTGAGACCTTTCAAAAATGTTCAATTTTGTTCAAGGCCAAGGCAGGCGAAAAATTTAACCACAGGTAATGTTCTCAAGCCTCAGGCTCAGCCTGAAGCGCT
>RCNB010001771.1_pt1 | contig 14078 bp, 12 predicted proteins | sample 2041321 | NCBI WGS metagenome assembly RCNB01 (sample SAMN09708232, study PRJNA481090) | Marine sediment metagenome, whole genome shotgun sequencing project. | reverse complement strand
GATTTATCTTTAAATCTCAGCGATTCAATCGCAAAAGCTTTAAGAATATCCTTATTCATCGTTTCCCATACTTTAGGATTTGCGTAAAACTCTATACCAATAAACTCACCGTTGATAAAGGTTGCTATTCCGCATTGATTTTCTTGGTTTTTAAAAGAATTTATTATCTCGTCTGTTTCTTTATCAATATTTTCTGTCATTTCAAGATAGCTTTGAGACGGGGCAATATTACTGTTATAGTTCATTTCACTTCTATAAGATTGAATTTCATTCCAAACCGATCCCTGACCTGCCGAGGATATTGCTGCGTAGGCGACATTAGGATGTAATCTTGTACTGGACGATTTAAACCCTTTTCCTTTTCGATAATTCCATCTCGACTGTTCGACGCACTTAGCGGGAATTGTATATTTTTGTTCCAAAGGACCGTTATTGCCACCAGATAAGTTTTGTTTTCCTCCAGGTGCCAATAGGATTGGTTCCCATATTGTTCTATCTTGTTTTCCGCCATGGACTGTTACGCCGAAAGGGATCAACACTTGTTTATCGCTATTATTAATTACTTCTAACTGACTAACAGTATCGGTTTCGTTTATACTTATTAAGCTGAGGTCTTCAGCTTCTTTAACGCTAATAAAATCTAAGGTTTTACCCTTATAGATGATTGGGATAACTGTCATATTACCGTGAGATTGAGGTTTTCCAAGTTCTAAAATTTCTATAGGATTTTCAAACAGCATTTCTACAATTTGAACACTTACATTTTTCATAATTTACTTTCCTCCTTTTTTTTTTTACTAACACTTTTTTCTTTATGATCTTCTTCCACCATTACTTTTTCGTAAAGGGGGTCTACAAATTGGTTTACGATGTCTTTACCGTTTTTAGTAAGCTCGACCCCATAAGAGATTTTTAATTTTCCTTCTTTGGTCACTTTGTCAACTATTGCACCTTTAAATTTTGAGGCTTCCTCTTGGGACACTTCCATTTTCTGCGTTTTGATTATTCCTCCTCTCTTTAAAGCGCTTATGTGATAATTAATGTTCTGGCGGTCAACTTCTAATTTATTTGCTAAGTCTATTGGTCTTTGAGAATTTGTAGATAACTCTCTTACTATATCTATCCTCATAGGGTTTCGAAACACAAGACCGACCTTTTCGAAAATAGGTTTTTTTTTTTCTTTTTTTTCAGGCATAAAGCGATCACATTTTTTACTGTAAAAATCTTTTTTACTATAAAAACAATTATTACATTTCCTATTTAAATGTTTGTGTTGAATTTAGGTTTTTTACGAGTAAAAATAGAATGCAATTAGGTAAAAAGAAGAGCTAAAATCGTCTTGGCAAGAATACTAATTATTAGTTAAAATTATAGGTTAAATTTTGATGCCAACCTTTTCTTGAGTTATAATTTTCGAAGGGTTTAAACTTCCTCTTGGGGAAACTAAGGTTGGTTCTAGAAGGTGTTCTTGATTTACATCACTTCTGAAATTTGGTCTTTTTAAAAATAAATTTAAAATTTTTAACTCGTTTAACGTGAAACTTAAAGATTGTAGAAATATAGGATGACGATAATCATCCCAGCTGATATTATGCATATACTATTGTTGTGATCTATTTAAGATATAAATACAATGACTCTGAGAGTTTTCTATTATTTTTACCGAAAGGAACGTAATTATCTTATTTCGAATAATTTAACTTAATTCAAACTTTTTCTAGCACAGTTAGTTACCCTTAATCACATCAATCTTGGAAAGTTTTTTTATTAGATTAAATCCATAATTACAAACGAAATTTAGCATAAAAATGGAAATTGATAACATAATCGATGTTTTCTTACACCCTAAGTCCGTAGCTGTTATTGGCGCTTCAAAAAAGTTAACAAAAGGCGGATTTCGGATTGCTACCAACCTTATTACTAACAATTTCAGAGGTAAAATTCATTTTATAAACCCAAATGCCGAAGGTAAGCTCTACGATATAGAATTTAAAAAGAGTATTTTAGATGTCGAGGACGAGGTTGACGTTGCAATATTTTACATTCCAAATCGACTAATCCCAGACATCTTAAAGGATTGTGTGAAAAAGGGGGTAAAAGGAGCGATAATTGAAGCATCGGGTTTCGAAGAAGTAGGCGAGAAAGGTCTAGAATTAAAAGAAAAAATAATTGAGATAACAGACAACTTTACTAAATTAAGGATCGTTGGTCCAAATTGTATGGGTCTTAGCACTATCAATGGAGACAGCGACACTGAAGAAAAAGAAGGGTTTTTTTCTGGATTTGGAGTTTTTTCTACCTATAAGAGAGGTAATATTGCGTTAATTAGTCAATCTGGGATGCTAAACGGCGGTTATTTAATGCATATTATGACGAAATATCCGAATTTAGGATTTCGATATTCTTGTTCGATCGGGAACAAGATGGATTTGAGCGAAATTGAATTTCTGGAATATATGATGGAGGACGATACTGTAAATGTTATAGCAATATACTTAGAATCGTTTAAAGACTCAAGAAAATTTATTGAATTATGCAAAAAAGCGAGGTCTATGCCAAATAAGACCATTATTCTGCTTAGAGGTGGAGTTACGCCTCAAGGTCAAAAGGCAACTCGAAGTCACACGGGGTCTTTAGCGGAAAATTCAAACATAATCGACGGGATCGTAAAACAATCAGGAGTAATTAAAGCTAACAATTTTTACGAGTTATTTCAATATGCGCGTACCTTCTCGTTAATGTACTTGTCTGGTAAAGTGCTCCCTAAAAAAGGTAACGCCTCATTTGTGGCAGGTTCCGGAGGTGCAGGAACGATTACAACAGATCTCACGGTAAAGTATGGTTTAAAATTTCCTGTTCTTAGTGAGAAAACTTACGCTACTCTCGTTGAAGTTTTTCCCGAGTGGATGCCTCCAAACACCTTTGCGTTTGTAGACATATGGCCAGCAATGGAAAAAGCGATGATGAATAATGTAAAACCCGAGGTAGTAACATCTCGGGTGTATGAAGCTTTATTGAAAGACCCCAACGTTGAAGGTATTTTCAACATGATGTTTTGTTCTCGACAGTTTAAAGCTATGAATAATGTGGACAATATCATAACCCATGCAGAACAAGCTTCAAAACCAATATTCTTTTGGTTAATTGGTGAGGCAAAGGAAGTAGGGAGAATCTCCCAAAAACTAGCTGAACATAACCTACCTAATTTTCCCAGCTTAGAAGAGATGGTTAAAAATTTTAGTGTTTTAGTACAAAAATCAAACAATATGGATTTGTCTTAACTTTCGTGAGTAGAACAAATTTTAAAATTCACGAATAAAAAAAAAAGCATCTCCGCTCAAACGCTATCAATTTAAATGACGGAGATAAGTAGCCTATAAGCTTATTTTATACTTTTGTAGCTTCCAAGCTCCGTATCCTTGAATTAAAAAGCAGATTAAAAAGGAATATTGAGATATTTTTTGCATGGAAGCTTGTATAATAAGCCCATCTAAAGTCATAGATTTTGGGATGCTAATCAAGACAATCGTGTAAGTAATTCCAACGATTAGTAAGGCGATATAAACGAACGCGTATCGGTTAGGATAATCTTTGTTGTAAAGAACTGCGATTGTAAAAAAGACAATTCCTAATACACCGGTAAGATTGAACAAGTTGGCGAAAATTAGATGAGTATTTGCAAATATATCCCATGGAGTGAGTATCGTACCGATCAGAAAAATTATTGAACAAAGACAAACTAATGAGCCAACTCTTACTATCAGATATAACTTTCTATCGCTCTTGAAAAACGATGTAATTGCAAAAGCGAAAGGTATAAACGAGATACTCAGAATTAAAGCAGTAATCGTAAATATTACGAACGAAACGTTGTTCGGAGCGCCTGAAAGTGCGATGATTCGACCTAAATCGCTAAAAAAATTACCCCAAAAATAATAGCCTTGACTAAAAGGGTTGATAAGGGTCCCCCCGGCGTAAAATATCATAGCTACTGCTGTCAAAATAATATATTGAGCGGGACCGAATATTATGAACAGCGAAGCAAAAATTTTCCAATTTTTATATATTATTATTAATACCACCAAATGGTTTAACTACTTATATATTTAAATTAATCTTTTTAAAGCTCGAAAATTATTCAAAAATTGTAAAAAAATCAAGAAAAAAAATTTAGTTATAAATAAGCATCCAAGAATACTTCAATATAGATCGTAAAAAACTATCTTCTACTATATTTAGGTTTCGTTATGAAACCTATAAACATAAGCAAGTTTACTCCTATATCGATAATTTCCGCGATTGTGCCATAATATAGATTGGTAGATGTGAGAATCGTCCTGATCAAACTTGAAGCTATGAAGCAGATAAACGCGATTCCAATTATTAGCCCGTTTGCTTGAGAGAGTCGCTTATTTTTGTACATGAATAAAAACATAAACGCAATGCCAACATAAGTCGCAATTGTTATGAATGGAAAAACTAGAATAAGGAAATCTAAGGTTGGAGCTAAAATTATTACTGATATAGTTATCAACACAAAGATTAGAATAATCCTCATCCTCAGCTTGTTGAATTGTTTTTTCTTCATCTCTTTATTCATGTTCATATTAACGTATACGAGAATCGCATCTAAACCAATATACAATATTGGCATTAAATTTGCGATTATAATAAAAAACCTAATTTTTACCAACAATAGAATGAATCCCGTTTCAAAAGCGCCCGAAACTATTGCAGGATTATAGAAAATGTCGTAAACTTTTGCCCATGTTAACATTCCAAAAAACGATCCAAATAAAAAGTAAGCATCTGAAATATAAACGGCTTCCTGCCTTAACCATTTACGAAAGAGAAAGAACGACATAATACCCAAGATTAAAATTCTACTCGTTATCGCAATTAAACCAATCTCGTTTTCTAATATAGTGGCCGCTAAAATTGGGCCATAGAATGAAAACAACAATACAAACACAGCAACCAAAGCAAGATTTATGGTAAGAATGCTGTACAGAAACTTCTTCCTTTTATCTTCCATTTTTAAATCCCATTTTCAATGTATTTTAAAATAACAATTTAATCTAAACTATTTTGTAAATTGATTTTATAAACCCTTTTCTTTTTTAATTAATTTATAACTTAATTTTAAGAACAAGAATTTGCATTATTTATGAAATAACAAGTTTTTTTCTATGTAAAAACTATTTTGTAATTCAAGTACTCGTTTAGGATCTAAATTTTTATGGTCTATTTCAAGCTTAATGGTTTAGGATATAATTGTGGGCAAACTAAGGATAATTGCCAGCAGAAAGCGCAATCTTGTAGTGAATGTATTAAAAAGCGACTCATAGATTTAGGTTTCGAATTTGACGCAACAGCGGAGGTTATTAAAATTGATTCTGTCGATAAACAGCTTAAGTTAGAAAGAGAAACCATTTGGAAGAAATTTTTAGATGTTTTAAATATCAAACATATTCTCTTGATGGATAAAGGTTCAGGGTTAACTCTATTAAATTACGCGGTCTCAGGTGTCGATATTGATGCGAATTTACTGAGCGGATTTATTCAAGCTAACATAACATTTTCAGAATCTAGCGAAGTTTCGAATAAAAATGTCGTCCCGATGTTCGAGTATCAATTCTACGAATTTCAGTATAAGAAGTTTAATATTCTACTTAAAGATGGAGATATTATCCGAGTTTGTTTAATTCTCGATCATAAAGCATCCATGAAACTAAGAAATCAAGTGTTTCAGTTCTTAGAAAGTTTTGAACCTCAATTTAAAGAGGAACTTATAGACTTTCGAGAAAAAGGTGTTCACTTGAATTTTCAAGATAAAATCGACTACATCGTTGAGTTTTTTAACATTTACCTTATGTTTCCAATGACCTTAGCTCGCTCGATACCTCCATATGAATTAGATAAAGTAAAAGGAAATTTAGTTCAGAAGGCTATATACAACCTCGCAAAAGAAATGCTAACAACAAAGCCCTTTTTCTTCATAAATAACATGCTCATCAGACTAAAAAATATTGCTGATATTGAGGATGAAGTCATTCTTTATGAACTATATCAGTTATTAGAGCGCAAAATCATATCTCCTACTCCTATAGAAACAATTGCGAATAACATCGAATCAGGTCAGACTGCAGATCACAATAAAATGATAAAATCGAGTTTAATATCACCAATCATTAATAATAATTCCGATTTGGAGGATTTAAAAGAACAGTTAAAAACAATGGACGACTTTTCAGCACGTAGATTGATAAAAGAGACAAAGAAAAAAGCTCGAGCTGCAGCAAAGGATTCCAAATTTCAGGTAACCTTAAATGAATACAATAGAGCGCTAACAATTGCTAAAGAACTAAACTTTAAGGACGAGATAGCGAAGATATCGCTTAAGATTTTTAACATCGAAAGTAAGTCCAAATACATCGAACTTGATTTTAATATAGAAAAAGCAGAAACCGCTGAGAAAAACGGCGACATTTTCAATAGCATCAATTTCTATCAACATGCATTAAAAATTCTCAATGAATTCAAAGTGTACAGCGTCGCGGATCCCAGGATAAGAAAATTAAAAAAAAAAATCCAAAAACTCAGAGAAGAAATATAAATCGCTTTTCAGAAAAAAGATTTCTTATTTAATTTCTTTTCATTTACTCCTAACAGAATTTATATAGTTTTTTAGAAACACACTATGTAATAAGTACACGTTATTCGACTTTTTTGTAAATCTCTATAGAGCGTTTGAGAGTAGGAAATTTTTTTTACGAGCTAATATTACACAATTTAGTTTCGTGAGTTTAGTTTTTAATGTTTATTAGCACAATTAACATTGATTAAAATGAAAACAGTAAAAGTTATTGTATCTGGAGATGGAGGAGTAGGAAAAACCTCGTTTTTAAACCGACTCGTCCACGGTAGCTTTTACGACGATAGTAAACTAACCCGAGGTGTCGATTTTTATTCGAAAAACATCAAGGTCAATGGAATTGAATTAAATTTTATAATGTGGGATTTTGCTGGCCAAGCTCAATTTAAAACGCTTCTAAATGGTTTTGTTGACGGTTCTATCGCAGCCGTTATCCTTTTCGACCTAACTCGGATTAATACCATTGAAAATGTGTACGATTGGTTAAAAGCATTAGAGCCTTTTGGAAGCCTTCCTATATTATTAATAGGAACAAAAAGAGATCTTATTGCGCCATCTGATACCCAAGCCATAGACAATTACATCCTTGATATCGTAAATGAGTACGAAAATGTTATTACTTACCTTAAAATATCTTCAAAGACTGGAGAAAACATAAAAAACGCTTTTGAAATTTTAATTGGAAGTCTATGTCTTTAATTAGAAATAAAATTATCTAAATTTTCTCAACCCATCCAAATTCGTCATCTATATCTAAACGTTGAATGCCAGTGAGCATTTCGTAGGCTTTTCGAGTAATTTCTCCCGGTTCCCCTTCGCTAAAAATCCGTTTTTTTTCCTCAAGAACAACAGATTTAATAGGAGTAATAACAGCAGCAGTTCCGGAGCAAAAAGCTTCAGTGCACGATACTTCAAAAAGCTCTTTGTAAGAAATGTCTCTTTCTTCTGTTATCATTCCAATTTTTTTTGAAGCTAGTTCTAAAATCGATTTTCGTGTGATTCCCGGTAAAATTGTACCAGCTGTTTTCGGCGTTACTAAGGCTCCGTCTATTACAGCAAAGAAGTTCGCAGCTCCAACTTCATCAATATATTCATTATGAACTGCGTCCAAAAAAATAACCTGCGCAAAACCTCTTTCCTTAGCTTCTTTGGCCGGTAGCATAGAACCCGCGTAGTTGCAACACGTTTTGCTCGAACCCGTTCCGCCTGGGGCCGCTCTTGTGTATTTTTTCGTGATTTCTAAATCTATACCTTTAAATCCTTCTGGAAAATAGGGTCCAACCGGGACGGTAAACATTATCATTTTATACTCACTAGCGGGTTTTACTCCGACTGTAGGACCTGTTCCAATCATTATAGGTCGAATGTAAAGAGCACCACCACTATCATAAGGTGGAATATAATCCTCATTAGCCTTCACTACTTTTTTTACGGCAGAAACAAATTTGTCTACATCATAATTGGGTATGAGCATTCTACTAGCACTATCGTTGAATCTCTTTGCGTTCTCCTCTGGTCTAAAGAGAACATGATCGCCCTTTTTAGTCTTTAATGCTTTCATCCCCTCGAAAATTCCTTGTCCATAGTTTAATATACACGCTGCGGGTGAAATCTCGAAGTTACCAAACGGTACTAACGTACCCTCGTCCCATCTACCGTCTTTGTAATTTGAAACAAACATAGTCTTCGTTTCAATGAATTCGAACCCTAGAGCGTAGTAATCTATATCTTTAGCATCCATAATAATCTTATCCTAGTTAATTTTATTAGAATAATTTAATGATTTGTTTCCTAAAAAATCTTATTGATAAAACTTAATCATCTTTATTTGTTGTTTACGCATAAAATTCTAAAAAATCAATAAAAATAAATAAATTCAATAAGATTTATAAGTTAATTTTATAAAATATTTTCGAGATAAAGGTAATTTTCTAACTAATAATGACAACTAATCCTCACCAATCAAAGGAATTTAAACTAGTTATTGCGGGACTAGATAATGCCGGTAAAACAAGCGCTTTAATAGCTCTTAGGCAGAAATACAACTTTTATGAGCGCGTTAAAAACCTAAAACCAACGATTAAAATCGATTATAGTTCTTTTAAATTCCTTAATACCTATCGAATTAATCTTTGGGATATGGGTGGACAAAAGAAGTTCAGAAAAATCTATTTAACCAATCCAGTATATTTTTTTGAAACAGATTACATTTATTACCTAATTGACATTCAAGATGAGCTTAAATTTGAAGATTCGGTAGAATATCTCCACGAGTTATTAGATATTTATAGAAATCTTAATTATACAAATGAAGTAATAATATGTTTCAATAAATTCGATCCAAAGTTCAAAAACAACGAAGATTATATAGATCGAGCCAAAATGATAAAAAACCTAATATTGTCGCAAAATCACGATATCAAATTTAAATTCTTTAACACTTCTTATTACGATATTTCGTCGATTTCTCAAGCATTTTCTTACTCTCTTAATACAGTGTTGCATTTAAAAGAAATTGACGCCGTTCTAAACAGATTCGTTAATTATTATAGGTGTAATTATGCAATACTATATACTGACACGGGGCTTATAATTTCTGATCATTACATGGAAGCTATGGATACCCGGGAGTTCGAAGAGAAAATAAGTAATAAAATTAACGAAGATCTTGAGTTTTTTCAAAGGATAAAAGACGAAAAAGTAGAAATAATAGATCGAACGGCATTTTCTGACGCTAAAACTTATTACGTACGAAAATTTTTAGTAGAAATTGAGAACGTAGAAAATATCTTCTATGTGGGGATAATCACGCTCCATGATAATTTCAGCGAAATAAAGAACGAATTAAACGATTTTCAGAGTGTATTGCTAAGAAACTTAGCTTAAAAAAGATGGAGAATAGAAATCGTGACATTCGTTTTTGATAAAGAAAATGAGCGTTAGGTAAGTTAAAACCATCTCTATATCCCTAACATTCTCAACCCATGGAACAAATTGAAGCAATATATTAAAGAGCTGTAAGGATGAAAATTAATTTTGCTACTAAGTAATGTAGGTCTATTTAAACAAACAAAACATTTTTCTGAGGTATAGCGTTAGTTCATCTATGGCATTACAAAAAATGACTGCTCAAAAAATAATCGAGAAGAAAAAAAACGGAGAAAAAATAGTAACTATCACTTCTTACGACTATTCGTTTGCTAAGATCGTTGACGAATGTGGAATTGATTTAATTCTAGTCGGCGATTCTCTTTCTATGGTTATTCTTGGATATAAAAATACGTTGGCAGTTACAATGGAAGAAATGATCCATCATACTAAAGCAGTGTCTCGTGGAGTTTCAAATGCGATGGTAGTTGCAGATATGCCATTTTTATCTTACAAAATCAATATTCAAGAAGCTGTCAGGAATGCGGGAAGATTTATTCAGGAATGTGGGGCTGAAGCCGTGAAAGTTGAGGGGGGTATGAAAATTTGTCCCACGATAGAAGCCATGATTGATGCTGATATTCAAGTCATGGGGCATATAGGACTTACTCCTCAGGCTATATATGAGTTTGGAGGCTTTTTAGTTCAAGGGAAAACAATAGAGGGCGCAAAAAAGCTGATTTTAGACGCAAAGCGCTTAGAAAAATCTGGCGTGTTTTCAATTGTTTTGGAAAGCATTCCTTGGCAGATAGCTAAATTAATTACTAAATCGATTGACATTCCAACCATAGGAATTGGAGCTGGTTCTTATTGTGACGGCCAAATTTTAGTTATAAACGATATGTTAGGGCTTTTTACCGACTTCAAACCTAAATTTATTAAATATTTTGGAGATGTGGGAACATCCGTCCGAAACGCATTATTTAACTATAAAAACGAAGTAGAAAAAGGGCTTTATCCCGATAGAGAGCACTCATACGAATTTCCACAAGAAACTTTAGAACAAATTAATGATTGGTATGAAAACGTTGACATCGAAGAAGAGACTAACAAAACAAAAGCGTAATACATTGATCTCCCGTTAATCTAAAAAATCTCCATTGAAATCGTGGTTAAAGGATTCTTTAAAATTAAGATATATTTAATTAATATAAGATTCCAAAATTATTTTAAAAAGTGCTATACAACCGTAGTTGCCAACATGGAATCTAAAAAATATGAAGTAATATATCCAAAAGTATAATTAAATATATTTTTATTAATAATAATAATATAAGAACTTTGATTAGTAAACAAATTTCTAATACAAAAACCGAATAAAGTAATGGAAGAATTGAAATGGTTGAAGAATACGATTACCTTTTTAAATCTATTGTAGTAGGGGATGGTGGTGTCGGTAAAACCGCACTTACGCTCCGATTTTCTAAAGGCTTTTTTACTGAAGATTATAAAATGACGATTGGTGTTGACTTCCACGTAAAAACGATCTCAATTGATACTCACGAAGGTCCGATCAAATGTAAGCTCCAACTCTGGGATACTGGTGGTCAAGAACGATTTAGTTCTATAAGACCTATGTATTATAGAGGATCACTCGGTACAATCCTGGTCTTCGATCTTACGAATTCCGCAAGTTTTGAACATTTACCACAGTGGATTGAAGAAGTCAGGGCAAACATAAAAGCTGATATCCCTGTATTACTCATTGGCAATAAAAGCGATTTAACTGACCAAAGAGCTGTTTCACTTGATGAAATTAATAATTTTACTAGGGATTTCAATATGTATTATATGGAGACGTCTGCTAAAACGGGTGACGGCGTTGGAGATTGTTTCTACATTCTCGCTTGCTTGATGATAGGACAAGGAGTTCCTGATCAACTAATCGATAATACAACCGTTTACGCTCCAGGACAGATTATTATCGGACATGAACCCGTCGTAAAACCAGAAATTCAACCTACGAAACCTCAAAACGCGTTTTCAGCACCACCTGTACCAGAACCTGCCCCCAATAACACCCAACCAGAACGCACACAATTTGAACCTGAGCCCGAGCTTGAATTTGAAGCCCCTCCAGTGCCAGAACCTGCTCCTGTGTTTCAACCTAAAACTGATCCCGAAATTCTTACACCCGAACCAACAGAAATCGAGTTTAAAACGCCTGAACAGATTATGGCTGAGAAATCCCCGCCACCAGAAGAAGTAACAACCAATAACGAACCTTATAAACCAAAAACTATACCATTTTCATCAAACCCTCCAATTCCAGCACCTACTCCTAAAGAATTCCAACCATCGATAACCGAAAAACCAGCGAATAACTCTTCTTTTCAAACTCCATTCCGCGTCAAGAAAAGAGAAGAACCTTCTAAACCACAGCCAGCATCGATGACATTTGAACCACCACAACAAGAAGTAGCCGTCAAACCGCCATTTTTTCCAGACCCTGTTTCCCAACCTGCATCTTCGGAATCGCTAGTCGATTATATGCCCAAAGCAATAATACCTAAAAAAGAACTGAAAAAATTAGCTAAAGAAAAAAAGAAACAAGATAAAGAAAAGGCTAAAATCGAAAAAGAAAAGAAAACTTCTGAAAAACGGGAGAAACATGGGGAGCTAATTGAAGCGATGAAGACATCAAAAAAAACTAAAAAGGAAAAAAAGCCTACTGATGACAGTGTCAAGCTCGAAAAAATATCGCCTCAAGTATCACCTAGTTCCGAACCCAGTTCATTGTTCCAGACTTTATCTCAAAGAACGGAAGAATCATCTGCGGAAAGTAGCCCTTCCTTCTTTCCTTTTACCGCTACAGAAAGGGTTGACGAAGAAGAGAAATCTAAATTGCGAATAATTCCTAATGTTGCAGATATAGATAATAATATCACATCGTTCACAGCAATTACATCCTCTCATTCAGTTCAAGAAGAAAAACAAAAAGGGAAGAAAAAAGATCTATTAATTTGCGAACAATGCGGAACAATGTTATCTTCCGATTACGCTTATTGTAATAAATGCGGTAACAAACTCTAACATCGAGAACCAATAAGCTAAATTTTGCAATTAGAGCTAAAGATTTTTACCGCAAATGGGGCACATGCTCCACATTTTTTTGATTTTTGAATTACAAAAAGGACAGACTTTCAACTCTGGATCTATCTGAGTTTGGAGAGTTCCAAAAATCGTTTTTGTATCGTCAACATGGTATTTTTTTGGTTGAGGGGGTGGTCCATCGCTTTGATTGTTTACGTGAAGTTCAGAGAGTTGGATTGATTCGTCAAGAATTATTTTATCAAGTTCGTCTTCAACTTCGGATTGTTCAATACTTTCTGAATTTTCAGTAAATTGATTCCTGATTTTGGAAGTTCGATGTTCTGAGGATTGTGGAATACTTTCTGTGGATAGTCCTCCTTCGTTTCTTAAATCTTCCATAGGTAAACCAACTTTATAACGAAAGTACTTACCTTCGTTATTTTCAACGATTTTTTCACCGTGTGCTAATAACACTTCAATGTAGTAAATTACTATTGTGCCCAACGGAACTTCAACTATTTCGGCAATAAAGTAATCTAACTCGTTTTCCATCCTCAAGCTATACCACGACACACCCTGATCAGCGCTAAAAATTAGTAATACACGTTCAAAAGCGTCGTCAAAATCTTCTTCCGTTATTTTTACGACAATTTTAATCGTTTTTCTTACTACTTCCTTTTTTCCGACAACCAGAACTGCTTTATCAGAGTCCCAAGCGGCACCGCATTTAGGACAATTAGTGAACCAGTTAGGGTATTCGTAATTACAACTGGTGCATGGTATAATATCTCGTTGTTTTTATTCCAAGCTTTTTTTTTTTATCTTTCGCCATTCTCTAACTCATTACTGAAGGGGTATTAAACCTTACTTAATTTTATTACATTAATATTCTATTGTTTGACGTGTGATATAATATATAATTGATGTATATTATAAAATTCTCTAACATTACTTTTTATAATTTTAGTTTTTTTACAATTTTTTCTAAATCTGAACTAAATTCGATTAGGTGGTCTCTTTTTACGTGAGGCATAATAACCACTCTCACTAAATTGAAATCGAGAAACTTTCCTAACATCCACTTGTTGTTACGCAAAGTTTTTTCAACTTCACATATACTTTTTCCACTTTCAGTGGTGATTCCTACTACGTTCATTATTGGGTCAACCGCTAATTTTACACCATCAATTTCTGATATTCTTTGTGATAGGAACTTTGTATTTTCCATACATTTTTTCACGATCTCCTTAAAACCATCCACCCCTAAAAGTTTTAAAATTGCCCAAAACGCTATGATCGGGCTTCCAGGTCTAGTACCTACGATGTGAAAATGTTTGAAATTACCACCTGCTAAATAAGGAATTTCAAATCCTGTTTTTTTTAAAATCGAAGAGTCTTTAATGAAATATCCCCCTGAAGGTATAATTCCTAAACCCATTTTGTGAGGGTCTGCTGTAATTGA
>RCNB010001614.1_pt1 | contig 14087 bp, 10 predicted proteins | sample 2041321 | NCBI WGS metagenome assembly RCNB01 (sample SAMN09708232, study PRJNA481090) | Marine sediment metagenome, whole genome shotgun sequencing project. | reverse complement strand
AGTAAAATCGTTATGGTCTAACCATAAAGAATATAATAACGGTAATTGTCCTAAGTAGCTATAACTAGCCTCATCATGCAAATGATTATAAGAGAGGTTAAGATCTTTAAGCGTTTCTAATTGTGTGATGTTTTCAGGCAATTGTGTAATAGCATTGCCTTGAAGGTTTAAAAACTCTAACGGAATGTCTTTTAATTGTGTAAACGTATCTTCTAATTTTAAGTCTGGATTATAGGCAAGAGACAATTGTTTAAGGTTTTTAAAGGACGAGATCGTTACCGGTAATGTGCTAAGATTAAGACTATCTAATAGTAATACTTCAAGTTTTTCGGGATGTGGAAGAGATTCTAATAAAATATTGGCATCAATGCCCGTAGTTCCAGAAAGATCTAACATTTTTAACGCATTCAAATCTTGTAACCCTTCAGGAATAGCGCTTATATTTTGATGACTTAAATCCAGTCGTTTGCTATTTGCATCAAACGTATCTAAGGAATAGGTCGTGCCATAAAACGTATCGTAGGTTTTACAACTAGAAAAAATGACAAGCATGATTACCATACTGATGTTTTTAAGTTTAATCATGAGCTGTTATGGTGTGATGAATACTTCCCGCCGTTTCAATAAAAAGCAAATCTTTTTGAGTGATATCCCATGGAAAACGAGGGTTTAATCCAATGCCATCATGTAACTTATTTTGAATATAAGCTCCTAAACGCTCACTATTAATACCAACGCGAGTACTTACTGAATAATTAGCATTTTGATACGCACCAAAAACATATACATTGGCATAAAACAAATCGTTGTAAGGCGGTAACGTATACCATACGTTCTTACGACCATCATCAGAATTTATAGCATTTCTAGGAGGTTTGGAATAATCAGGTTGTGCTGTAAATAGCTCTACACCAATACCAGCTTGATACACACGGTGCCTGTCATAAATAGAGGCGAACCCAACATGAAACGCTCCAGTGGTTGCATAATCGGTACGCTCTCCATTAAATAAAGACCAAATTTTAAAATCGTTAGTAAAAACAGCATGTATACTGTGGTTTGCATTGCTAATACGCATTAAAAACTGACCGTTTTTAATACCATAACTTTTCAAGGTTTTAGGTAAATAATTTTTACTGAAGCCAAAGCCTAATCCTTTAAAACCACTTTGACCATTAGTATTAAAAATGACCTCATTATTTAGTTTTGATACAGACGAGCCTAACAAATTAGAGTTTTTTCCAATACCCACTAACGTAAAGAATTCATAAGAGTAGGCGAGCCCGTTTAATTTTTTAGTATGTTTTTTTGCAAATTGATAGGACACAAATGACAATCCACTTTCTAAAGAGGCATCACCATAATTTAAAGTTCCAAATCCGTAAGCACCAAATTGTAACCATTGATTTTGATTACCTAGCAATATCGTTCCTTTAATAAGGAAGCCGCCATTAGTATTCAGATTTTGAGCCTCTGCTGCAGAGATTCCCGAAAGGAATACGATATATAACACATATAATAATGGTTTCAATGGGATACGATTTAAGACCGTTTTTAAAGCAAGATATTATGTATTTCTGTACAAGTAAACGTTTTATAATTAAGTTGTTACACCTCTTTTAAAACTATCATAGAAGAAACACCTATTACCAAAACAACTATTCAAAAGTATAGCGTTGCTCTGCAGTTACAGATGCTTTTAAGAGTTGATTAAACGTTTTTATACAATCAAAATCGCGGGTAATAGCTCCAGATACAGCAATTCCAGAAATACCTGTTTCTAATATGGCTGTAACATCTTCTGTGGTGATACCTCCAACACCAATAATTGGTATTGGGGTTTTTAAGACATCTGTAATCGCCATATAACCTTTTAACCCTAAAACCGTAGGTAAATTAGCTTTCGTAGTTGTTTCTCTAAAAGGACCTAAACTAATATAGTCAATTTCTTTATCTAATAATGTCTCACAATCCTCCAAGGTATTTGCTGTGCCGCCAATCATTTGCCAAGTATATAAATATTTTCTAGCTACAGTAGGGCAAACGTCTGTTTGTCCTAAATGCAAACCATCCGCTTTAACTTCTTTTGCTATTTTATAATGATCGTTAATAATTAATCGAGTCTGAAAATGAGAGGTGATTTCTCTAGCGGCATTGGCTATCTTTAATAACTTTTTTTCTGAACTGTTTTTTAACCGTAATTGCACTAATTCCGTACCAGAAGAACACGCTTTTTGGATGTTATCTAAATGTTCTTTTGGAGAACTTCCTTGGGATATATAATGTAGTTTAGGTATAATCATGTCTTAGTTCGGTGTACCGAATATTAAAATTAAACGTGAGGCAAAAATACGATTTCTCAAAACAATAGAAGCGCATGCCTAATGTTTGTGAAATGAAATACTTTGTTAATTCCGTGTAAGTTATTCGAATACCTCAGAGTTTCAAATCGAACTAAATAAAGTTATCTTTGGATTGAATTCAACTAACCAATTAATCATGAGAGCCCTCTTAAACCAACGTCTTTTTATCTTAATTCTTGGACTACTGCTTTGTAGTCAATTAAGTTTTAGTCAAACACAAAAACCTCTGACACTAGAGGATTATGCACAATGGAATAGAATAAGTAATACAGCCATTTCACCTAATGGGGGTTGGATGACTTACGCTTATGCCCCAAATGAGGGTGATGCAACACTGCACATTCGCAACATTGATGGTGACACTTTGCGTACATCAATTAATGGAAAACAAGTTGCTTTTTCTGCTGATAGTAAATGGTTAGCATTCTTAGTAGATCCAACCAAAGACGTCACAGATAAGCTTAAGGCATCCAAAAAGCCCATCTTAAGTGATTTGCAAATTGTAAACCTTGAGTCCAATGTCGTTTCTGATGTTACAAGTGTTATGGCCTTCAGTTTTTCAAAAACTTCCAAGTTTATCGCTATTCATAAAAACCGTAACGATAAGAAGGCAGATCATAAAGGAAGTGATTTACTGCTGAAGGATTTGGAGGGCGATAAAACGCTTAATATTGGTAATGTCTCCAGCTATGCCTTTAATAAAGAAGGCACACTCTTTTCTTATGTCGTCGATGCAGATGGAGACAATGGCAATGGTATTTACCTAATCGATTTGAATAACTTGCGCACATGGCCTTTGCACACGGGTGCTTTTACTTATGCTCAAATGACTTGGAATAAAGAAAGCAACCAAATTGCTGTATTATTTGGATCAAAGGAAGACGGCAATATCGAACGTCAAAACACAATGTACTGGACTTCAAATCTTTTTCCTGGCATGACAACACTCGGAATACAAGCCACGTATTCATCTGCAGGAGATGCTAATTTCCCTCAAAACATGGTTATTAGTGAGTACAGTAAACTAACGTGGAATGAAGCAGGTACGCAACTATTCTATGGCGTGAAAACTCAACAAACCGAAATAAAAAAAGAAGATTCACTTAAGGCTAATGTAGATGTTTGGCACTGGAAAGATGAGCGCGTACAATCGCGTCAGATTGTACAAGCTAAAAAAGACCGAAAGTCAGCGTTTACGGCAGTATTGAATCTTGAAAATAAGAGATTTATGCAATTGGCAGATGAAGATATGCCTTCTGTCAACATCAATGAAAAGAATGTATGGGCCATTGGACGTGTGGATACACTATACCGCAAAGATGTTAACATACCAAGCGGTTATGCCGACTTGTACAGCATCAATACCAGCACAGGAGTTAAGAAATTAATAGCCGAGAAGGTTTATAGAAATATGGGCATGTCTCCTAATGGCGAATGGGCATTGTTCTCTAAAGAAGGCGTCGTGATGGGTTATAATTTCGAGACAGGAAATCTATCCAATCTAACGGACAGAACTGGCACCAGCTTCAGAGATGAAGATTATGATAAACCCGTCGAAAAACCTACTTATGGTGTCGCTGGATGGTCAAAAAATGGTGAGACGTTGCTCTTGAACCACAAATATGATTTATGGACTATTGCGCTCAATTCTAACGAATCAACAAACCTTACCCAAGGCATTGGGAATGATGGGAGCATCCGTTTCAGATTGGTACAGTTGGATAGTGAAGCCAAGACTTTTGACTTAACAAATCCTTTGTTACTTGCAGCCTATGGCGACAAAACAAAGAAATCAGGATACTATGAAGTAGAGGTGGGCAAAAAGCCAAAGGTATTACTTTATGAAGATAAAATGATAAGAGGGGCTATCAAGGCAAAGGATAACGACAAAATCATTTTTACCGAGCAGACTTTTGTAGATTTCCCTGATTATTGGATATCTGACTTGTCTTTTAGCAAGTCTAAAAAAATAACAAATGCCAATCCACAGCAATCCAATTATAAATGGGGAAAAAGAGTATTAGTAGACTATACAGACCAGCGAGGGCATCAGTTGCAAGCCACCTTAGCATTACCAGCAGATTATGATCCTGCCAAGACCTATCCAATGATTGTATATTTCTATGAGAAAATGTCCCAGCGACATCACCAATATTCTATGCCTAAATATGATGACAGACCCCATATGTCGACTTATGCTAGCAATGGGTATTTGGTATTGATGCCGGATATCGTGTTTGATGAAGGTTTACCAGGATCGTCAGCTTTGGATGATGTCACAAGTGCTGTTAAAGAAGTGATCAAACTAGGCTATGCCGATCCAGCCAAAGTTGGGTTGCAAGGACATAGTTGGGGAGGTTATGAATCCTCCTTTATCGTCACTCAAACAGATATGTTTGCCACTGTGGTTACTGGTGCACCATTGACCAACTTGATCAGTATGTACACTGTAGTTTACAAGCGTTCAGGTAATTTGAATGGTCCAATTCTAGAATGGTCACAAGGCAGAATGGGAGTGAGCCCTTGGGAAAATATGGAGCTATACCGTAGTCAATCTCCTTTGCATCATGCACAGAAGATCAAAACACCTTTCCTTATTCTTCACGGGACTAGTGATGGCGCAGTAGATTGGAATCAAGGTTTAGAGTTTTATTCGGCAGCAAGAAGACTGGGCAAAGAAGTGATACTATTGTCCTACCCAGGAGAACCACATCATTTGGCCAAAGAGGCCAATCAAAAGGATTTTCAGGTTCGGATGAAGCAGTATTTTGATCACTATCTCAAAGATGGCGTAGCTCCACTCTGGATAAAAGAGGGCATACCTCATTTGAATAAAAAGCGTTTGGGGCCAGACGCGTTGGGAAATGGAAATTAATAAGATTAATAGTCACATTTATTTTAGTATCGTTAAATTTTAGCGACTAACCTAATAGCTTGCTTTATAGTGCGTTTTACATCCAATTCGATAGCAAAATCTGCACACCTAGGGGCATGCCTTTTTATACCTTTTGCTTCTATTGGCTGTAATAAGGCTGCAAAGGGTAATTGACATGCACAAATTACAATACTATCTACTGCCAACACTTTTTGTGCTTCATTTTCAACATAATGCAAGCCTTCATCATCAATTTTTGTGTACTGTACATTGTTAATAAACTGTACTTTTTTATTTTTCAATGTAGAACAATGAATCCAACCTGTAGTTTTACCTAAGTTGCCACCAAACTTACTTTTGCTAAGCTTGAACATAAGAATTTCCCGTGGTGATGGATGAACTTCTGCGGTTACACCTCCAACACCAAAAATTGGTATAGGAATTTTAAGACATTTGTAATCGCCATATAACCTTTTAAGCCTAAAACCGGAGATAAATTATCCTTCGTAGTTGTCTCTTAAAAAGACCTAAACTAATAGAGTCTATTTCGTTATCAAATAATTTTTCACAATACTGTAAGGTATTTGCTGTTCCGCCAATCATTTGCCAAGTGTATAAATGGGTTCTTGCGAGGGTAGGGCGAGTATCTGTTTGACCTAAATGCACACCATCTGCTTTAACCTCTTTTGCTCTTTTATTTTGAGTTTGTTTAATTTTTTTAGTGAATAGGCCAATAGCAAAGAGTAGGTCAGTCCAAAAAGTAGCGGATAAATCATATCCACAGGTATCTGGTTAGTTAGATAAGTCTCACGTCCAATTTTTCCGAGTGCGTTGAATAATTCGCTAACATAATTCAAATCATATCCCGTTGGCATCATATCCAACAGTTTCATTCCATTTGAGAATCCCATTGTTTTGGGAATCGTAACAAATAGCATAAACACATATACTACATTGGTCAGTATAAAAAGCCCTAGAACTTTTTTACCTGAAATATTGCTATTTATGAATTTAATTAATCGTTTCATTTTTTTTAAATAAGTGCTAACGCTTAGTATAACAAGCGCAGTATCCCTAAGGGTGCTATGGAATCGTATATAATGTTAACTGTTCGGTTATATAATTTCTCTTTTAAAAAGCATAATTACTTTTACAGAGTTCCCCTCTCTTGATTGATCTATTGAATTTACGAGTTCCCAACCATTCTTTCCCAAATCATTTAGTTGAACTTCGAGCTCTGAAGAATCCATTTTAATTGTTTTAATCCATTTTCCACTAGGTTCAACTGCTAAAGTTTTGTACTCAAATTGTTTCATATTAAAATTATTTTGTCTTTTATGCACTGACAAATAACGGTTTGGCAACCGCAAGCTTCCTTAGCCATTATTGACAGTAGTTTTTCCTATTAGTTATTCAATGGGGTAAATTATAAAATTTTTATGTGCTTTTTTAGTCGGTTTATCCCCTGAATTGTTCAGTGAAATTTGAAGTGATAGCAAATCTACGACGCTTAAGGGAAGCTTTTGCTCTTCAGGGTGGTAGGTTAAACCCATCGGATAGTCAATACCGTCGGTTGAGGACATTTCAATGTGATTGCCAAGAATATACTTAATCTCATGTGTCTTTGAAAACTCAACTAGTCTGTTAATACTTGTTTTAAAAGAAGTATAGAACCAATGCTTTTAAAACCTTAGTCGGTATTTCTCATGGAGGATTGTTAGTTGGATCCGCTTTTCTATCAAAGCAAACAACATTTAATGGGTTTGTATCAATGGATCCGAGTTTTTGGTGGGACAATCAGCAAGTCGTGAAGAAATTAGAGAAAACAGATTTGAATCAGATTGAAAACAAGCGGATTTATGTATCTACTGCTGACAAATTTGAAAATTTTGATAAAGTTCCACATGTCTTTAAAGTAAACATTAACAGTCACGAGCTTTTTAACACAACCTTAAAAAACAAAGGATTTTCACCATCAAGAGTCACCTTAGAATATTTTAAAGAAGAAAACCATTGGACCGTTGCTTTGATGAGTTTGTATCACGGAATGCAGTTCATTTACAAAGATTTGAAAATGAAAAACATGAATAACAGTTCAATTGAAGACATCATTGAGTATTACAAATCAAATTATAATGGGGCCTTCTTGCCTCCAGAAAATGATATCAATACTAATGGCTATACTTATCTGGAGAATGATAAAAATAAAGCCTTGGCATTTTTTAAATTGAATACTACAAATTATCCAACTTCTTCAAATGCCTTTGATAGCTTAGGAGAAGTTTATGTGCATTTGGGTGACACAAAAAATGCAATTCAAAACTATAAAACGTCTTTACTACTAGACAGTAAGAATGAGAATGCGAAAAAAATGATTCGCGAATTAGAAACAGAATAATCAAACATAATTTTAAGGAAGCAGTATCTTGATTTATGCTCAAAAAAGCTTGATAAAGGGAAGAAAACATATAGAAATGAAAAATAAATATAATTTGGTGATATTCATCCTAGGATTATTAGCGTTTTCATTGAGTTCATTTAAAAAAACAAGTGCGACTCAAAAGCAAACAAAAGCAATAGTCTTAACGGAAGGATTAAAATTAAAAAAAGAGTTGTCAGGTATTGAAAAACAACTATTTACAGTAGGTTTAAAAAATGGGGAAGCATTGTTGGCTGAAATTATTCAAGAATCGATCGATGTCGTGATTACCATTATTTGATCCCAGTAAGCAGCAAATACAAACTATTGTTCTTTACAATATAGAAACGAAGATTCAAGAACACCTATTTAATGAAATAAAATTAAAATGAATAAGCGACATTAGCAGAGCAGTGCAAACCGAAGAATGACGTTCACGACTTCCGATTTAAATGAATAGTATTTATGAGTAATATTTGTGAAATGAGTTTTAAGAACAATTCCCAAATAGCAAACAACGTTAGATATTGAATTTAAACGATAAATCGAAATTTCCTTCATACACTTTTAGATTATAAATTATATTCGTTTAAATTATTTGAAAACTAGAAAGTGTATGAAAAGATTATTATTAGCAAGTGCATTATGCATAGGTATTATCTTTAACGCACTATCACAATGTCCTAATGGCATTACTATTTCTACCCAAGCTCAAATCGATAGTTTTACTACCAATTATCCAAATTGTACTGAAATACCAAAATGGTTAATTATTAATGGTTCAGACATAACAGATTTATCTGGGCTTAGTGAAATAGTTTCTGTTGCCTTAGACTTACAAATCAAAAATACTAGTCTTACTAGCCTTACAGGATTAGAATCAATAAGAACTTTAAGTAGAGATTTAATTATCGAGAATAATGCCTTTTTAACTGATCTATCCTCTATTAATGGCATCACAACAATTTCTCGAAATACACGCATATTCAATAATGATAGTCTTAATAATTTAGGCGATTTTAATGATTTATCAATAATATCAGGTGATTTAAGTATTGATAATAACGATGTGCTTACAAGTTTAGCAGGCCTTGAAAGCATTACTGAAATTACAGGTAACCTAGAGATAAAAACCAATACACTATTAAGCGATATATTGGGATTAAGTAATCTAACCACTATAGAAGGACAATTAGCCTTAATTCAAAATGAAGCACTAGCAAATTTAAGTGGTTTAGAAAATTTAAACAGCATTGGTGATTTAAATATTAATAATAACGATCAATTAGCAGATCTTATAGGATTACAGGGACTAACTTCCGTAGGTGGTTTTGTAAACCTTGAAAGTAATGAGATTTTATCCGATATTACTGCGTTAGAAGGCATTACGAGTATAGGGACTCATCTTTCAATAAGCTCCAACCCTTCATTAATTAGTTTAGCTGGTGTTGAGAACCTAAATTCCATAGGAACATATATTAAGCTAAGCGGTAATAGTTCTATTACTACAATTTCTGAATTTAATAATCTATCCGGAACAATAGACTACGTTCAAATAACAGGGAATCCATCTCTAATTGAAATTTCAGGTTTTAATTCAATTACCAATTTAAATGGAAGTCCTGACTTCTCTGGTAATATCGCCTTAACGATAATTTCAGGTTTTAATAATTTAATAACAACGTCTGCTATAAGTCTTGTTACAAATAGTTTATCAACTATAAGTGGATTTAATAGTTTAACCACGATCGATGGAGATTTTAGCCTTGGCTTTTACAATACTTTTTTTAACAGAAGAGGTAATCCAGCGTTATCAGATTTATCTGGATTTAGTTCTCTAACAACTATTAATGGTAATTTCCTGTCCGTTGATAATGATGTCTTAATAGATTTCTCTGGTTTACAAAAGTTAGAAACCATTGAAGGCGATTTTAGAGTGTTTTATAATGATAAGCTTAAAACTTTTGAAGGATTTGATATACTAAATTCGATTCAAGGATTTGTTCGAATCACGGGCAATCCAGTCTTAGAAAGCCTGTCTGGTTTTAATCAGTTAGAAACAATTGGTGGCACATTTGGTATATATTCTAACGATTCCTTGGTTAGCTTGCAAGCATTAAATAGGCTCACTACCGTTGGAGGTCATTTTGGAGTTGGCATTTTTGAAAGCACTACAGGGCCTTCATTAGGAGCCAATCCCGTTTTAAAAGATTTACCGTTAGCTCAATTAGTATCAGTAGGAGGGAATTTTAAAGTTCAAAATAATCTAAAAATAACCTCCCTTGACAATATAAATAGGCTGGAATCTGTTGAAGGTGAATTATATATTAGAGGAAGTGCAGAAATGACATCTATCGCTGGTTTTAATATGCTTACTGCAGTAAATGATGATATTACAATAGAATCTCATGCTAGTTTAAATAGCATATCAGGTTTTAATAGTTTAATAACTTTTGGAAGTACTTTGAGCATTGCTCAAAATGCTGTTTTAACAGGTATTAGTGGTTTTAGTATTTTAAACTCCATTGATAGTGATCTATTGATTAAAAATAATAATATTTTAGATAATTTGACAGGTTTTAGTCAATTACAAACAATTAATGGTGATCTATCTATTGCAGGTACGAACCCAATCCCTGAAAATTTTGTGACTGGGCTAACAAATATGGAAGGCTTCGGTTCTTTAGTGTTTATTGGCGGAAGTTTCTCTGTACAGGGCAATAAAAGTTTAATAGACTTTACGGGGTTAGAAAACCTAGCAACCATTGAAGGAGATTTTATAATTGGAGCGGGTAATGGTGGTAATACTTCTGCAGCTGGAAATGATTTGTTAATTAATTTTAATGGTTTACAGTCTTTACAAAAAATAGGAAGTAGATTTGATATTTCCTATAATAATTCACTCAAGAATTTCTATGGATTGAATTCGTTAACGACAATAAATAGGGCCTTCTCTATTTTTAGAAATCCGGAACTTGAAAATTTAATAGGCCTAGAACCAATAGAACACCTTCCTTTTAGTTTAAAAATAGCTGACAATGTTTCACTTACAAGTTTTACTGGACTCGACAACTTAAAAACTGTAGGAGAACTTACATTAAGTGTCTGTCCTTTAATACAGGATTTTACTGGTTTAGATGCTCTTGAAGAAGTAAATGGTCACATTGTAAGCCCTGGTATACAACCTAGTGGGATTTTCACAATTTCGTTATCAGGTATTACATCGGCAAAAGGCTTGTCGTCTCTTCGATTAGTAGATATTCTCTCTTTTGGTTCGTGTACAAATCTTATTTCATTGGATCATGGTTTAGAATCGTTAGACACAATTAATTGGTTGGTTATTCGTGGAAATAATGCTTTACAATCATTGGGTAATTTAGAGTCGCTGGAAATTATCGAAGTATTAGAGCTTAAGAATAACTCAAGTCTAGTCAATTTAGTTGGATTGAGTAATTTAAGTTCAGCTAATAATATACGTATTGATAATAATGACGAACTATTAAATTTATCTGGTTTAGAATCTTTAAACACTTTAGAAATATTATCGCTTACATCTAATGATAAGCTGACAGATTTATCTGGAATTGCTAATTACGACCATAATACAATGACAAACCTGTCTATTTATTTTAATGAACAATTGTCTGTTTGTAATGAAGTAAGCATATGTAATTATTTGGCTCTAAATGGGTCTTCTGCTCTAATATATCAAAATGCACCAGGCTGTGATAGAGCTGAAATTATTGAGTCATGTAATAATGGGAATAATACTATATCAGGTCAGGTAACTTTTGATTTTGATGCAAACGGATGTGATATCAATGATATCTCTATGAGCAATGTCCCGATACTTATAACAGATGGGTTTAGTGAGTATAAAACCTATACCAATACCAATGGGGAATATGAGTTATTTACTAGCTTAGGAAATTTTACCACGAAGGCGATATTTGAGGATGGGGTTTATATGAGTTTGCCCTTAGAACAATCTGTAGAATTTGATACTGGTGGAAATACAGAGATTATTGATTTTTGCACTACGACAAACCAGACTATAAATGACTTGAACATTTCAATTATTCCAATGGTAGAAGCAAGACCGGGTTTTAATCAAACCTACCGAGTAATTTATGAAAATGTAGGTACAACATTGCTGAGCGGTATTATTGCCTTTCAGTTTGATGAAAGTAAACAATCTTTTTTAGGTGTATTACCGAACTCTATAGTTTCTCAAACTTCCAATACTATAACAGTTGATTTTTCAAATTTATATCCATTCGAAAATAGAAGTTTTTCATACACTATGAATACGTTGCCACCTCCAACTATTAACGATGGAGATGTTTTAGAATTTTCTGCGTCGATTAGTAGTGTCGATGATATAACTCCAAAAGATAATACTTTTGATTTAACTCAATATGTGGTAAATTCTTTCGACCCTAATGATAAGACTGTTCTGCAAGGTGAAATAGTTAATATAGATGACGTTACTGAGTATTTGCATTATGTTATTCGTTTTCAGAATATGGGCTCAGCAAGTGCGATCAATGTTTCAGTTAAAGATATTCTAAGTGATAAATTAGATTGGGAAACATTTATACCCGTTACTTCCAGTCATTCATATAAAACAAGAATTACAAATGGAAATTATGTTGAGTTCATATTTGATAACATTAATTTACCTGCGCAGCTAGATGATGAAAGCGGAAGTAATGGCTTAATAGCTTTTAAAATAAAGCCACGGACAGATGTAGTTGTTAATGATATCATTTTAGGAACAGCCGACATATTCTTTGATTTTAATGCGCCAATTACAACAAACACTGTAAGTACAAAGTTCACTACCGCGCTATCGGTGCCGCATATAGACCGAGCAACTATAGCAGTTTATCCAGTGCCTTCAAAAGGTATCATCCAAATAAAACCCTCAAATACAACCAAAATAAATAAAGCTGAAGTTTTCTCGGTTAACGGTTCTTTACTTATTGAAAAAAAGGGTCATCTGGATTTTATAAATATTACCCATTTATCGAAAGGTGTTTATTTTTTAAAAATATATAGTGATAGAGGACAAATTATAAAAAGAATTATCAAAAACTAACAGTAGAGCTTATTCTACGTCATAAAATTTCGGATTAAACAGGGCAGAGCGTTAAAAAAAGGTCTGGTACGTCTTTTTAGTGACATCGCGCTCGCGAGATGCATGAACTCCTCTGAAACAATAACAACCTTGTGAATAAATCAAAGATTCGACGAATGCTGCGCATTTGTGTTACCAAAACAATCGAGTGCACGCTTGAGCAAATTCATTCAGACAGGTTTGCAGCGAAAATTTTAAATACGATTCAAATGAAAGGATCCTGTCGATGGTTTTGTTTACTCATGGGAAATTTATTAGTTAATATGGAATTCGTGAACCTTTCGGTTTGGATACTTTAGTAGCTCACGACCATAAAGCGTTAGAAAAAGCAATTAACGCTTTTGTCAAAATTGGAAAGAATTAGGGCTGATATAGTCTTTCATTTCTATAAGAAAGATAAAAAAGTTCGTTTTGCTATTAATAATAAAATGAGCTTTTTTATTATAATATCATCTAAATTTATAAACTTGATGTATTATATTTTAATATCTTTAATCGAATCGTATTTAATTTTTTTAAGATGAGTTCTTCACAAGAAAAAGCAAAAACATCAGAAGTCTTTACTAATTTAAAAACAAGCAAACCACCAAAAAGCACTGCAGGATTTGGCGCTGTTAAAGCAGCGGTTATAAATGCTACTAAATATATGAATCCTTCTGATGCTTTAAAATTATCCCTTAAAATTAATCAAAAAGGCGGGTTTGATTGTCCGGGTTGTGCATGGCCAGATCCAGATGATGAACGCTCTTCAATGGGAGAGTATTGCGAAAATGGAATGAAGGCTATTGCAGAGGAAGCTCAAAATAAAACTATTGGTGAAGATTTTTTCGCAAATCATTCGGTAGATGAATTAGCGAATTTATCTGATTTTGAAATAGGAAAATCAGGACGATTGTCTGAGCCCCTGTTTTTAGCTGAAGGTGCAACGCATTATAAACCTATTTCTTGGGAGAATGCTTTTAAAAAAGTAGGACAACATCTTAATGACTTAGATTCGCCTAATGAAGCGGTATTTTACACGTCTGGAAGAACCACGAACGAGGCCGCATTTTTATATCAATTATTTGTTAGAGAATACGGGACGGCTAATTTGCCAGATTGCTCAAACATGTGTCACGAAACGAGTGGAAGTGCGCTGTCTGAAACCTTAGGGATAGGAAAAGGATCTGTAACTTTAGACGATTTATATAAAGCAGAGTTAGTCATGGTTATCGGACAAAACCCAGCAACCAACCATCCTAGAATGCTAAGCGCTTTAGAAAAGTGTAAAAATAATGGAGGAAAAATAAT
>RCNB010001613.1_pt1 | contig 14087 bp, 9 predicted proteins | sample 2041321 | NCBI WGS metagenome assembly RCNB01 (sample SAMN09708232, study PRJNA481090) | Marine sediment metagenome, whole genome shotgun sequencing project. | reverse complement strand
CTTGATTTTGCTCAAGCTCTTCTATAGCACCTGCAAATACCGCGTTGGGTAAATAGGATTGCTGCATGGCACTCGCTGTTTTCATATAGTCTTCCCCAACTATACTTATTTCATAAAAAGGTTTTTGAAAATACAATACCAGATGAAGCCAATTGGCATAACTGGCCGTGTCTTTCTCAAAACTTTGCTGCAGATTCATAACCATTTGTTGTGCAATGTTTTCATAATTCTCATCCGGAAAAAACCGGGATAATTTAAATAGATTTTTAGCCATAATAGAATTGGATGATGGGATCACATTATCCGTCTTTTCTATAGTTCTTCTGATAATAAATGAATCTTGTTTGGGAGTGAAGAAAAACAAACCGCTACTGTTATCGGTAAAATTAGCAATACAATAATCTGATAATTTTTTTGCTTCATTGAGCCAACTTTCTTCAAAGGTTATTTCATAAACTCCAATAAACCCATCTATCACCGAAGCATAATCTTCCAGATAACCATTGATAGTACTTTTACCATCTTTATGATTATGGTACAAGCTGCCATCTTTCTTTATAAATGTTTCCCTAATAAATGTGGAATTTTTTAAAGCCAGATCCAGATAATTATCATTTTTGATAAACCTGTAGGCATCTGTCAATCCCTTTAGCATTAGTCCATTCCAGGAACAAAGGATTTTATCATCTAATCTGGGGCGATTTCTATTTTCCCGGAGCTTATTTAATATTTGCTTACACTCTGAAATAATTTCATTGACTTCAGAAACAGAAAGTTTGTGTTTTTTAGCTATTGCCTCGTCTGATTCATCCCTTATTAATACGTAGTTACCATGCTCCCAAAGGCCAAAGTCGTTTATGTTGTAATAGTCCTTGAAAAGTTCATATTTATCAGCCAGGAGCGTTTGTAGTTCTGCTTTCTGCCAAACATAAAATGCACCTTCTTCTAACTCCGCTGTTTCGTTTAGACTATCGGCATCAAGTGAAGCATAGAATGCATTTGTGCTATCCATAAGCTCCGAGGTAACAAATGCGATAGTTTCTTCAACGACCTTCTTATAAAGCGGGTTTTTCGTTACGGCGTATGCCTTGGAATATAAACTTATTAATTGGCCATTGTCATATAACATTTTTTCAAAATGGGGGACATGCCATTTGCCATCCACGGAGTATCTTGAAAAACCACCTGCTAAATGATCGAAAATTCCTCCATAAGCCATTTTCGTAAGTGTTAAATTGACATACTCCAGGAGGTCATCATTTTTTCTGGCAATGGCATAATGCAATAAAAAATCAAGGTTGCCCGGCATCATAAATTTAGGAGCCCGGTTATAACCCCCATAATTATGATCAAAATAGCGAGACCACTTTTTTACCGAATTATCTAATTGATCTTCAGTTAAAATCTGAGAATTGGAGCCAACTTCAACAAGGTTAATTGCCTTAATCCCTTCAGCGAGGTCTTTGGCATATCCAGTTATTTTATCGGGCTGTTCCTTGTAAAGCCTTGTGAGTTCTTTTAAAACCTTCATCCAATCTTCTTTCTTCACATAAGTAGCTCCCCAAAATGGACGCCCGTCTGGCAAGGTAACTACATTTAATGGCCATCCACCTCTTCCCGTCATCATTTGAACTGCATCCATATAGAGATGATCAATATCCGGGCGCTCTTCCCTGTCTATTTTTATATTGATATAATGTTCGTTCATCAAATTTGCCACTTCTTCATCCTCGAAGCACTCTTTCTCCATAACATGGCACCAATGACAGGCAGCATAACCTATACTTATAAGCACTAATTTATTTTCATTTTTGGCTTTTTCCAGAACATCATCGCTCCAGGGTTCCCAGTTTACCGGATTATGAGCGTGTTGCAACAGATAAGGGCTGCTTTCATTTATTAGGGCATTGGTATATTTATGTGACATGGTTTCTTTTTTTTGAGAGCAACCATTTAAGGTAACTAATACTAAAAGTAAAGTGTAATTAAACTTAGACATATACAAAGTTACTACTAATTAAAGAGCATAAAAAAAGCGCCATAAAGGCGCTTTAAATTTTTTTAAAATTGCTTACTTTACTTCAAAAGTGATTTTAACATTAACACGATAGTCATCTATTTTACCATCTTTCACTGTAGCACTTTGTTCACTTACATATACCGAACGTATATTATTGACTGATTTGGATGCGTGAGCAACCGCATTTTCGGCAGCGCCTTCCCAACTTTCATTGGAATTTGCCATTACTTCAATAACTTTTAAAACTGACATAATACTTCTTTTTAGTTTTACGTTAAGGTAGCAAATAAAAAGCTAAGGAACAACAACTTCAGTTGAAATTATCCGTTTAAGGCGACTACTTCAGATACCTTATCTCCCATCATATTTTTCAGCATGGTTTCTATACCATTTTTCAAAGTATAGGTAGAAGAAGGACAACCACTACAGGCACCCTGAAGAATAACATTTACTGTTTTACTCTCTTTCTCATAAGATTGAAAAAGTATATTTCCACCGTCACTGGCAACTGCTGGTTTTACATATTCTTCAAGAATGTTAATGATCTCTTGCGAAGTACTATCTAATGTTTCGTTCTCTGTTTGTGCATTAGATGTGGCTACAGATTTAACAGAAACTTCATCACTGGAGACTACTTCATTTCCATCAGCAATAAAATTCCTAATCAATTCACGGAGTTCCATAGTAATCTCATCCCAACTGGCGACCTCGTATTTCGTAATGGAAACATAGTTTTCATCCATAAAAACCTCTTTAACATAAGGCAAGTGAAATAACTTTTTGGCCAGATCAGAACCTTTTGCTTCATCAAGATTTTTAAATTCAAACATAGCAGGGACTATTTTTCTATTTGCTACGAATTTCATTACGGCCGGGTTAGGGGTAATTTCTGCATATATGGTAACGGCTACTTTCGCAGTATCTTCCTCTTCACTAACAATAGGTTCCCCGGCGTTTAAATATTCAACCAACTGTTGCGCTACTTCGTCCTTAACCGATGACCAATCTACTATATCAAAGCGTTCCAGGGCTATGAAATTCCCTGAAATATATACTGTTTTTATAAATGGAAGATAAAATAATTGCTGAGCCAGTGGAGAATTTTTGGCATCATCTATATTCTTGAATTCGAAATTACTCCCATTTGTTAGAAAATGATTAGCCTCAAATTTTAAAATGGCCGGGTTGTTTGTTTCTACTACTGTAATAACGTATTCTTTCATCGCATTTGTTTTCAGCAAAAATACAACCATTTTCCCTTCCTGTACATATATAATAATGTTGAATTTCATCCGTTATACTTTATATTTGAACGAAACTGCATTAAACGCGCCCTATTCTTAGATGAAAAAACTTCTATTGATTTTGTTTACATATGTGGCTTTTTCCAGCTCTTTAACCGCACAGGAGGGTATTCCTGTGTATTTTGATTATTTGGCGGACAACTATTATTTGGTATTCCCCTCTATGGCAGGTATTAGCGATGGTGGTAAAATAAGACTTACAGCCAGAAAACAATGGTTTAGTGTGGATGAGGCTCCAAGTTTACAAACACTTAGCGCAAATTACAGGATTCCGGAGAGTTCGAGTGGTGTAGGGGTAATCATTTTTAATGATGCCAATGGTTATCACTCTCAAACGGGTGCAAAGCTAACTTATGCTCATCATTTGCAGTTAGGACCAGAAATCAGAATATTAAATCAGTTGTCATTCGGGTTGAGTGCAGGTTTTATTCAAAGTAGTCTTGATGAAACAGAATTCAGGTCGGTTATCCCGGATCCTATTATCAGTGGTGGAAAAAATAGTGTTGGTTATTTTAATATAGATTTAGGGATGTCCTATAACTATATGGAATTCTATGCAAATTTCGCAGTTTTAAATCTTTTGGGTACCGGACGAGACCTTTATACAGCTATTGAATTTGATAATTTAAGAAGGTATTTAATTAATGCCGGCTATATCTTTGGTAAAAACTTGTGGAAGATTGAACCTTCTGTTCTCTTTCAATTAACAGAATTTACCGAAGAGAAAACCGTGGATATCAATGCTAAGGTTTATAGAGAATTAGGCTTCGGTACGCTTTGGGCAGGTCTCTCTTACAGGAGGAGTTTTGATGGTGCCCAATTCCAGGTTGATGGCACTCTTGGTGAACAGAGACTTCAATTGTTTACTCCAATCGTTGGAATTAATTATAACAGATTTATGTTCTCTTATAACTATTCATACCAATCCGGAGATATTAGATTAGATAATGGAGGGTTTCATCAGATTACCCTGGGTTATGACTTTGGTCCTGTTAGGGAAAACAGATATGACTGTTTCTGTCCTAGCGCAAATTAAAAACGGGCTTAACAACTTATTCTGCTACACCCGCTTTTAATAAATATTTCAATATTAGTTTATTCCCATTTGAAATTTTTCCCGGCAGCCTGTCTTTTTATCGCATTTAACATCGCATTTTCAAGCTCTCCCTTTTCCTGTTGGGCATGTTCGCTAATATAGATTTCCCGTTTGGCATTTAGTTGCTGTATTTCCTTTTGAATCCTTGTTCTTTCGGCCTTTTTCTCACCAATAAACGTAGTAAGTTCTGCCTTCGACTTATCTCTTAGTGCTTTTGGCAATTCCTCCTTTTTTATTGCTGATAGATCAAATTCATCATCTTCAGCTGCATCGATCAAATCCCATGACGAATTCTTATACATCCCTGAACTTTTACTAACTGCCCGCTTGACAGCTACAGCCTCTTCCAATTCCATGGCGTTGTTATCTTGTTGGGATTGTAATTCCAGTTTTGCGCTTCCCATGGCACCATAAGATATATAGGTGCTGTTCAATTTTGAATTTAGTTTAATGATAACATCATCATAAGGAGTATCTATATGAACAATCTGTTTATTATGATCTATTGCCATATATTCTCCACCGGTCAGGGTAGCACCCTTTTTCCAATCGGTGTTAATGCCTTGCTGATAGTTACCGCAAAATATAGTATTTACAATGATCTCTTTTTCTCTGGCATTAGTCACAGCGTCCCTGTAATTAAGTTTCCCTTGAGTAAAAGGCTCATTTCCTGCAATAAATATCATTTTTAAATTATCAGGATTTTTCCCCCAGTCTAACTGACGTAATGAAGTTTGAATAACTTCACCACAGTATTCCTCGCCACCATTTGTGCTTAAAGAAAAAAGTTTTTCTGATATCTCATCCAGATCGCTGCTGAATCCTATGACCTGTTGAATATAGCCTTCCCTTGAAGAAAGTCCGTCATTTCCATATTGGTAAAGTGCAATCTGTAGATTAGGTCTGTGTCCATTCCCGCATTTTGCATATGAGAACTGATTCACAATATCCCATAGCTGAGCTTTGGCCTGATTAATTAACCCATCCATACTATTACTGGTATCTAACAGTAGCGCAATTTTTACAGTGTTGTTGTCCTTATCTTTTTTGTCAATTACAAAATTTTCCGTGTCGGAGTTATTTATTTCCTCCTTGCTTAGTGGGGCATAACCGAATACTGTTCCAAGAGTCAAACCTAAAAGAATAAGACCAAAAGTGTGTTTTAAATTTTTCATAATGTTATTTTTTTAATGATAATTATTAGCTAAATGTAAGTCCGAACTTTTTCACAAAAAATGAGGAATGAGTGAAATGAACCCTTTATTGAGTGAAATGGTACAATGATTGCGTAAAGCCTATTATTCAGGCTTAAACAGACCAGGATTTGAAATAAGGGCATTTTTTAATACCGTATAAATCAAGTAAGTTTATCCCTATAAATGCAAATCATGCAAAAGAATAGGTGCCTTTTTATGGTTTTTTCCCTGATCCTTTTTATAGGCTTTTCGCAGCCTCAAAAGAAGGCTAAAGATTCAGAACAAGAACCTGCTAAGGGAGAAACCACCTATATGGTTAACCTGGATTCAGCTAATTTTTATAAGAAGACTGATATTGCGAAAAGCATAGATTTTATAGCGCAGGCTATTGGAAGTCTCGGGCAAAATGCTAACAAGCAGGAACTTGCTTTGGCACTTACAAATTTGGGAGAGGTGTATCAATATCACAAGCAATACGATCTGGCTATTTCTAATTTTGAGGACGCACAGGAAGCCAATAAAACGTCCAGGACAACTTTGTTACTGGGGAAGGCCTACATTCAAACAAAGGATTACAAAAATGCCGCATCTGTATTACATCCTCTTGAGGACATAAAAGGTTTGGTGCCCTATCAAAGAATTGAATTGTATGAATTATTAGGCGATGTGTACAAGGGGTTTGGTGAAACTAATAAGGCAATAGCCTATTATGAGGAAGGCCTGAAAATTGCTAAAAAAAATCAGGTTAGTCCAAAAATGCCCGATTTAAATTCTAAAATTGCGGATGCTTATGCCCAGGATAACAGGCTGGAAGAAGCCGAAAGTTATTATGGTAATTCACTCGAACTTTCAAGCCAACAGGCTCCGGCGCGAGCTATTCAGGAAAAGGAAAAAGTTGCAGATTTTTATAATAAAAAAAATCAATATGACGATGAAATAAAATTGAGAAAGAAAAGCCTGAATGAACTACAGTCGCTACCGGGTACAGTTGCCAAATCAGAAGGAGCTCCCAACGAAGCAGATTCTATTACTTCACAACAGATTAATTATAAGATTGCCAATGCCTATGTCGCTCAGGATAAATACGATGAAGCCATACCCTATTTGGAAGAGAGTATTAAAGAAGCAAATATTGAAGATGACTTGATTGTGCAAAAAGATGCCACCCGAAAACTTTCTGAAATATACAGGGATAAAGGTGATTATTCAAAAGCATTTGAAACCTATCAGAAATATGTTGCTATAGTGGATACACTTTATCTCCGAAAAGAGCAGGAAATATCTCAGGCTTCCCGATTTAACAGAGAAATTGCGGCAAGTCAGGGTAGAATAACCGGCCTGGAAAAAGAAAGGGAACTTACACAGAGTAGATACGATCTCGCCGTAACGGAACAACAATTGGCCATGGAAAGTAATAAAAGGCAAAAATGGATAATTTATTCTCTTGTACTGGGAATGTTGCTTACTGCCCTGGCTGCCTACTTTTTTTACAGGAGTAACAGGCAACAGCAACTGGCTAATAATTTGTTGGCGCTAAAGTCATTACGTTCCCAAATGAATCCGCATTTTATCTTTAACGCCCTGAATTCTGTAAATAATTACATAGCTAAAAATGATGAACGTAGTGCTAACCGGTATTTAAGCGAGTTCTCAACATTAATGAGAGCCGTTCTTGAAAACTCCGAAGAAGATTTTATTTCACTTTCCAGGGAATTGGAGCTATTGGAACTTTATGTGAAATTGGAACATTTACGTTTTCCGGAGAAGTTTGATTATACTATAAATTTGGATGAACAGATCGACACTGAGGCTTTTCAAATCCCCCCAATGTTGCTTCAGCCTTATATAGAAAATGCCATTTGGCACGGACTTAGATATAAGGAAGAAAAGGGATTCTTAAACATTGAAATAGCGCAGGAAGAAACAGATGTAATTCAAATTCGTATTACAGACAATGGGATAGGAAGAAAAAGGTCCCGGGAGTTAAAAACATCTAATCAGAAAAACCAAAGTTCTAAGGGCATGGGGAATATTAAAAAACGAATCGCTATTCTCAATACCATGTATAAAGATAAAGTGATGGTTTCTGTAAAGGACCTGAACAAAGATGCGACTGGCACCAGAGTGATCTTAACATTAAGAAAGGTGGTATGATACTAAAGGCAGTTATTATTGAGGACGAAAGCAGCAGCAGGGAAATTTTACGCAATTACCTGGCCAAATATTGTAAAAATGTAAACGTACTTGGTGAGGCGGCCAGTGTAAAAGAAGGGTTAGAGCTTCTTGCGGGCACACAGCCGGATGTTGTGTTTTTGGATGTGGAAATGCCTTATGGAAATGCCTTTGATCTATTGGATCAAATGCCCGAAAGATCTTTTGAAACTGTATTTGTAACGGCTTATAATACCTATGCTCTGGAAGCATTAAACAATCATGCAGCTTACTATTTAATGAAGCCTATAAATATTGATGAGCTTATTAAATCGGTTTCTTATGTGGCTGAGATTAAAGAAAAGGAAAATGCCTTGGAGGATCGGATTCTAAAATCAAAACTGAATAAGGCCGAAGGTAAAATAACACTGCCGCAACAAGATGGATTTTTGGTATTAAATATTTCTGATATTCTCTATTGTAAGGCCGATGACAATTACACTGAAATTTATCTGGAAAACAAAAAATTACTGGTAAGCAAGACTTTAAAGTACTTTGAAGAGGCTCTAGCCGATTACCCTTTCGCCCGCATTCATAAATCTTACCTCGTAAATGTAAATGAAGTGATAAAATATAGAAAAGGTAAAGGGGGGAGTGTAATTGTATCCAACGGAAAAGAATTATTGGTTTCCGCTTCCAAAAAGAAACAATTATTAACGTATTTTGAATAACTTTCCGGCCTTTAACCGGTAGCTAAAGATTACAATTAGTTATGATCATTAAAACAGTAAATGGTAAAACACCACAGATAGGTGAGGATTGTTTTATCGCAGAAAATGCCACCATTGTGGGTGAAGTTACCATGGGGGATCAATGCAGTATTTGGTTTAACGCTGTAGTGAGGGGTGATGTGAATTATATCACCATGGGGAATAAAGTTAATGTGCAGGATGGGGCTGTAATTCACGGCACTTATCAAAAATCGGCCACGACCATAGGGAACAATGTTTCAATTGGTCATAATGCCCTGGTGCACGGTTGCACCATTAAGGATAATGTATTAATAGGGATGGGCAGTATAATCATGGATGATTGTGTAGTAGAAAGCAACAGCATTATTGCAGCAGGTGCTGTAGTAACTACGGGAACGCATGTACCGTCAGGGTCTGTTTTTGCAGGAAGGCCTGCTAAAAAGATCAAGGATATCAGCGTGGAATTGAGCTCAGGCGAAATAGACAGGATTGCCAATAATTATGTGAAATATTCAGGTTGGTTTAAAGAAAATTAGGAATAAGAACGCAATTATGATTATTTTTGAACAACCAAAAAATTGATTAAAATGAATGCATTTATTTTTCCCGGACAAGGGGCGCAGTTTTCCGGAATGGGCCTCGATATGTACGAAAAATCCAACCTGGCTCAGGAACTATTTGAAAAAGCAAATGACATACTTGGATTCAGCATTACAGACATCATGTTCCAAGGTTCCGCTGAGGACTTAAAACAAACAAAAGTTACACAGCCTGCTATTTTTTTACACTCGGTAATTTTGGGTAAAATGATGGGAAAAGATTTTAAGCCCGATATGGTTGCCGGGCATTCATTAGGTGAATTTTCTGCATTGGTATCTAATGGTGCATTAAGCTTTGAAGACGGTTTGTTATTAGTTTCGCAAAGGGCAACTGCTATGCAAAAAGCATGTGAGCTTATTCCAAGTACTATGGCGGTTGTATTAAGGCTGGAAGATGAGGTTGTGGAAAAAATTTGTGAAGAAACAGAAGGTATTGTTGTTCCCGCAAACTATAATTGTCCGGGACAATTGGTCATATCCGGTGAAATAGAAGCGGTAAATCGCGCTTGCGAGGCTTTGAAAACAGCAGGTGCGCGAAGAGCCATGATATTGCCGGTCGGCGGGGCATTTCATTCACCTCTTATGGAGCCTGCCAGAGAAGAATTGGCTGCGGCTATAGAGAACACGAATTTTACTAAACCCAGCTGTCCTATTTATCAGAATGTGACAACCACGGCGGTTGTAAATGTGGATGAAATTAAGCAAAACCTGATCTCTCAACTTACGGCCCCGGTTAAGTGGACGCAAAGCGTGCGGCATATGGTTGCGGATGGTGCAACCCTGTTTACAGAAGTGGGTCCGGGAAAGGTATTACAAGGGCTGGTTAAGAAAATTGTGCCCTCGGCAGAGGCAACTTCGGCCGTAGTTTCTTAGAAGAAAAACCCTTAGATTTCGTATTTCAACCGGAAAAGTCAGTTTTAAGCCCCTTTATTAGTCAGAGGACTACATTTTTAGTAATATTGGGTCCCTATTTTGCCTAACCTGCATTAATTGCTATGGTTTGAATTTTTATGAATTCAATGGACAAGCTATGATATTGAAAAAAAATACTACGCGGTTTGCAATTATACCTTCATTTCTTAAAGGGATGCTTTCTTTTACAGTACTTCTTCTTTTTCATATTCAGATGAGTGCCCAGGATTGTAATGTATCTCCTACCTTAAGTACTAATGTAGATACCATTTGCGACTTGATATCTATAGATTTAGATTCTTATGTAACGAATGGACCATCTGGTGATGGAACTTTAGTTTGGAGTACATCCACAATTCGAGGAACAAATTTGTTACCAAGTTCAACAGTATTTGCTTCTGACACCTATTATGCCTGGTTTACGGGCCTTAATGAAGGATTGGAGTGTTATAACCCTTTCCTTTTTGCCACTCCTGGAACAACCCTGGTACTTACATTTGGTGGAATTACTCCTTCGATAACTGGAACTACGCCTGCACAACGTTGTGATATAGGAACAGTAACTTTGGGAGCCACTTCTAGTTCTGGAACTGCCACCATAGCTTGGTATGCTGCATCGACGGGAGGCCCTAGCTTAGGATCTGGGACTAGTTTTACTACGCCCAGTATTAGCAGCACGACAACATATTATATAGAAACAACGGAGAACGGTTGTAGTTCTTCCCCGCGCATAGCCGTTATTGCTACTGTAAATCCGTCACCTGTTATTATATCAACTACACCTGGCGGACGTTGCGACACAGGTACAGTAACCTTGGGAGCGACTTCCAGCTCTGGAACTGCCATCATAAATTGGTATGCTGCAGCGAGCGGAGGCCCTAGTTTAGGATCTGGGACTAGTTTTACTACACCCATTTTAAATGCCACGACGGCATATTATGTAGAAACAACAGAGAACGGCTGCACCTCCTCACCGAGGACAGCTGTATTAGCCACTGTAACTGTTACCCCTGGAATAAGTGGGACTACACCTGGAGAACGATGTGGTCCGGGCACAGTAAACTTGGGTGCTACTTCCAGCTCAGGAACGGCGACCATAAATTGGTATGCTACTGCATCGGGAGGTCCTATCTTGGGATCTGGGACTAGTTTTACAACACCCAGCATACCTACCACCACAACATATTTCGTGGTAACAACAGAGAATGGTTGTAGCTCATCCCCGCGAATAGCTGTTATTGCTACTGTAAATCCATCACCTGTAATTACATCGACTACCCCTGGCGAACGATGCTATACAGGAACAGTAAACTTGGGTGCTACTTCCAGCTCAGGAACGGCGACCATAAATTGGTATGCTACTGCATCGGGAGGTCCTATCTTAGGATCTGGTTCTAGTTTTACTACCCCCAGTATTAGTAGCACGACAACATATTATGTAGAAACAACAGAGAATGGTTGTAGCTCTTCACCACGGACGGCTGTTGTGGCCACGGTAACCGCCCCTACAATAAACAGTACAACACCGGGAGCAAGATGTGGCCCCGGGCTGGTAACGCTTTCGGCAGTTGCCAGTAATGGAACCATTAACTGGTATACTGCGCTAAATGAGGGCTCATTAGTTGGTTCTGGTACAAGCATCATTCAAAACGTCACACTGACCACCACATTTTATGTAGAAGCCACTGCTAATTCGTGTGTGTCTGGAAGAACGCCAGTAGTGGCTACGGTTTCTATAGAACCCTCGACTGGAAGTGCTACACCTAATATTAATTCTGCGGCCTGTAATGTTAAAAAGGGCAGTCTGCCAGAAAAGGTAAAACTGGATGATCTTTTAGATGGCACCGAAGACGACGGAAACTGGGTTCAGACTGATGGTCCGGAAACGGTAGATCCTGGGGGCCCAGATTCTGAAGTGGATTTTAACAAGAAAGATGCTGGCACCTATATTTACACCTATACCACCACTACGGCGGTTCCACCTTGTACAAACCAGACGGTCACGGTAACCATTACCGTATCGGATTGTTCTCGGGCATGCGATGTTGCGCCGCCTCAAATTATCCCAGATGTACCTACTGCATTTTGTGACGATATAGACCCTAACCTTAGTTTAGATGATTATACTGATGGCAGCGCACCAACAAACACCATTTTAGTTTGGAGTAGGAATGACAATCCAACAACCATTAGCGACCATTTAAGTCAGGCCGAGATAGAAAACCCAATTCAAATTCCTGGTGCTTATTATACTTTTTTTTATGACGCGGATAATGAATGTTGGAGTCCATATAGTACCGTTACTATTGTAGTTAATTTCACACCTGTAATAACAGTCACCACAGGAGGCGCCATTTGCGGGTCCGGTCAGGCAGTACTTACTGCCGAAGGTAATATTCCCAACAGCCTAAATGCACCAAATTTTAACTGGTATGCCACAGAGACAAGTATGGATGTTTTATCCGATTCAGACACTTATACAACACCTATTTTAACGGAAACGACTACCTTTTGGGTAGAGGCTACCGCAAATGGCTGTACTTCGACCAGGGAGGTGGTAACCGTTACCGTAAGTATTGAACCATCTCCGGGAACCCCTATAAATGGACCAGCATGCAGTGACCCGGACAACGGCCCAACGACTATTGATCTTGATAATCGGCTTACAGGAGCCGATGCCGGTACCTGGGCACTAACAACAGATCCCTCTAATGGAAGTGTTGTCATTGACGGGCAGAATACCGTAGATTTTACGGGGCTTCCAGATGGAGATTATGTGTTTACCTATACTACATTGCCACCTTGTACCAACCAATCAGTTGAAGTAACAGTTTTTGTGGATGATTGCAGTACAGCTTCAGATATAGATCTTGAAATAACTAAAAGCGTAAACGCTCAAAATGTCATAATTGGACAGGAGGTGATTTTTACTGTTACGGTTAACAATCTATCAGATAGTTTGGTATTGAATGTACTTATAAGTGATGCCTTACAAAGTGGGTTTCAATATGTATCTGAAATCGCTTCATTAGGGGTATATGACAATGTTCTTGGAGAATGGACAATTGCCGTCTTTCCACCTTTGGCAAGTGCTACCCTGGAAATTACCGCCTTGGTTTTGAATGACGGGGATTATTCCAATACTGCGGCACTTGTGAGTTCTTTTCCAATGGATAACAATGATACAAATAACGAGGATATTGTGATGTTAATTATTGGTGCGCCTGAAGAGGCAAACCTGTTAATTGAAAAAACTGTTGAAAGCGCAAATCCATTGGAGGGTGAAGAAGTTGTTTTTACCATTGTAGTTACCAACCAATCATTAGAGGGAACAGTATCGCAAATTGTGGTTGAAGATATAATACCGGACACTGTAGATACTGAGTTCGAATATTTGTCTCATACTGCTGATATAGGTGATTATACACTAGCTACTGGCTTTTGGGAAATACCCAGCTTAATGCCAAACCAACAGGCAACACTACAGATTACCGTAAGTGTTCCCAGAGAAGGTATTTGGGGCAATACCGCAACCATACTTAGTCCTCCTCTGGTGGCAGGAGCGAATCCGGAAGCATTTGCCCGGGTTAATGTAAGTGCACCTACTAATACGGAACCCGGCTTCCTTTTTAATGAATTTTCACCCAATGGCGATGGGACAAATGACCTTCTCAAGATTAATAATCTGGAGGAATATCCGGGCAATTCCCTTCAGATATTTAATAGATATGGTAATAAGATATTCGAAGCTCAGGGCATGACGGATGGGAATACCTGGGATGGAACAAGAAATGGTGAACAGGTACCTGCAGGCACCTATTTTTATGCACTGGATTTAGGAGATGGTTCAGAAATTAGAAAAGGCTGGATTCAGCTCATAAGATGATAAAAATAATGACTTGTACCACAAGCAGATCTTTAGTTCGGAATGTTCTTGTATTACTTGGCTTTTTATTAGCCACATTCAGTACGAGTTATTCGCAGCAGGAACCGCAGTACACCCAATATATGTACAATATTGGTAGTTTTAACCCGGCCTATGTGGGTACGGTAGAAA
>RCNB010001612.1_pt1 | contig 14088 bp, 8 predicted proteins | sample 2041321 | NCBI WGS metagenome assembly RCNB01 (sample SAMN09708232, study PRJNA481090) | Marine sediment metagenome, whole genome shotgun sequencing project. | reverse complement strand
ACTCAGCGGTCAATCCCGGACTGCCAAATATTGTTATTTGGGAAGACATCAGGAGCACACCTACAAAAATTCCTGATCTTGAGAATTATGTCCAAAAGGGTGTTGTTATTAATCGGGCTTTGATTCAACTAGTAAGAGATATGCGGGATTAAAACGGGCAGGTTGAGTCTTGCTCAGACCTAAGTTCTAAAGAAATTTTCTGGACCGAATTCATATAGGCTCATTTTATTCATTTGGCCTTCATAAGCCAGGGCGGCAATATACCCCTGTGCTATTTCAATTGTGTTGATTGTCCACTCGGACTGGTCTGTTGGCGAGCCCGGTAAGATTAATTGATATGACCTGAGATCCGCTGATTCAGGTATGAAACTCACCTGATTGAAGGTTTCCTTGATTCCATCGCCAACCCCTTTGAAATAGGCTTCTTTGGCTGTCCAGATCGCAAAAAAATGCTCCTGGTACTCCTCGGTGGATGGTAAATCTTGTAGATATTGTATTTCAGCCGGACTGAAGTGATTCAGGATGATCCGATCCATACTTGAGATAGAATAAACCTCCTGGATATCGAGACCGATCTTTTGTTTTGAACTGATTCCACAGATTAATAGATCCTTGGAATGGGAAATGTTGAATTCGATTACGCTGTCAAGCAAGAATGGTTTACCAGATTCAGAGTAGCTCAATATTAGGTTTTGGGGATCCTCTGCCATATACATGGATAGAATGATTCTCAAGATACCCCGACTGCACAAGAATTCTTCTTTTTTACTCAATATCTTCCGTCTGTCGAGGCGTTTTATTTCTTCAGGAGAGAGAAGATATCTCAATTTTCCAGCATGAGGTATCCACAGTTTCAGATTAGCTGTCCAGAGATGGACCGTTCCTTCGTCAAGTGGTTCTTGGATATTATAATGATCCACTAAATCTTCCCCAGACGGTGGGTACGTGCAATCCCTGAATGGCAAGCTGATTAAGCCGGTATTGATAAGCAGCCCCCAGCATTAATTGATCTGCTACTTCGACAACCTTGCGATTTTCAGCTGCCTCCAGGTCTGTACCTCTTGCCCAATCGTTAAATGCGCCCATGGACGGACCACACCAGATCTGATAATCCAGCACTCTTTCTTGAATACCTTGTACTCCCCAATGAGTTGCCAGACCCAGGTACCAACGGAAGATCAGAGCCATTTTTCGTTTCGGATTATTTTCAACCTTTTTTAATAGATCGGGATCCCGTTCCGAGAAAAACTTGACACATTCTTCCCAGATTGAATCCAGATCGTTCTGGAAGATTTTCTGTTCAAGTTCTTTGCGTTCAGTTTGTGGTATTTCATCGATGCTGTCATACTTGAGATACGTTTCATACAGTTTCTGGGATCTCATCGGGAACATGGTGCCCCGTTTTAAAACCTGGACTTTGACTCCCATTTCGAACATATCTGCTGAAGGCGCCATCATCACGTCTGGGGCTGCTGCCATGGCAAGAGCATGTTTCACCTGTTGAGACGTGCTGGCTTCCGTACAGCCTTGATTTACGGACCCTGTCACTACATATGCGGCACCCATTGAGAAGGCAGCTAATACAGAGGCAGGAGTGCTTATTCCTCCTCCTGCTCCTATTCTCACTCGTATTGGATAGTTATTCTTTTCCTGGACCTCATTGCGTAAAGCAGTTATGGAAGGAAGCAATCCAACCAAAGGCCGATTATCGGTATGACCTCCAGAATCTGCTTCAACTGTGATGTCATCAGCCATTGGGATATTTTGTGCCAATTGAGCTTGCCTGGATGTGATCTTGCCCTCCTGGACCAATTTTGTGAGCATCTTTTCTGGTGCAGGATTTAGAAAATGAACAGCGACCTCTGGGCGTGATAATTTGGCAATGACCTTGTTTTTGATTTGTACTTTCCCGGAACTATCAGAGTCTAAGCCGGCAGCCCGGTATTGTACAACAGTGGGGGTCAAACGCAGGAATGCTGATGCTTCAATGGTCTCGACATTATGCTCAAGGAACAGGTCCACGGCTTTTTGTTCCATGATAGGTTCATTTGGGCTGTGAATTAAATTAAAAGCATAAGGACCAGCGGGGAGCTCCTTTTTGATGGAAATGATCGCCTTGAGCAGTTTTTCAGGCGATGTGCCACCTGATCCATAGGACGCCATGTATCCCGCTTTGCCCATGGCCGTGACGAGTTCAACTCCTGATATTGCGTTGGCCATCGAACCGGCCATATAAGCAGATTTTAATCCGTGTTCAGCTATAAAAGACGAATCGCCAAAATTAGATGGTGATATGGCAGGTGAGAATGCTGTGACCGGGTGGCTGTCTTCAATTTCCTGTCCAATGTGGAATGACCCTGTGTTGGTTGCGGCAATTTGCCCCTGATGATCAATCAGGAAGCAGTCTTTTGACAGGTCTCTAAGTATTTCTAGAATTTCTACAGGTTCGACCTTCAGATCTTGTTCTGATCCCTGCCAGGACCCAATGATATCTTTTGATCTTGCATATGAGAGAGCAGGCATATGTGTATGATCTCCTATTCTGATCAGTAAGTTTCCAATGAAATATTCTCTACTAAGTAAATTGGTTTTGAATTTTTCCAGAGTATTCCATCTGCACAGATCTCAGCACCTTGTGAGGTCTGATTAATATATTTGATATGCAGTTCTATATCAAATTCTCTGATGTTGGGGGTGATTTGACCGCGATATTTCCAGTTTGTTTTCTTGCCCGTTTTTAATCTCCATTTGTAGTTTTCTGACAAATTCCAGGTAGGAGCGCTGACTACCAGTGCCTGTGCCATATTTTCTACACCCAGGGAGCCAGGCATGACAGGATCCTGGAAAAAATGTGCCTTGTAAAACCAGTCATCCTCATGCAAGTTCCTGCGGGAGAATAAGTAGCCGGATGAGAATTTTCCTCCATTGGGGGATATCCAGATCTCGGCGATTTCAGGAAGGCCGGCTTTCTGGTGGGAACTGGTGTTGGTTGGAGATGATGGGAACTCGTGCCAATTGCCTGAGGCAGGATGTTCTTCCCGCCATGGTTGATTGGATTGTCCAGCATCCAACCCTGTTTGATTTTCCAGCATGGGAAGTGGGAAATAACCAAATGATGATGTTCCAATATAAAATGGTTCACCACCCCAGGATAATTCAAAAGCGTAGGTCTGGATAATCACGTCTTCAAGCGAACTGGATGATAATAACTTGACTTGATTGGTGATAGTTTCTGTGGGATGAGCAGGCCAGGATAATAGTGTGCCTTCTCCATCCAGGTTTCGAAAATACAGATCCTGAGATTCTCTTCCCTTGATGCTGCCCATATAGGCAGATAAAAATCCGCATGGTTGTAAAGCCATTTCCATTATGGATACATGTGGCAGTGACTCTAAAGATCCATTTTTAAACCAGGCAAGGTCTGGCAGGTCGTATTCACTGATTAAAGAAGATCCTTCCTGTACCTGTTCAGACTGACCTTCTATTTGTATTACCCTATCAATGAACTGGAGTTCTCCGTTTGGCAATCTGGGTATTCTTCGATCTCCAAAACCGCTGAAAGTGGTTCCAAAGCAGATTCTGTGATCTCCGCTTGTAAAGGCCTGGATCTGCTGTTTTGAGAATAAAGGTGTTTTTCTCTTAATGCGGTTAGCTTCGTCAGTGGTGTTGCCAGCCTGGATTTGCATTAACCTGGCCAGGTTCCGGGTCAGGGTTTGCTGGTTCTTTAAATAAGCCTGATGGCTTTGTGCCAGGTCCATTGAGATCTGGTCCATATTCTCAAAATATGACCTGAGCAGATGTTCAGGTATGATGTCCGCGGACTGGTGATTAATTTTACGATCCGGTTCTCCAATTATCTCAGCAGAGGTATTGGGCAGAAAAAGGGTTTGGTTTTTGGCATCTTCTGTCACTGGATAGAGAACTGAAAGGTCTAAATCCACCCGATGGCTGAGGAGCAAAGCGATTACCTTCAGAACACCATGAAGATCTTCTTGATATCTTTTATTGATGGAAATGGCTGCATGTGGTTTGTCTTTCAGAATTCTTTCGATCCATCTGGAGCAGGTTTTCTGAGGACCGACTTCCAGGAAGATCCTTGCTCCATCTTGGTATACCTGATTGACCAGTCTTGGAAAATCTACAGGATTACAAGTCATCTTCGCCATATCTTCAGCAAGACCATTCTCTTCTAGAATCAATTTTTGATATGATGATGCTGAATAGAAATTGATATCAGGATTGGGAACTGTTGAGATGCGGTAGAGTTCAACAAAAGATGGGTAGGTGGAATGCATGGTAGGGTTGTGGATGACTGCATTGAATGGCATGGGCAAAGCGCGACAATCCAATTTTTCGATAACGCGTTGACAGGCTTCTCCCTCTCCAACGATAACTACTTCAGAGGGAGTATTAATAATTGATAGATAAGCCATCTCTTCGTTTGCGCAAGCTTCCATTACAAGCTCACGATCAGCCTTGAGGATATAGGATCTCCAGAAATCATCTGTCAGTTCTTTATCGTTCCAATAACTGCGAACGGCTTTCTTTTCTCCAAAGAGCTCATTTTTGAACAAGCTCGACCTTTTCCAAATATCGGAACTATCTTTTACATTCTGCCAGATCCCGTTGGCCCAAAGCATACTTGCTTCCCCCAGGCTGTAGCCCAAAGCTGCAGTAGGTTTGATGCCAAAGAGTTGGTCTAGAACCAATGTGTGTAAAACCGAAAGGCTGATCCCTGATTCTATTAATTGGTTTGGATGTTGATAAAAGTCGGCCATAATTCGGTCTGGATCATTTTCTGATCCAGATTTGGAAGATCGCAGATAAAGGAATTTATCTGCCAGGGAGTGGCTCAGATTCGGAAAGACTTGTTTGGCAGCATCCTGCAAGCCAGGGAATGAGAAGAACAAACCGCGCCCCATACCCGGATAAGAATTGAAAGCTCCCGGATATACAAAAGCAATTCCTGCTGATCCCAAGGGATTCGCAGTGAAATAGCTGCCGTTGGGGCTGGTCCAGTTCTGTCCTGAGTTAAACGATTTGGAAAGGCCGGTTTTTGCATGGGCCAATTCTTTATTAAGTTGATCTCGATCTGCAGCCAGCAGAGAAAGAACAAAATCATCATCATTGGAATAGTATTTCGTATAGGCAATATTCGATATAGATTTTAGGGATTCAGGACCCGCAGAGAGTGTTTCTAGCAAAACTAGTTTATCGAGTATTTCGACTGCATCGCTGCCTGATACTGGAATTAAATATGGATCAGAATCGGACACAATACGAACTGATGGAGGAGTGTCTGGATGATTAATTTCCTCCAATACAATATATGGAGGGATATCTGATTTATGCCTTTGAAAGAATAACAGCGCAGATCGGGTGTATTCAGAACCGCGTGATAACCAGGGGCGGAAATTCTTTATTGGATATAGAGGACTTTCTGCCAACCTGGTTTCCATTTGATCAAAGTCGGATTTGCAGGCTGGAATTAATTTATTCTTAATCGATAAAACAGTATGAATAAACGGAATAATTTCGGAAGACAGGGCATTTGCTTCGCTGCTGCATCCCAGGGCGACAGGATATTTATCTGTTCTATCTTGGAAAAGAACCTTAAGCTGGGCTGTTGTGTCTTCTTGCGCAGATGAGTTTAGATCATTTAATACTACATAATCAGCTTGTGAAGGTTCAAGGCCAGGATAATCAGCAAACTTCAATCTCGTATAAGCTGTACCCGCATATTTGGAAGAAGAAAAAACCACTGCAGCGGAACCAGTTGAAGTTATCTCGCAGATGACTACCTGGTGGCGAATGTCGGACTTGATCAGATCAGCAGCCTGCCTGATAGTAGTAAACATGCTTGTTGACGCTGGTTTTACCTGATCCACAGTAATGAAGTCTTTCTTCAGCATTGGCAGGTAATGGCCGAGTTCTATCTGGTCTGGATCGAATATTATTGATAGTTTTGATCCAGGTTCTCGCTGGAATTTTGTGACAGCCTGATAGATCACTTCTCCCGTATGTTCTACCATAGCCGGAGAAGATATTCTTTTCTCAGCGAGGCTTTCTTCGAAGTGAGATAATGAAGGCCACCACTGATAGGAGAGCGCCATTCCTGATACGATCAGATCCATACCGGCTCGTTCTTCAATTTACTCTCTTTGAATAAATCATATAATTTCCCATTAAGAGTTATTTCAGCATCAACTACTTGAGAGAATACAAAGCCATCCTGGTCATGGCTAGTCACATCTGCCACAAGTTTATGGGGTGTAGAAGATTTTACAGTCATAGTGGCGTAAGTGAGGATATCAAAAGGAACAGGATGATACTGTATACCGCCAGCAATCTGGAGCGGTAAACCTATCGATCCTATTTGAGAATTGGCCCAGATCAACAAACTTTGCAAATGGATATCAGCCAGGTAGGGATTAAAAGTATTTACTGGAAATTGCCCCATGTCCTCAACCGGAATTTGGGGGAGCAGGCATTCTGTTGTCAAACCTGATGCTGATATGTTCAGTACCTGGCGAATCCCCTGAAATTTGGGTCCATGGAATAAGACTTTAGATTCATACAGTGTTGCCCCGTCAATCGAATTCTCTTTTGTAAGGTTAAACCCAGAAATTCTGGGTCTTTTTGGAATTGTTTTTCGAAGTTCGATTTGGGCTTGGTAATGGAATCTGATATTACCATCTGGTAGTTCGCTGCTGATCTTTCCAATAAAGATCAATGCATCAGGTGATTTTTCCAGTTCCTGAAGTTCCATAGAATACTCTTCTGGTGATTGGTCATCAAATACGATTCCCTTAAAAACCCGATAATCACTGACGGAGTAAAATTGATAATCAGGGTTCAGGGATTCGCAAGTATTGATGAACCAGGCAACAGCACAAACCGTTGGCAAGACGGCATTTCCACCGATAACGTGATCTGCCAAAAAGGGGTTTCCCTCCAGTGATAATCTGCGCAAAATCCGGTGTTTCCGAAGTTCTGGGGAGAGCTTTCGGACTGGGAATGGCAAAGGATTTCCAATCACATGTTGGGGCATTGTTTGGGGTTCATCCATTAAATCCACCAGAGCCTGAGTGCCCTCATCGATTGATATCAAAGGAACATTTCTTCGGCTCAGTATCCTTTTTAACTGGGGAGTAACCATTCCTCCATCCCATGGTCCCCAGCCAATTGAAAGAACCTGGCATTTAGGACGAGATAGTTTTAAATGGTGAGCGAGTTTATTTAATATTTCGTTACTGATGCTGTAATCCGCCTGTCCCACATTACCATAATAACCAGCAACGGATGAAAAGAGGATCAGGTAATCCAGCTGCTGCGGGGGAACGATCTCCAGTAAGTTCCTTAGCCCACTGACCTTAACTCCATATACGAGATCAAAATCATCTTCCCCCTTATCTTGGATGAGTTTATCAGCCAACGCGCCAGCGCCATGAAGTAGGCCGGTAATTTCATGGATCATACTTGAGAGCTTTACCCTGAGGTCATCAAGATTGGTTATATCTACCTGGATATATTCAGCTTTACCGCCAGCATTTTCAATCGTCTCCAGGGTTTGCTGAATCTCCCTGCTGGAAAGGATGGAATTCACTTCCCTACCTATTTCCTTTGGAGTGAGTTTCTGGCCTGCAGAAAGATAATGATCTAGTGCAGCCTGTTTTAGCGCAGCTTCATCTTCCAAACCCTTCGCCCACACAGGTTCAGTTTTGATCAGATCTGATCTACCCAATAAGGTAAACCTGGATTGATATGCTTTTGCTAAAGCGATTGTATTCGCTGCAGTGATACCTTTACCGCCGCCGCTAACCAAAAAATGAGATTTTTCAGTTGGGGGAGTGTAATCAAAATTGCTCATAAAAATTATTTTTGCTCCCGATTAAGGGTTACCCTGGTAGATGGACTAAGACCGACTTCGAGTAGGCTCAGATCCGGATCATGGATTTCCTGGAGAATTAACCTGCCTGCATTTTCATGATCAATTTCGCGATTCAGATCTACCGCTCTGCAGAATACATCAGGCCATTCCCAATTTAAGGATTTAACCAGACCGGTGAGACCGCTTCCTTCCTGGAAAGAATCAGTATTATTAAGCCCTAAAGCACCATCAGTTCTGGTCACTGTCATGAATATCTTCCTGCTGTCCGGACTAGCTTTTTCAAGATCGGTTTTTATCGACCCGGCAATCAGGAATACCTGTTTTACTAAATCAGCTTCCTGGTCAGAAAATATACCTTCTCCCTTGGAAAGAGGGTGTAAATGGATAAAGCCTACAGCTTCTCCATACTCAGTTCTAAAGGCTTCAAGGGTAGAATTAATGGCAGCTTTCCCAGAAGATTTTTGTATTAGACGATGGATCCCTTTAGGAAATTGCTGTTTTTTAACGGTTACTAAATTTGCAGGAAAATCCCAGATTGCAACTTTCCAACCATCTGAAATTAGCTCTCTAACAATTTTCTCCGTAAAGGGAGTGCCGTCATTCGTGACTAGCACTGATTGATCTGTTGGAATCTGGAAGTCCAATCTATCAGGACTAGGTAGAGAAATCAGGTCTACTGGAGTATTTTGAAGTTCTATTTGCTTAACTTTTTTTTTCTCTCCCTGCTCGACTGGTTTATTTTCTTCAGCTGGCGGTTGATGTGCACTCATGAGATCTGCAATCTGTCCAAGGGTCCTAAGTTCGGCTAACGATTCCGCTTCTACTGCCGGTAACCCGGGCACTCGCTCTTCCATCACTCCCAGGATCTCAACCCGTTTAATCGAGTCGATTCCCAGATCAGCTTCCATGTCCATATCGGCCTCAAGCATCTCAACGGGATAACCAGTCTTTTCCGCTACGATTTCCAGTAGGACAACGGTCAGATCGCTAACTGATAGAGATGGGCTGTTCTTTTCGGTCTTTGTGGTGATGGGTTTGATATCCTCTTCGGTTTGAGTTTTTGGACTCATCGGTTGCGGATCAGTATTTGAGACAGCTGGCTCAATTGACGAAGATGAAGCATTGGCTTCGTTTTCCATATAGTCTACAATTTCCTGCAGTGTTCGAGTTAGTCCTAACACTTCAGTATCTGCTGGCGGTAGTGATGGAAAATCATCTTCGAGGGCACCGAGGATCTCAACCCTCTTAATGGAATCGATACCGAGATCAGCTTCCATGTCCATATTCAGCTCGAGCATCTCCGGGGGATAGCCGGTCTTTTCGGCAACGATCTTTATCAGGGCTTTTGAAAGTTCTTCACTAGTGATGCCTGCAGCACTTGGTGGGTCCTGTAAATTAATCTTGCTGACTGGTTCAATTTGTGGAACCGCTACTGGCTTTTTATGGTCGGGCGCAATTTTTTCATCCAAAACAATTTGAGGTACATGGACCACCCATTCTGCTGGCGGGGAGGACGGTTGTTCAGGAACTGGATTAGTTTTTAAAACGGACATCTCATTATTTTCTATAAATGAAAGATACCGTTCAGAGAACTCAGCTTGCTGGGCGAGGAATTCCTGATGGACGGATAGACCTCGTTCACGGATAACATGAAAATTATCCAGTGTGCGCTGGAATGTCTCGATAATCTTAGCCTGGGGAGTGCTGTTGCTGGAATCGAGGACTTTGCCTTGCTGTGTGAGCACTGCAGTGATCAGCTGAATATTCTCTGCCTGCTGGGCCAGATATTGCTGGTGGATTTCCATCGTTCTGGCTTGATGTGTATAGGTATGATCCAGGGCGTTATCAAGTCCGCTAGGCCCGGTTGTAGCGATAGATGGTTCAATCGCCGCTGTTGCGGTGCGGGGCTTGACATAATCTTTTATGTTCACGTTGTCTGGATCAGAATTCGACCTTCCCGTCTCGGATACTTTGATTTGATCCTCGTCCTGGCAATCAATTCGGTGCTTATCTTCCAGAGCATCCTTAAAAGCGCGCTTACGGTCTTTATTGATAAAATTGCTGCCGTTTAGTGGTATTTGAAAGTTAGCCATAATTAATTCCTCTAATGATCCTTGTCCTGGTTTGAATTTTGTACCGGTTTCACTTGGTATGGATCAATATCCTTGATCGGTAAACCCAAGACCTTTAATACAACTGCAGCTTCGCGAAGCTGCCTGTCGCTTGATTTTTCCCTGCTGGGATTGACGGAAACGACCGAATGGTCCTTTCCATCGAGAATATCTTTTACTAAGTTTCCGAGGATCTGTCGGGGTCCGATTTCCACGAAGATGCGTCCACCGTTTTCATATATCTTCTCAATCTGGGTTTTGAAAATCACTGGATGGAGAATATGGTCAGATAAGATATCCTGGCCTTTTTTTGTATCAGATGGATATGCTTTTCCTGTCGTGTTGGAATAGACCGGGATCCTTGACTTAGTAAAAGTTTCCTGTTTTACAGCTTTGGCAAATGGTTTAGAAGCATGTTTTACAAGTGGAGTGTGAAAAGCCGCCGAAACAGGAAGTTGACTGACCTTATAGCCGGCTTTGGTTAGAACATCATCGGCTTGATGGACCTTTTCCCGGGGTCCTGCCAGGACAAATTGAGAAGGTGAATTTTCGTTGGCGATAATCACATCATCCAACGATTCAATAATCTTCTCAATTTCAGGTAGTGATCCTTTGACAGCAGCCATCGTGCCGCTATCAAAATTATCATCTTCTGGCGGACGCATGGCTGAACCGCGTGCTTTCACTAATTTTAGGAATTCCTTGTCACCAAGGGATCCGCCTGCCCAGAGTGCAGTGAGTTCTCCAAAGCTGTGACCAGCAGCCATATCTGGCTTGAATCCGGCTTGTTCCAGGATTTTGTATATACCATAACTGACCACACCAATGCCTGCCTGGGCGTAATCAGTCTCGCGCAAGGCGAGCTGCTGTTCTGATCTAGTTTTATCTGAAAATGCTGGTGGAGGAAACACTACCCCGGAGAGAGGAGTTTGTCCCTGTTCTTGGAAAAGAGTATCCATTAATTCAAATGCTTCCATGACAGGGGGGAAGTTAATTGCCAAATCACTGGCCATATTCAAGTATTGAGAACCCTGACCGGGGAATAAAGCAACCACTTTGTCATCAGAAGATATTCCCTTGGATCGGTATGTTATGCCCCGGGGATGATCCCAGGCATCTGCCTCGGGCTGATTTTCAAGCAGTTTTAGCGAATCCTTGATGAACTTTTGAGCCTCTTCCAGGGAATCGGATACAAAACCCAAACGAGGATGATCCTGCTGGGGAATATTGGATTTGGAATCAATGATCAATTCCTGATAGGTTTCCAGCGCTGTATCAGTATCAAATTCGTTATCAATACCCCTCAGGATCTTTATCAAGGACTCTGGTGTTTCTGAGCTGATGAGGATAGTTTGGGAAACAGACTGCAACCGCTGGTAGGTTTGGGCAGCTGAATCGTATTCTTCCAGGACGATATGGAAGTTTGTACCGCCAAAACCAAATGCACTGACAGCTGCTTTCCTGGTATCTTCGAGGGACCTTTTGAACCAGGGTCGGGTCTCAGTATTGATATAAAAATGGGTCTTTTCAATTTCGAGTACCTCGGATGGCTGAGTGACATTTATAGTAGGAGGTAAAACCTTATGGTGAAGTGCCAGGGCAGTTTTTATCATTCCAGCAGCTCCCGCTGCAGCCTTGGTATGCCCGATCTGGGATTTTACAGATCCAATAGCAATACTCTGTTTGTTCCCATTGGGCGTACCAAAAACAGATTTGAGCCCATTAAACTCGGCCGGATCTCCGGCTTTAGTACCGGTCCCATGAGCTTCCACGAGGCTAATAGCATCCGGAGAGAAACCTGCTTCCTCGTAGGCACGATTTATTGCCAATGCTTGGCCCGCAGGGCGAGGTGCATAAATGCTTTTATATTTTCCGTCGCTGGAGCTGCCAATACCACGGATGATCGCGTAGATCCGGTCATTGTCTCTCTCAGCGTCTTCCAACCTTTTCAGGACCAGCATGCCCAACCCTTCACCTATTATCATCCCATCCGATTCCTGATCGAAAGGCCGAATCTTCTGAGAAGGAGAAAAAGCTGGAGTTTTGCTGAAACATAAATAAGTAAAAGGAGAGTTATCAGCATCAACTCCGCCAGTTATCATCATATTCGCCCGGCCTTCAATCAGCTCACTAACAGCAGATTTAACAGCTGCCAGGCTGCTGGCACAGGCGGCGTCAATGACACTATTCATTCCACCCAAATCGAGGCGGTTGGCAATCCGTCCTGCGATCACATTTCCAAGCAGTCCGGGAAATGAATTCTCATTCCAGGGAGCATAAGCCATTTTCATCTTTTCAATGATGATCTCGGTATCTTGGGGAGAGATGCCGCTGCTTTCCAAAACTCTCTGCCATATCGGATACTGTAGCCTGGATGTGAGATCTGTGATCAGTTTTTGTCCCCCAGCTACACCCAGAACAACACCGGTATTTTCCCGGTCGAAATCAACTTCAGTACCGTAGCCAGCGTCTATCATCGCATCCCGGGCGACGACCAATCCTAGCAGTTGGCTGGAGTCTGTTACTTCAAGAAGATTTGGTGGAAGGCCAAATTCAAGGGGATTAAAATCAATATCGGGGATAAATCCCCCAACTTTGCAGTAAGTTTTATCTTCCGCTTTTGGATCAGGATCGTAATAATCGGCCGGATCCCAACGAGATGGCGGGACATCTGTGATCCCGTCGATTTTATTAAGGATGTTATCCCAATATTCAGTAAGGGTAGAGGCTTTGGCAAAAATAGCCGCCTGACCGATAATGGCAATCGGAGTTTTTTGTAGTAAATTCCCATTCATTAAATTATGCTCCTAGGAAGCTGGATTGAAAAACAAAAGTTGTTAATCCTGGATTCCTGTGGGTTTGTTTTGAGATAATAGAACACTGCTGCCGCCTACCAGGACAATGCCTAAGAGGATTTTAAGTAGATCGCCTACCAGGAATGGATAAAGGCCTAATTGGAGCACCTGGGATTCTCCTACGAAACGGGCAAGCCAAAATAGCCCGAAAATATAAATTATTATGTTCCCAAGAATTAAAGTGCTGGCTGCCTGAAAAATCGACCTCTTAAATTTGAGTTCAGATAACATGCCAACAATATATGCAGCAGCAAGAAAACCAAACAGGTAACCTCCCGTGGGACCGAACAAAGTGGTTAGGCCTGATTTTCCACCAGCAAAGAGTGGCAAACCGGCAGCACCCTGGGCCAGATAGGCAGCAATGGCCGCTGTGCCACGCGTTCGGCCTAATAATAACCCGACAAGCAGAACAACCAGGGTCTGCCCAGTGATCGGAACTGGGCTGAAAGGTAGGGATATTGAGATTTGGGCACTGAGGGCGATCCCCCAGGAAGCTCCCAGGATTATGGCAGCGTTAACAACGCGGCTCGGTAATGTTCTTTCTGGCATTAAAATATCTGAATAATTCATAGCTGCCTCACTCAAAGATAATATTTATGAAGTACTTCCTCACCCGATGGGAGTGAGGGATATAAGCAGGATACCTTTTTCAACCTGGGTCCCAGGTGTAGTTGAGATAAACTTTACAACACCGGATGAAGGAGCCCGCAATTTCATTTGCATTTTCATGGCTTCCTGAATTAGCAAGGTTTGCCCTTTCTTTACCCGATCGCCAATTTTGACTAAAACATCAATAATTAGACCGGGCATCGGGGAAAGGACACTGCCAGTATCTTGTCCTTTCTTTTTTCTAGATGAATTAAAACCAGTTAGAACCTCCGCGCTCAAATGGTTTCCCTCAATCTGAATGTCATAGATGCCTTTTTGATTGGCTTCTAGGATTGCCTCAGTATTTTTATTTGGTTGCCTGAGAACGTGCATACCTTTTTTATTGATCGAATCCATATCGTACGATATTCTGTCACCATTAACTACCAGCTGATCATCTTCAATGCTGACATCATAAGTGCGGTTTGCGATGGTTACTCTATAATCGGCCATAAAATCCTTTCCGTAATTTTCTTAAACCCCAGAGATTTGTTCTCTCCAGGCTGTCTGCTGCCAAAGGTTCCCAGCCTGCCCATTGGAAGGCTCTGGCTGGTTTCTTATCTGATGGATGTGCAAGGCAGCT
>RCNB010007692.1_pt1 | contig 14097 bp, 27 predicted proteins | sample 2041321 | NCBI WGS metagenome assembly RCNB01 (sample SAMN09708232, study PRJNA481090) | Marine sediment metagenome, whole genome shotgun sequencing project. | reverse complement strand
CTGGCGTAGGATCCAGCTTGTATTTGTGGTGACACTGGTACCGAAAACCGCGGTGAATGTGGTCGAGAGTGCACCGACCTGGGCATTACTCCAAAGATCTTGCCGGTAGCCTTCCCACAATTTAAACGGCGCTTGCAGTGAATCCTGGTACTGCGTCGCCTGCTGGCGATCGGGCGAGTTGACGGTGGCCGTAAATGTCGCGTTTAGATTCAGATTGAATGGCGCGTATTCATATGTCGCCGAGACAATGGTGCTGCCGGGCGGAATCTGAGTGTCGAATGCGCTCTGCACCTGGCCCTGCAATCCATTAAAGAAATTGCCGAGCGTCATCCTGCTGGAGAAACCGCCAAGACCTAGCCAGGCAGTGTTTGCGCCCTGGAAGACGTGCGACCAGGAACTGCTCCGATTGTCGGGTTCTTGATAGGCCTGGGTTATTTGCGCCATTAGACGGCCGGCAGGTCGTTGATATCGTGGGACGGCAGTCCGTCGACTGCATCCACCAGCTGGTCGACAGCTTCCAGGAGATCCACCAGCTGCTCGAATTCCTTATCGTTAAGCACGCGGCGCCACCAGTCCGGCCTGGACAGCTTGAGTGTATTTTTCCACCAGGTCGGCCTGCAGCTGGCGATCACTGATTCCCTCGGTCTTGCGGATCTCTGCTTCAATGGCTTTGCGATCCGGACGCGGGCGGCCGGCGGCCTTTTCATCGGCCAGGTATTTCGTTAGTCGCGCGGTGCCACGTTCGCGGCGCGTCTCCGGTGGTTTGTCTGGATCCGCCTCGATGTACCGCTCCTCGAGTTGATCGAGCAGTTGCTGCAGATCCTTCGGCGTGCCGACGCGCAGCGCTTCCAGGAATACCGGGAAACCCTGACGCGGTGCCGGCACCTTGAATGCCTTTTTCAATTGGACCAGGACGCGGGCCAGCTGGCGATCGTCAGCTGCTCGCAGCAGCGCCAAGGTGTCGACGAATTTAGCCACGGCGCGCAGGCCTCGGTCGGATCGGTGCCGGCGGTTTCTCGGTCACTGAATCGAACAGGACCAGCATGTCGTCCGTGAATGCTGGTGTGAACAATCGGTTAACCCGAGCAGCTGCTGTGTCGAACGGCCGACGCGTCTCGACCTTTGTGCCCTTGGCATAGTTGACCGCGAATTTAAACCATTCCTCGATCTGGTCGACGGATTCGATCATTCGCTATCGCCCTTGCTGTACTTCGGCACCGACTTGACGATGTTGCCGGCGGCGTCGTATTCATGCTCGATCGACGTCGGGGCTCGGTCCAGGTTCAGATTGAGCTCCAGCTCCTGCTTGCCACCTGGTGCGGATTGGCTGCCGTTTGGCTGCCGTTTGGCAGCTGGTTGATCGGCACCTGGTTCGGCACCTGGTTCGCCGGCTGCTTTAACAGATCGATCGACATAGCCTCGGACTCGAGTAAGTGCCTCGACGATCGCGGCTGCAATCTTCTCCTCGATATCCATGGCGTCATGCGCGCCGGCGTCCTCGACGTGCTGGCGCATAACTGTCTGGATCGATTCGGTGATGCCGGCCAGCATCTGATCGCGCTCGGCTGCCTGGTCCTCGCCTTCCTGGCCGGCTCCTGCGTTCAGCTTCGCCAGTTCGAGCTCGGCCTGGGCAATCTTCGCCTCGGCCTGCTTGGTGTCTGCAGCTGCTCCGGCCTGGTCGGCCTGGGCCTTGGCGATCTCGGCCTGCGCCCTGAGCTCCTCGATCTCGTTGGTCTTCTGCTGGATCTGCATTTCCGGTGTCATTGGTGGCGACCATGGCTCGCCAGCCTCGTCGACCAGGTTGCCGTCGTCGTCCTTGCTGACACCTTTCGGGAGATCTGCCATTTTCTCCTCCTCGGTCTTGAGCGCATCCGGCAGCATCATCCGGAGTACTCGAGCGACTTCCTCGGATCCGGGCACGCCGAGATTCTGGACAATCAGGTGGACAATGTTTGCAGCCCGGTCCGGTCCCAGGACGCGGAGCAGCTCCATCTGCAGATCGGCGGCCTCCTGGCGTTGGGTTGCGTAGCTCGGACCCGTCTCGAGCGTCACATCATATTTGCCATATCCGATATCGTGCAGCAGGAATTCTTTTCCGGTGTCCGTGTCGAGTACTGCCTGGTTAACTTCCACAAAGTCGCTGCTGCTGTCCGCGAAGCGCATGCGCACCTGGCGCCTGGTGTCGGTGATTACCGGGATCGCTTCAACCGCGTTGCGTCCCATCTGTTCGAGCGCTCTGCCCAGGTTGTCCGGGAATTGGAATGTCGCGGTTTGCCCGGCGTTCTGCCTGGCGATGATTGCTTTGCCGCTTTTCTCGTTCGACTCCTTGCCCAGGCTGGCGTCGTGCAATCCGATGATGGTCTGCATGTCAATACCGTCCTGCGTCGCGTTCTGCAGCTCTGCGGCTGCGACGTTGGCCGCGAATACTCGTTGCGGTGGTGGCACGCCGTCGACGTGGTTGTAAATCAAATAGGGCAGGTTGCGCACGTTGGCCGTTTCATAAAGCCTTTCGTGGCCGGACAGCTGGCGCTCGGTGATCATCCAGGGTGCTCGAGGTGCGAGCGCAACGGCCTCAGTCGCCGCGGTGCGCCAGTAGTTGTAACTTTTCTGTGGATCGATCGCGTGCCGAATAGCTGACTCGTATCGGACCCGGCCGTCGACAATGATCTCCTCGCCGAATACTGGATAGATTGGCACCGACGAGAATGGCAGCTCGATCGGTCCCTCGAGAACATTCTCGCACGTCATCTTTTGCCATTGACAAATCGGACGCTTGACCGCCTTGCGCATGTCGCCGCCGGCGGCATTCTTCTGGACGTGGACCCCTGTCTCACGCTCCAGGTCATCGAGGATCTGCTCGACGTCGGATCGATAGACCACCTTGCCATTTGAGAGAAGGATTACCTCGTCCTGCTTATGGTCTAGCCAAAAATATTGCGCCAGGCGCACGGATTCGGTGTCGTACCATCCCTCGTAACTTGAGCCCATCGATGCATCGGCAAATTCGGTGAACGGGATATTGGGGTATTTTGCTTTGTAGGTGTTCCGGTTCATGTTGGAAAACATTATCGCGTCCTGCATGTCGCGATAGTCGGCCTCCTGGGCATCCGGATCCAGCATCACACCATAGGAATTTTTAACCCGATGGATCCGGAGCTCCTGCACAAACGGATCGATCTTTGACCAGGTGGGCAGCATGTAGAAATAGCCAAACCCATGATCGACGGCGTGCTTGACGGCCGTGTCATACGCCTGGTCCGCACGACTGGTGTGCTCAATGTTCTTGATTATCCCGCCATAGATCTCGGCCATGCTGTAGTCCTTGGTGCCGGCCATGTTGGCGATGCGAGGATCGGCGCCTTTATTCGTTTCGACTGGCGTCACCTTCACGCTCGGGCGCTCCTGGCGGATCTTGTTGGTGATCTGTCGATTGAATGCTGGAAGCAGGTTATAGGTCAGGATCGGGCGCCGATCTTCCTGGCGTTCCTTGCGGATCTCCTCCGGCCATTGCTCGCCGGCCACCATCTTGTCGTCCTTTAACCCGGTGGCGTGGATCTCGCTCCAGAATGTTTGCATCACCATAAAGCGCTTGCGAACGTGTTCGAGCTGCTCCTGGTCGTCGCGTTGGGTGCCGTCGTCGTTGATGGTGATTGCACGGTCCGGGATCTCGTTCGCCTGTGCACCTGGGGTTCTATTTTCTACCATGCCGGAATCTCCGGCGCTACCATTCACCGCCGGATTGTCGACGGGTGGCGCGCTCTATTGGCCTGCTCTGAAATGCGCCGTCGGTGTTCATTATGTAGCGCATATCGTCGAGCAAATGATCATTAGCTTTGACAATCTTGCCCTTGATATCCCGGCGGTATAGCCGGAATTCCTTCTTGAAGTAGGGCAGTGTGTTAAAGCACTTGAGCAGGCCGGACTGCATTTTCACCAGGCAATGTCGGAGCCCGGAGTGCACGGCGTTATTCGCTTTGTCGAGGATGAAACCGAGGTCCTCGTATTCCTCTTTCATTTTGGTGCCGTCTTTCAGATTGCCGACGTTGTCGCCGGCTGGATCGATTAGGCCGATCATACCAGGCCAGGGCAGCATCGCCTTGAGGCCGAGCGAATGGACAACAGGCTGGTCGCGGATCCCGTAGTACTCCGCCACCAGGTAATGCTGATCGGTATCGGGATTGCGTGCGATCAACAGGCCGGCAGTTACATTCCAGCCCGGGTCAATGGCAAACCCGAATTCCCACCAGTCGGGTATCGGGATCGGGTCAATAAAAAAAATGTCTTCACGGATCGGATAGATCGCGCCGGCGCCGAGCGCTGGCCGTCCAGTCTCTCGAGCCTGGCGCTCGTGTTCCTGCATCCCCTCGAACAGCTGCTCGCGCTCCTCAACGGTGATGACCGGCGGGTTTAGGTGCGGGGCGTCGTCGTGGCCGATCATGGTGACGTATTTGCTCAATTGATGATTATGCGTCGGGCCATGATCCGCATGCCGTGGATTGCGATCGCGTCGGTGTCAGCCAGGTTGCGCAGGTAACTGATTGCTTTTCCCTGGCGGACCGTCGATTTGTAGGTCCTCGAGTACTCTTTCAGGTGGTCGGATCCAATCTTGTCGTAATTGACGTCGTTGATCAGGGTATCAAGTGTCGCGGCCATGGCGACCAGGAGCTGCGCCGCTTCGATCTCGTCCTCGATCCAGTACTCGAACGCCGTCGGGTGCTGCTCCTTGTACGCCTCCATTCGCTCGAGAATGTTTCGCGGGATCGTGTTGTCGGGTGCGGGTGAGTCGGCGGGTGATGCATTCATCGCAGAGTCCGTCATTGTATAAAACCTCATGGCGTTTTAGGACCGATCGACACTCTCTCTCGGAGCATTTTCGCTTGTGATAGGTGCGGCGTGTCATATGAAATCGGTATTCTCGAGCAGGGCCAGGACCGTCTCGGTCAGGCCTTCGACGGGCGTAAATGTAGCAAGAATCCGGCCGCGTGTCGTCAGTATGCGCATTTTGCACTCGTCGTAGATCGGTTTGCTCGGCTCCTCGTCGAGCCAGATCCAGTCCACGGCCTCGGCCTCGAAACTGCTCCGGCCTTCCTCGTATGATTTGAACGTGCACACATTTTCAAAACCGTTGACATGCCGGACCACCACCTGGTCGACGGCATCAGCGACGCCGGACCGCCTGGTTAAACGTCCGATCTTTGCAGCAGGTATCAGGCCGCCCTCGGATTGGGTAAAGCCTTTGCGCTGGTGGAGTTTACCCAGGAGCATCGCCTGGTTAACGTCGCGGACCTTCGATGATTTGGTGCCGGCAGCCCAGGCCAGCATCGGTTTGTCGTACCGGCATCCGTCCCACCAATGCGGATAGAGCCCGGTCAGGTGGAGCGCCGTTTCATATCCACCTATTCCGAGTGTCTTGCCGACGCGGTTGCCGCCGAGCGTGCATCGCTCCTGGTGTATGGCGCCAGCGCTGAAAACCTCGGTGTATTTGCTGTACAGATCCCGGCGCAGTTTTCCGGTGTCGGGGTAGAGCTGCGACAGCTTATCGGATTCAGTGCGTCTTTTTATTTCCTTTATTAGGAGATAACACGCCGTCGCCGGGTGCATGCTCCTCAAGGAGTCTGACGAGATCAATTTGTCCGCTCTCCGCTATTTCATGTAGCAATCTCACAAGCTCCTCGGTCGACACGTCCTCGATGGTCTGGACGTGCTCGATCTTATCTACCCACATTTTCAGGTATTTACCCTGGAGCTCGGAACACCTAACAGCTGGAGCAAATTGCCGAGCGTTAAGGGCCTGGATGCGTTCGACTTCAATGTCGCGCAACACTTTTTCGATGGTGACGTCGGCGCCCTTGAGCGCTTCCTTTTCTAGCTTTGCGATCTCCGCGGCGATATGAGGTTTTCTAATGTTCTCGGCTGCGATCTGCGCGAGGACTGAATCGCTGCCTGCGTACATGGCCCGCCTGGCTGCCTCGGTGCCATTGCCGGCACAGTCTGCAGACACGTACCAGGAGACAAACCAGCGCTGTTTAAGCGTCCAGGAGGGCTTTGCGGGGTTGCGTGGTCGGAGGGCCTTTGTCGTCATCGAGCGAGAGTATATACCCTGTTTTCGATGTGGGACAAGGTGCGACGTTTTGAAAGGTCACGGCGTCGAGCATCAGGTCCCAGGTATGCGACAGGTCATCGATCAAACGCTCGGCGTTCTCGGGTCCGGCGGGCAGGGCAATCCATGGCCGCCAGGCCTTGCTCGGCTGCCTTACGCAGATCCTGATAAGGGTATTTAATGCACTGGCCGGCCTCGAGGTGGGACAGCTGCTGGAGCAGGAGGACAAGGTGCATAGGGTTTGCTGGTTCGTGAAACATGAGATAACGCGGAGCATATTGCCCGCGCTTATCGTTGGTGGCTTACGCCAGGCCGTTCGGGAATCGGTTCGTGGTACTGACCTTGTCCATGGTGCCGACCTTACCAGGTGCGCCGCCGGCAGGTGCCGACTTGAGCGATCCGGTCGCGCCGTGGTTGCTGCCCTTGGATCCTGAATCAGTATCCGAGGACTTGCTGCCTTTGCCCGAGTTGGGCATTTTCGAGTCTTTCATCATATTCTCCTGCAGGTGAATGATTGCAATGCGCCTGCAGAGTATCAGACACGCCGGCCACCGACCAGCGTCAGCGATCCGTCCAGGACATTGTAGTCGCCCGGCTTGCTGTCGGTGATCGACATGACCTCGAGCTCGGCGATCGTATGGTTGACCAGCTGCGCCTCGTGCCTGGATAGCGGACGGTGCTGCGCCTCGAATTGATCAGACGGCCAAACGGAATAGCCGTGCTCCGGGTGGTGCACTCGATACTCGTACTTGCCCGGCACGATCTCGGCCTGGACCAGGACCGAGCTCGCGGACGGCTGGATCGGATTGTAAATATAGATTTTCATACCTCGGTTATCTCCAGGCCCATTGCTTGAACCAAGGCCCGTTTGACCTTGTAGACGTCCGGCAAGTGGCCGCTCTCCATTTTGACGTCCTCGAGTATAGTCAGTTTCAGCTCAAGGTCCAGATACCGGAAGTCGCCGACATAGGTCAGGTGCCTGCCGTTGGGGTATCGTTTTGATTTCATCAGGACCGGCACGTCGCCAATCACGATCGGGATCCGAGGCTGCAGCTCGAGGTCGGTGATCACGCCGGCGCGCTCGAGCAGCTTCAATTCCAGGTATCGATTGAGCTCGCGCCGTGAATCGAATTTGATCCCGTCGATCGAATGGACCTTGCTGATCCCGTAGCGATCGGCCTTGCTACCCAGGCGCCAGCGCACGCTCTAATCCCAGGCCAGCCTCGGGAATGGTGTCCCAAGCACTACCGGGATTCGCGGCCTGGACGGATCCGATCGATCATAAACTTGGCTCGAGCGCTGGATTGCACCAGGCCCTCGAGCAGCTCGTCGCTCACGTCCTCGTAATCGTAGGTACCACCATTGCGATATGACACGCGCAGCGTCGTGCCGTCGTGCCATACCGTTTTGATCCCGTCGTTGCCGGTCCCGGTGGATTTGAAACTAAACATTTTGGGTTGTGCCATTCTTTTCTCCGATTTGTTTTCTGAACCGATAGAGGTCATCGATGATCGCCTGGATGATCAGGATCTGCCGGTCGGCCGTTTGCTGGTTCATGGTCGTATCCTTGACCAGGTGAGGATATAGGTGCCACCGCCGGGCCAGCTCGCGCTCGAGCTCCTTGATCTTATCGTCCAGGCTGACGTCGGCCGTCGTGGCCGGTGGAAACATTTCGCCGTTCACTTGATCGCCGTGCAACCATCGACGCCAACAGTCGGCGACGTGGTCCCGTCCCAATCCTTGAGAAACAGCTGCGCATTCTGCATCGTATCAAAGCAGAATCGCCCCTTGAGGCCGCTCGAATCCATGCCATGGCAAACGCCGACCGTATACATAAAGCGAAGTATTCCGCAAACGCCAAACCCGACGACGTGCTTTAGATCTGAATACCCCATTTTCGACAGCTCGAGGACCAGGACCGGATCGAGCTGCTCCTCGGCCAGCATGTCGGGCTCGGTTTTATATCCTCGTCCTGGTCGACAATGTTCGGTGGCGTGTCTCGATAGAGTGGCCGGGCGAGGATTGCCTCGATCCATCCCCGAATGTATTCCTCGGAGATCGACCAGGCGCCGAGCGGCTGGCGTGCAATGACGTCGTGTTTAAATGGCTGGTGCAGATCGATCGCAATGTCGTCGTCCTGGGCCACCTCGGCCAGGAGTGCCAGCGCCAGCTGCGCAGGTCCAGATCCACTATAACCCCATCCAAATCCGTCGGGTGAATGGTTGATCAAATCCACTCGCGGATCCAGCTCGGTTGCAGCATGCTCCGCATGCGCGCCCTGACTAGGATCGATGACGAGCACAATGCCGCCGTTGTCTTTCGGTTGGTCCGGAATCGCACCGAATATACGTTGTGAAATTTTCAAAGTACTTCTCCTGGTTTAGTGTCAATGTCGGCGACGTGCACCATGATTAGGTGCTTGTATTTGAGCGAGGCCCAAGTGATCAGGTGCTGCTCGCCTAGAGTGTTGCCGCCAAATATTTCGGCCTGGTAGGCGATAACACCATCCGGGCCGATCTCGGTAATCTTAAAAATGGTGTCGTCGTCACGGTGGCGAATGTACTGCCCGACCAAGGCCTTGCGGTCCTCGATCGTGACCGGCATCTGCGCCGGCGCGTCGTGTCCGTTATATTTAATCACTGGTTAAATACTCCAAATACTCCTTGGTCACTAGATAAAGATCCGTGTCGGTCGGTGCCCAGGTGCCGGCAAAGGCGGCACCTTTGTCGAGCGCCTCCTGGACCATCTGATCCGAGAAGACCGGGCCCTCGAGATCGTCGTCGCTCATGGCGAATTTTGCTCGATCCACACTGCCGCCTGGCGCAGCTTGTTATCCTTGATCTCATTCCAGGCCGACACGTCAACAGCTGCCCATAGATCCACGTCACGCAGGCCGGAGCTCGCCATGGCCGTGCGGATAAACCCGAGATTGAGCTCACCATCGGCGCCGGCGTCGTGTGCGGCGTCGAAGCCTGGCGGGATATCTGGTTGCTGGTGCCTGGGATTGCCTTTTGGTTCATCGCTCATTTTCATTGCTGGCTCCGGTGCTGATGGTTGATCGAATACGTCGCCGGCGGCGAGGGCGGTCAGGGTCAAATCCACCTGGGCGCGCTTCTTTGCCATTTTCAAAACCGTGTTGGCAATGTCGGCCGGCTCGGCGCGCACCTGGTTGATCTCGCCCTCGACCATGCAGCGCTGGTTTTCATTCCATACCTTACCGAATTTAACCCGGCGCAGATCGTTCGGCGTGCGGTCATATTCCTTTTGCGACGCTTTGCGCCATTTGTATTTCTCCTCGTCGCTCGAGCACTCACCGAGCCCGATACCGACCAGCGTGCCGGATCCCATCGCCAGGCCTCGGCATTTAATCCGATAGCGGACCACCTGGTATGTCGACAGATCCTCGATCTCCGGATCGACTGCAATGTGGAAAGCACTCAACAGCGTGTCGCTGCCGGGTTTCCATAATGCATTCCCTTTGGTGCCCGGGATCTGGCCGTAGTGCACGTCCTTGATCATAATGTTCTGCATGATCTGTTTGATCACCGTCACCTGGTTCTGGACCTCTGCCGCCGACATTGGCGCCATGGGCCTGTATTCAACTAATTCATTCAAGTTTGTTTCTCCTGGTTCTCATGCGCTGGCACGTTCGATAAGCGCGACGCACAACGTTAAATTTCAATCCCTTGCGGCTCGCCAAGTCTGATAGCGCAGACAGTGCCTCGACCTCCTCCGGATACTTATCCAGGAGCGGCTCGAGCTCACGCTGCAGGGTTGAAAGGGTAAATCGTTTAATTGACATTGTGTAAACCTCCCGCCGCATGACGGTATGAAAGGGTTTCAGCAGCCTACTATCCGATTAGCTGGTGCTACTGTGACAATATACCCAGTTAATGTATATATATCCAGATATGTGACATAATTCGACACTATGATTAAATCCAAATTAAGACAGTTAAGAGATCGCCGCGAACTATCGCGGTATGCCGTTCACAAAGCGACCGGGATCCCATACGCGACAATGATGCGTCTCGAGGATCCGACGGCCGAGAGAATGTCGAGGAAGCACCTGCGTCTCCTGGTCGACTTTTACGGGCCCGAGCTGACACTCGCGGATCTCCTATCGTGATCGCTCAGTATGACGTCTGGATCATGGCCGGCATGTTTTTCCTGGCGGTCTGTGCAGCTTACCTCCTGCTGATCAAGATCGAAAACCGACGGCATACACCAGCCAGGCGATCGAATGAACCAAGCGGACCGCGTGGGTATGTCTGGTTTGAGCACCGCCGGGACCGCCGATCCACCGAGCCCGATCCCGAACGTGTCATCGTCTATGGCGAGCTCGAGCGGGAGCAACGGAAAATCAAAAAATTACGGATTATCAAATGACCGCGGAGATCAAAGCGCTGCGACCAGGTGGCAAGCTCACCAAGGAGACACTGATCCAGCTCGGCACGGATCCACAGCTCGAGCGATTCATGGTTGTCTGTATTTGGGATGACGGCATGATGACAACAGGCTGGTCGCACGATATGACAAACGGGCAGCTGGTCTACGGATCCGCGTCGATCGCGTCAGAGGTTGAGCAGGTTGTATTCCCCCATCGTCACCAGGCCGAGGATATTATTTATTAACACCCACCACTACCCAGGAGCAAAACCCATGAATGCAGTGACTAACATCAAACCCGACGCCGCCGAGGATACGATTGAAAGTACCTGGGACGCGAACACTGCCGCCGAGCTGGCAAAATATGGCGAGACGGTCGCGGACATTGCCAAGCAGCGCAAAGCCTTAAACGATCAGGCCGCCGCCGGCAAGTCGGCGCTGGTGAGTCAAGGCATCAATGCCGACGCGATCCAGGCGGCACTCGCATATAGCAAACTGCCCGAGGGAGATCGGAAAAACTTCGATCTATCGTACATTTACACCAGGCGCGCGCTCGGGTGCGCAGTCCAATCGGATCTATTCGAGCAGGCCAGCCTCGACCAGGTAACAGTCGAGCACGTCGATAAAAGCCCGAAAACGATATGAGGCGATACGGCGGCCAGGTGCAGGACAATCCATACTGGAGCGATATCAAACGGGCGCATGAGAGTCTCGACAAGCTCACCGCCAAGCAGCAGTTATTTATCCAGTCTATGTATCGCAAAGGTCCCGACAACATTATGTCGGTGCCGCAAATCCGGTGGATCGGCGGGATCATGCGATCGGTTTACAAGTAGGCACTCCCGACCTGGTCAGCCAGCGACTGATCATCATGCTCGAGGCCCGGCCGTGGATCCGGATTATCCCGGACGTCGGCCGGGTCCACATCATTTGCGAAATGTGTCAATGGCAGTATCAACCACGTACCCGCAACGGTGTCGCGAAAGCGATCCGGATCCATTTGGATTGCGGGTTTTTAACACTTGGAAAGTTCATTACCCATAGGAGATAGAAATGCGTATTACTTCACTTTTGGCCCTGATGTTATTCAGCATCACAGCATTCGCCCAAACACCGACCGGCGTGATCATCGACGGATCCGGGACCGCGACCATCACCTGGACGGCGCCCACCGAGTACACCGATGGCAGTCCGTTGCCAGCTGCAGATCTGAAAGGGTTTGTTATCTACTACTCGAGTCAATCCAGGTTCGAGGCCGGCGGCACCATTCGACCAGGCTGCTCGGCGTCACCAGTGTCGGGTCGCCTGGATCCGGACTGCTATGCAAACTCGATCGACCTGCCGAACGGCGCCCAGGTAAGCGAGCCGCTCACGATCCCGCTTGACGCGGATACCACGATCCATTTTTCGATGACGTCCTGGGTCCGGTCCGGTAACACGTTCGGCGACTGGAGCAGATACTCGAGCGAGGTGGCGAAGATCTTCACGCTCGAGGTGACGGACGGCCGGGTCCCGGTGGATCCCACCATCGAATCAATCGATTTAACAATCACCTGCACGACCAACATGGCGATGGTCACTTGCAGTTTTAACGTCCAGTAATTGGACACTTGAACCAGGAGAAAACGATGACAGACGAAACAGCAAAATATCACACGCCGGAGCGCGCGATCCAGGCCGGCGCCAATGCTCGAGGACCGAATACTCGAGGACCAATGAGTCCGACACTTGATCCCGGCCAGGTAGGATCCAACGAGCTTGTCGATAACAGTCCGTCCAGGATCGACATGGTCAACAACACGGCCGGCCATATCGCCGAGGTCGTGCGCTGCATGCATGATCGGTTAAGCAATATCGCCGCGCGCATCGATGGACCACGGCCGCACCAAGAGGAGACTAAAACCGAGGTCGACTCACCTGGTGTATTTGGCGAGATCGAGGCAAAGCAACGGATCACGCTCTATGACCTGGAGCGCTGCTCGGGTTGGATCATCGAGCTGGAGCGGGTTTTGTGAATCGGTATCGATGCTATTTCACAATGCCGGACCTGCTCGGCAAGGGCCCGGCGCTCGACAGTCGGATCGAATGCGTCGAGGATCTGCCAGGCGTGCCCGGCTGCGAGCGCGTCGGCGCTTTCCTCGCCGGCTTCTGGATGAACATCAAAATGGATCTGTGCACTGGTGCCGACGAGGACAAGGAATATTTTATCCCGGCGTCCGCGATCCTGATGCTCGAGCGATTCGACTGGCCGGATCCGGAGCCGGCCGATCAATACACGCCGGAGGAGCGCGCCGCCTTTGACGAGCTCGCCGCCAAACCGCTCGAGTTCAACAGGGTCACGCTAGAATCCGCGTCGGATCCTGCACGCTGTCCGCACGGCCGAGGCTGGTCGGATTTCTGCGAGCCATGCGGCCGCGTCAATGGAGCAATAATCTAATGGGAATAATTAACAATGCCTGGCTAAGTTACCGGGCAAACGTAATGCCAAAGCACGCCGGCACCGTGCAGGTCGAGGAGACGCGCCAGGCATTCTTTGCCGGCGCCTCGATCCTATTCACCGCACTGACCGGGCCAATGCTGGACGGCGAACCAGGTGACGACGATATCGAGCCGACTGAAATGGACCTGGCAAAGATGCAAGGGATCCAGGACGAGATCGAAAGATTTGGCGCCGAGCTGGATCTGGCCGTGCTCAAACCGAGTAAACACTGATGCCGAATAATCCATGCACCGATTGCGGTGGCCTCTCGATCCATTACCCAGGCTGCGCAGTGATGCGCGTCGGTGAGGTCCGGGAGGCCTACGCACCGAAACCAGCACCACAAGATCGATTAAGCGATACGCCGTCGATCAAGGCCGTCTGGATCCGGGAGCGTGAATTCGCACAAGGCCAGGACCTGGGCAGAGTCGAGTCGTTCGAGCTGCGCCTGGACTTCCACAATGGCCGGCACCATGCGCTCACGATTAAGGCTGGATCCACAGCTGCAGATATATCAAAGGCGCTGCTGCTGCTGGCCTACGCACTCGAGGGAGATCATGCACTTGACTGACAAACCATTAACCGATCCGGTAAACGATAATCGATCGGCGATCTCGCAGATCGTCGTCTGCAAGGAATACATGCGCCTGGTGTTTCTGCGCGTGCATCCCGAGCTCGAGTCGTTCCAATACCAGGACGAGATCCCGAAAAGCGAGATCGACCTGGTTAAGGCCGACGGCCTGGCGCTGGCGTCGGATCTCTATTTCAAGCTGCCGATCCAGCAATATCTCCGAGATCTCGACGGGTTCTCGGACGATCACCTGGCGCCGGCCGTCGATGCAAAGTACCCGCCACCATGAGCCAGGGGCAGCTGATCGATGAATGGACGCGCGACCTCGACGGCAATTACGTCGACTGGACCAAACCACCATATCGAGGACCAGGTGGCCGGCTCTGTTTATTGTGTCCAGGTGAATCCGATAAAGTACTGCAGGATCCGGCAATCCATCACAAACGGATCGCAGAATATTATCGTCTTGTTTTTAGGCGGTAACTGATTATAATTTGAGGGAGTGGCGGCCAGTTCAATCGGATTAGAACTGACCGCCGCGGTAATGGCTTAGTAGGC
>RCNB010001609.1_pt1 | contig 14103 bp, 8 predicted proteins | sample 2041321 | NCBI WGS metagenome assembly RCNB01 (sample SAMN09708232, study PRJNA481090) | Marine sediment metagenome, whole genome shotgun sequencing project. | reverse complement strand
TAGAAGTACAGCCATGGCTATTGCAGTTGCTGCTCAATGGTTGGCTAATTATTTTGTATCTCAAACTTTCCCGATTATAGTTGAAAGTGAAGCGAACGGATTAGTTACGGATGGAGGAACCTGGAACAACTCACTCCCATACTTTTTATTCTCAGCATTTATTGTATTCATCATATTCTTTACCTGGAAGTGGATTCCGGAAACCAAAGGAAAAACATTGGAAGAGATGGAAGCTACTTTTAACAAGGGTAGGGCATAAAAAATATTGTCTATGAAAATAAATTGCATGAAATCAGATTTTAATCTGGTGATTTTTGTCATGCTACTTGCTTTTACACTTCAGTGGAGTTGCAGTAGTGACGATGATTTTGAACAAAAGGAACAAGAAGGTGTAGAAGAAGGAGAACTAACTGATAATGCGGTTCCACTAATAGAAATCATTACAAGTGGAGATATTGTTGATGAGCCTAAGGTAAGAGGAACGATCAAGATCACCGAAAATGGAACTGTAACTCACGATGGGATTATCGGTATTGAATTTAGAGGTGCGTCTTCGCAAAGTTTTGATAAAAAATCTTATGGCTTAGAAACCTGGGACAGCAGCGGAGAGGACATCGATGTTTCACTATTGGGGATGCCCGAAGAGGAGGATTGGATTCTTCACGGACCCTATAGTGACAAAAGTTTGATGCGTAATAAATTGATCTATGATCTTTCAAATGACATCGGGCGATATGCAAGCAGAACAAAATTTGTAGAACTCTTCATCAACGATTCTTATCAAGGTGTTTATGTCTTTATGGAAAAGTTGAAGCGAGATGGCGATAGAATCGACATATCGAAGTTAGAAGATAATGAGAATTCAGGGGAAGATCTTACTGGAGGTTATATACTTAAAATAGACAAAACGGCAGGAAGTAATGTAGGAGAAGGGTATAATGATTTAAATTCTTTTCCATCGAATCACAAAGCGCCTTTTTCAGAATCTGACATCAATTTTTTATATGAGTATCCGGATGCCGAAGATATAACAGAGCAGCAAAAAGCATATATATCAGCTTATGTTAAGGACTTTGAAGCTGCACTTGCTTCTGATAATTTTAAAGACCCAATTTTGGGTTATCAGGCTTTTATTGATGTACCAAGCTTTATTGATTTTTTCATTTTGAACGAGATACCTAACAATGTTGATGGTTATCGTCTTAGTACTTATATGCACAAAGACAAAAATGGCAAACTCAATATGGGCCCCATCTGGGACTTTAACCTTGGCTTTGGCAATGCCGATTATTGTGGAGGGGGCAATACTGACAACTGGGCCTATAGGTTTAACGAACGATGCCCGGGAGATTATTGGGTAGTGCCATTCTGGTGGTATCGACTTCTTGAAGACCCTGCATTTGTAGCACAGTTGAAGGATCGATGGAATGTCTTAAGAGGTGGTATTTTGGCAAGTAGTATTGTCATGGATAAAATTGACGGTTATGAAGATTTTTTAAATGAAACTGACGCAATCAACAAGAATTTTGATACTTGGAAAATCCTAGGAATTTATATTTGGCCAAACAAATTTGTAGGTAACAGCCATACAGCAGAAAAAGTATACCTTAAAGAATGGACAACTGAAAGATTGTCTTGGCTTGATCAGCAGATCAGCCAATTGTAAAAAGGTTTAAGAACATTTTATGAGGCAATTCAACCTTAAATTGTACAAGAACATCTTGATTTCAAAGTTGCAATTATTGCAGCATTGATTTTTCTTGAATCATTCGGCACCTGAGTTTCATATTTCTTCACAAGAACGCCCTATATGATTCTGTTAATCAGGTGTTTATTATTTTACAAAAATTTGTTTTTTCATATCTATTAGGGTTTCGATAGAATTAAAATTCTAAAAATTCCAAGAAAGCATCCGTTAATGACAAAATAGTATTAATTCTTTTATTGATAGATATGTAATTTTGGAGGGCAAATATTAAGATTTATAGAATAATGTCAGATATAACAAAGTTATCCTTAAAGGAAAAACTAGGCTATGGTTTGGGTGATGGTGCAGCCAATATAGCTTGGAGAGGAGTTGCCACTTTCTTATTCATTTTTTATACTGACGTTTTTGGTTTAAGCCCGGTTACCGTAGGTGTATTATTTCTTGTTGCGAGATTTAGTGACGGTATAAGCGATGTGTTAATGGGGGTTATTGGAGACCGGACCAAATCAAAATACGGCAAATTCAGGCCGTGGATATTATGGACTGCCATTCCACTGGGGATTATATTGTCCTTGTTGTTTACATCCCCCGATTTAAGTGATTCTGGAAAGATCATTTATGCCTATATCACCTATATCTTTTTTACCCTAATTTATACGGCAAATAATGTTCCTTATGGTGCTTTGATGGCGGTAATGACTGGTGATGATAAAGAAAGGACGAGTTTAGGTTCTTTTAGGATGGTAGGTGCTTTTGGAGGTGGTATGCTGGTTCAAGGAGCCTTGCTTTTTCTTGTAGCCCATTTTGGAAATGTAGATCCTGACATTGTTATAGATAAATTAGAAAAAGAAAAATATAGAGTCACAGTTTCTGCCCCTTCTGATGTTGAAAATGTGAACATAAAAACTAAGAATGGGATAGCCGATTTTATTTGGGATGAAAGCAGCTTAAATTTGGCTGATAACATACCAACCCATAGTAAAAGCTTTTCTATCCAGGCTAATCAAAAGTATGTATTTATTGTAAGTGGTGAAGCAAACATAGAAGCTGCAAGTATTTCACTGATAGATCAGAAAAAAGGCTATAGTAATTCGATGTATATCATGTCTGTTTTTCTGACTTTATTTATGTTCATTACATTTTACACGACGAAAGAGCGTGTATTACCGCCAAAGACGCAAAAGAATAATCTAAAAAGAGATCTCAAGGATTTAGTTAGAAACAAACCTTGGCTAGTGCTATTGGTAATTGGACTTTTATTCAATATTTACAACTCGATTAAGCAGGGGATTGTAATAATTTATTTCACACATTATTTGAATAACCAATTACTGGCGGCGTCATTTTTAATTGCCTTAATGCTAGCTTCAATTGGAGGAGCGATGGTTACGGCTCCATTAGGAAAAAGGTTTGGAAAACGTAATTTATTCATTGCCGCTTTACTTTTTTCGGGAGGCGTGAATTCCTTATTCTTTTTTCTGGGTCCAACAGATTATGAGGCGGTATTTGCCATCGGTGTAGTGTCTGAATTTGCTTCAGCGATTTTGCCGACACTATTCTTTGTCATGTTGGGGGATGCTGCGGATTATTCAGAATTTAAAAATGGAAGAAGAGCAACAGGCCTAATCTATTCAGCTGGTTCATTTGCTACCAAATTTGGAGGCGGAATTGCTGGAGCGATAATCGGTTTGGTATTAGGAGCATTTCACTATGATGGGCAAAATGCAGCCTCGATTGAAGGCGCAGTCCCAGGTATCATTATGTTAATGAGTTGGGTTCCAGCTGTAATTACAGTAGTGGCAGCTGGTTTTATGCTGATCTATCCACTAAATCAGAAAAAAATTGATGAGGTTACTTCCGAGTTAAACAATAGAAGATTAATAGAAAGTACCAATTAGATTTAAGCAATAAAATTTCACCAAATGAAATACGGTCATTTTGACGATGCGAACAGGGAATATGTAATCACAAACCCTAAAACTCCTTACCCATGGATTAATTATCTGGGTAACGAGGATTTTTTCTCACTTACTTCTAACACAGGTGGAGGTTATTCATTCTATAAAGATGCTAAATTCAGACGCCTTACCCGATACCGGTATAATAACGTGCCCGTTGATGATGGTGGAAAATACTTTTATATTAAGGATGGAGATACTGTTTGGTCACCTGGTTGGAAACCGGTAAAAACTGAATTAGACAGCTATGAATGTCGACATGGGATGAGCTATACAAAAATAAAAGGCTCTAAGAATGGTGTGACTACAGAAGTTCTCCAATTTATTCCATTAGGATTTTGGGGTGAGATTCAAAAAGTAAGTTTAAGAAACGATAGTTCTCAGGCTAAGAAATTGAAACTTTTCTCTTTTGTTGAATGGTGTCTATGGAATGCAGAGGATGACATGACGAATTTCCAGCGAAATTTTAACACTGGAGAAGTAGAAATAGAAGACAGTGTGATTTACCATAAAACTGAATATAAGGAAAGACGTAATCACTACGCATTCTATTCTGTTAATGAGGAAATTCAGGGATTTGACACAGATAGAGAAACATTTCTTGGCTTGTATAATGGTTTTGACAGTCCGGATGCAGTAGCTAAGGGTGAGCCAAGTAATACTGTGGCTCATGGCTGGTCACCAATAGCTTCTCATTATTTAGAAATAGAATTGCAACCAGGGGAGCAGAAGGATCTGGTTTTTATGTTGGGTTATGTTGAGGTTAATGAAGATGAAAAATGGGAATCGAAAAGTGTAATCAATAAAAATCCTGCAAGGGCAATGATTGAAAAGTATGATACAGTTGCCAAAGTAGATGCAGCTTATGATGCGCTGCGGACTTATTGGGATGATCTATTGTGCACGATATCTATTGAATCAGGTGATGATAGGCTTGACCGAATGGTAAATATTTGGAATCAGTATCAATGCATGGTTACATTTAACATGTCACGTTCGGCGTCCTTTTTTGAATCAGGAATAGGCCGAGGAATGGGCTTTAGAGATTCAAATCAGGATCTCATTGGCTTTGTGCATCAGATACCTGAACGAGCAAGAGAAAGAATTTTTGATATCGCTTCAACGCAATTTGAAGATGGTTCATGCTATCATCAATACCAGCCATTGACTAAGAAAGGGAATTCTGCCGTTGGAGGAGATTTCAATGACGATCCACTTTGGCTGATCCTATCAACAACGGCCTATATCAAAGAAACTGGAGATTTCTCCTTATTAGATGAAATGGTTCCTTTTGATAATGATGCGTCAAGAGCAAAACCTCATTTTGATCATTTAAAAGCCTCTTTTTACCATGTGGTTAATAATCTAGGACCGCATAAATTGCCTTTGATTGGCAGAGCAGATTGGAATGATTGTTTGAACTTGAATTGTTTTTCAAGTGATCCGAATGAGTCGTTTCAAACGACAGGAAATAAAAAAGGAGATACGGCAGAGTCACTTATGATTGCAGGTTTATTTGTGGTCTATGGTAAAGAATATATAGAGTTATGTAAGTATGTTGGTAAAGACACTGAGGCTGCTGAGGCTCAGACCCACGTAGATAACATGATTTCAGCAGTTAAAGAACACGGCTGGGATGGCGATTGGTACCTTAGAGCTTATGATTATTATGGAAAGAAGATAGGTTCTGATGAAAATGAAGAAGGGAAAATTTTTATAGAGTCTCAGGGTTGGTGTACCATGGCTGAGATTGGTAAAGAGGATGGTTTAGTTGAAAAATCACTTAATTCGGTCAAAGAACATCTTGATTCTGAATACGGAGTCGTACTTAATTATCCTGCTTTTACAAAGTATCATATAGAATATGGTGAGATTTCAACTTACCCTGCGGGCTATAAAGAAAATGGAGGGATATTTTGTCATAACAATCCTTGGATCATGATAGGTGAGACAATGATTGGGAGAGGAGATAATGCATACGATTATTATACTAAAATTGCGCCTAGTTTTCTTGAAGACATATCTGAATTGCACAAGGTTGAACCTTATGTTTATTGTCAGATGATTGCAGGTAAAGAAGCGTTTAAACCTGGTGAGGCTAAAAATTCATGGTTGTCTGGAACGGCGTCATGGAACTTCTATGCTATTACACAATATATATTGGGTGTAAGACCCGAATATGATGGTTTAAGAGTTGATCCCTGTATTCCTAAAAGTTGGGACGGCTTTAAGATGCAAAGAAAATTCAGAGGAGCTACTTATCAATTGCTCATTAAAAATCCTGATCATGTTAGTAAAGGAGTCAAAGAACTTATCATAAATGGAGAAAGTACATTCTCAAATATAATTCCAATGCTTGAGAAAGGTAAAAGTCATACAGTTGAAATAATAATGGGATAAAAGACTGAGATTTTTACTAAAAGAAGCTCCTGAAAGCAATAGTTTTCGGGAGTTTTCTTTTTAAATATGTTCGGTTCAATTAAGAAAAATGACTTACAGAACTCTTTGCATACCAACAAATTCTTTCCTGAATTCACTTGGCGTACATTCCTTAGATCTTTTAAAGATGCGGTTAAAATTGGCAATGTTGTTAAACCCGCATTGGAAACTAATTTCTCCAATACTCTTTTCGGATTCGATAAGCCATCTGCAGGCATAGCTTATACGCGTATCATTTACATAATTGATAAAGGTTTTTCCAGTTCTTTTTTTTATAAAACGATTGAAGGAGACCGGACTCATGTTTACAAGTTGAGAAATTTCTTCAAGTGCTATTTTACGATTGTAATTTTCTTGAATAAACTCATAGACCTTTTTAATACTTTCGCTATTCTGAAAATCATTCATTTCAGAAAATTGGGTGGAGAGTAGTGTCTGGTCCTTGGAAATGGCGAGTTCATTCAAAATTGAAATAAACTCTAAGAAATAATTAATACCTTGTAGTTTGGGCAATGTCATTAATCTAGGCTTGACCTTCATCGTTATTTCTTGTGAAAATAGTATACCATGTTTTGATCTGTTAAACATGTCTCTAATGCTTTTAAAAATCCTTCTTGAAAGCATCTGATCATTCAATAAATCTTGCTGAATGTGAATAGTGATCTCATAGATTTCTTTGCATAAGCATTTGTTAAGTTCCCATCCATGGATTAGGTTAGGCCCCACCAGAACGAGTTCAACATCATTTATGATATTGGTGTGATCTCCAATAATTCTTCTGACACCATCACCTTTGTAAATAAAATTCAATTCATATTCTGGATGAAAGTGGATAGGAAAATCAAAATCATCTTTTACTCTTTCATAAACAAGAAAACTATCTTCCGGACTTAATTGTGTAATTTCTCTGTGTACGTTGTTTCTCATAAGTCACTATAATGGTTACTCGTTTTTAATCAATTTTTGACAATATAGTATTAATTGAAATTAAAGGCTTCATAACTTCATTATTTTGTTTAACAATAAATACAATATCAATTTTTTGACGATTTACTGCAGTTCTTATATGGTTTGTTGAATAAAACAATATATATAAGAATTATAGCGTTGCCTCAAATTGGCTTTTAGATTTGACTACTTCCAGACGTAGTTGTCTTCCATGTGACAATATTCGCTTAGATTGGTTATCGTATTAAAAACCTTAAACAATTATGAATGGATTAAAGTTTTTCTTTTACAACTATCAAACTTCTAATGAAAATAATGCTAATTAAAATTGTTAAAAAAGCATAGGGTAGTGAGGTGATCACGATTAATTTGGTCATAGCTCCAAGTAAATCAAGATTTGCCAGTTTATTACCCAATAGAAGCATAGAGGATCCAAAAATAGGAAGAAATATGCCCCAAATATACCGATGTTTTTTAGCAGGATTTCTATTGCCTCCATCTGTAAACATGCTCAATACATAAATGGCGGAATCCATGGAGGTGATTAAGAAAGTAAACAAAACAAGAATAACTAGTGAGTTTATCAAGGCATGCATTGGATAAACTTCAAAAAAGACAAAGATTGAAGTGAAGACATTCCCGAATTCATTATTGTAATTGCTCCATTGTTCTAATCTTAAAAATGCAGTCTCCCCAAATGCTGTAAACCAAAAAAAAGTACCCAAAGACGGGATTAATAAAATTGCTATGACGAACTCTCTTATGGTCCGACCTTTTGATATGCGTGCTATAAAAATTCCTGTAAAGGGTGCCCAAGATAACCAGAAAGCCCAATAGAAATAGGTCCATGAACTTAAAAACTCTTTCCCTGGATCAAAGGATCCTAAAGCCAGACTTAGTGGAAGGAAATCAGTAATATAAAGATATAATGTTTTGACAAACCTACTGGACATTATCCATATATCACCTTGAAGAAATACAAACAGAAGCAGAAAAATAGCGATGAGTATATTGAATTTTGAGATGATATTGATTCCTTTATTAACACCAAAAGATGCAGATATCAGCGATATAGAGCTAACTAATAATAAAATGAGTATCGTGCCATTCAAATTCAAGTCTAGTTCAGGCATCAAATGGTTTAATCCCCCACTTATCTGGGTAACTCCAAGTGCAACAGCCGCAATTACTCCTATGACAGTAATTAGAATGGTAAGTATATCAATGCTTTTGAGTAAGTATTTATTTGAATGTATTTTTTTAACAGGAACACTCATTAACACAGGTTCATTTTGTACATAAATATAATAACCAATAATCAATGCAAAAAGGCCATACATCGCCCAAGGCGTAAAACCCCAATGATAAAAAGTATACTCCAAGGCCAATGAGTTTGGTTCATTTAAAGATTGAATAGGAGGGTTCTTTAGCATAAAAACGGGTTCTTGAACAGCTCTTAGAATAAGGCCAGCTCCCATTCCAGCGCTAAATAACATGGCTGACCATGACCATAAATCATATTCAGGTTTAGAATCTATACTACCTAGTTTTCTCTTTCCCACAGGTAAAACTGCCAAGGTAATTAAGAGTAAAACGCATCCTAAGCCTATTATCAAATAGAATTGTCCAAATTTTTCTCTAACCCAAACCGATACATCAGAGATTTGTGTGATCGCATTGAGAGGGTTGTATAATATCCAAAGAGAAAAAATAAATAAAATCAGGATAGATATACCTAGTAGGTTGTATTTAAGTAATTGTTTTTTGAGACTATCCATGAAAAGGTGGAATCATTTTAGACGATGATTTCATAAAAGTAATACTTTTTTGATAGAAGCATTTCTAATACCTGACTGATATCAGGTTGGTTCTTTTAACTCTTTATCCTGATAAATAAGAAGCGCCTGAAACTTGAGGCGTTCTCAAATTTCAGGCGCTTTATACTTACTCGTTAATAAAAATGACAGAGAACCTAATTGACTTGGTGGATATTTGCTTCTCCTAGAACCAAACCTCTGTTGACTATAGGGCTGCCTTTATAATGAATTGAGGCTTCTCCGTAAGCGGTAACTTTCAATTCATCAGACACATTTATTTTTACACGCCCTTCGCCATAAGCTGTAATTTTTGCAGTAGTGTTTTGAACACCAAAAGTATTGATTTCACCTTCACCATATGATATAATTCGTTGACGTATAGCGGTTCCATTTTTCACTTCAAGGTAGCATTCTCCATACATGGTGGCATAGAATTCATCCACTTCTATTTCTTTTACATAAACTTCAGATTCACCATAAATTTTTAGAGTGAGTTCTTCACCTTCCAATACACTATTCACTTTATGTGTTTCATCACCTCTTAGTGAAAGCTCTTCAATATCTTTAAAATAGATCTTTGCAGAAACGATAGTTCCATTATAAATGGAATGCTTCCCCTTATAGTCATCATATTCTACTTTTTCAGATTTGGTATAAACCTTTGCGTCGTCAAGATAGATATGCAGGGTCTTTCCTTTAACTTCTACATTTAGTTTGTCCATAGACACATCAATGTTTTCGATGACTACAGACTCATGATCAGACTTTTCAAATATCACTTCAATATGTGGACTTATAATTACTTCATCAAATGAAGACACGTTAAATGTTTTGTTCTGGGCCTCGGTATTTTGTATTCCTAACAACAAGAAGGTTGCGACTAGAAAGGTTAAGTAGGGTATTTTCATGAGAATATTATTTATTGTTATATGGTTAGACCAATTTTTGAACATTGGTTTCTATAAAGATAAGGCTAAAACAAAAATGTTACAGTTGGAAGGTGAATAATGTGAAATTTTCGCAAAAAAAAGCTCCATTCCCCAATCAAAGGTGAATTAATAATCATTTGTCATGAAGTAGCTTTAGAGAGAATTGTAATTCATGATTCTTAATTGATTAAAAATTGCTTTAAAACATTATGTAACAATTGTTGCAAATTATTATTGAAACAAATTCTAACTTCCTCGTTGCAAAAAAAATAAATCTTCACGCATATGTCTCATCATCATCAAGTTCTAATTATTGGCGGAGGTACCGCAGGTATAATGGTCGCTTCCCAATTGAAAAAACGCAATCCAAAAATAAATATTGGTCTCATTGAGCCAGCAGAAACTCATTACTATCAGCCCGCATGGACCTTGGTTGGAGCGAATACATATGATTTTGACAAAACAGCTCGTCCGATGTCAAGTTTGATACCATCTGGTGTGGAATGGATAAAAAAATATGCAGATAAATTTGAACCAGAGAAAAACGCGCTTAGAACTAAAGATGGTTCAACATACAGTTATGACTATTTGGTTATATGTCCGGGCTTAAGAATGGCGCCCGAATTGGTAGAGGGATTATCTGAGGCTATGGACAAAGGGGTTGTTTGCAGTAATTACACGAATCCGAAGCATACTTGGGAGGTCTTAAAGAATTTTAAGGGAGGAACCGCACTTTTTACACAACCCACTACACCCATCAAATGTGGAGGAGCCCCACAGAAGATTATGTATTTGGCTGATGAGCATTTTAAAAAGACGGGAGTAAGAGATAAAACAAATATTGTTTTTGCTATCCCTGGAGGCGTAATTTTTGCCGTAAAACCAATTGCCAAAACTTTGATGAAGGTTGTTGACCGAAAAGATATTAATGTTCGTTTCCATCATAAATTGGTCAAGATTGATGCCGAAAAGCAAATAGCTTGGTATGAATTGGCAAAAGATATAGAAGCTGGAGGTTGTATCGTGATGTCTGGAGATAATGAAGGGAAAAAAATAGATGAATCGATACAATATAATTATAAAGATATTGAGGTCCTTAAAGAAGGAAATCGCTTTGGACTTCATTTTGATATGTTGCATTTGGCACCTCCACAGGCTTCACCAAAATTTATCGCCGATTCTCCTCTCTCAACAACTGATGGATGGTTATCAGTAAATGATAAGACGCTGCAGCATACTAAATATGCAAATGTTTTTGGTTTGGGAGATTCTGCGCAATTACCAACGGCAAAGACAGGAGCAGCGATTCGTAAGCAAGTACCAGTAGTGGTTTCAAATATTTTGGAATTGATCTCGAGGAATGCAATATCAAATGCTACCTATGATGGTTATTCTTCATGTCCCTTGGTTACAGGTTATGGAAAAATGGTATTGGCTGAATTTGATTATAGTAAAGAATTTACACCGGATCCTAAACTAAAAAAATTCCCATTGATGATTGGGGATTCTTCCAAGGAACACTGGCGCTTATGGATTCTTAAAAAGTATCTACTGCCGTATCTCTATTGGAATAAAATGATGAAAGGGGTGGAGGTATAAATACTCCTTTTCATTCTGGCTTTTATCAAATGTCATTTTTTATCCTAAAACCTGAGAACTACTGCCCATAAAAGGGTGGTCATAAAACGTTTACCTGTTGCTTTGTATAAGGCGTTCACTGCTTCCCCCTATATATTTTATGCTACTGAATATGGCAAAGTAACCTAGTGCCCTAAGTTTTTTACGGCCTTGGTCATGGCTATAAAACATGCTGTTTGACTACCTTTTTCGTCAGCAACAGGAGGATTGTAATAGTCTTCGATAAAGCCGTCAGCGGATGACCAAACCGTCTGCATTATTCCTAAATATTTTTTACTTGTTTCCGGGGTTGAGTTATTCTTAAAATCAAACATCATTTGAACCTGTGCTTCTGCCACCTTAGGTTTTCTCCAAGGGCAGGCAATTACGTCAAATCCTTTTAGTGCGAAATAGGCGGGAGTAGGAATGGCCTTTTCATAATGCCAATCACATATAACAACTGTTTTGGGAATCATATCAATAGCTCTTGCAGTATTGTTCATACTGGCCTCCCACATCCCCATATCTGAGGTTGAAGCATCTAGCAGTCGATCTCCCCACATCCATAATCTCAACCCTTTTTTATCTAAATGGTTGCTTAATCGAGTTACTTCTTCAGCAAATAAGGTTGCAGGGTCCATTCCTTTGCAACGTGGACATTTTGGATCAGCGATATAAAATACTTCATCTAATCCTGCATGAAAGGCTTTGGCCTCAAATACTTCCATAATTTCATCCATTAAATCAAACACTACCTCATGTACTTCCGGATGATTTGGGCAGTAACTTTTGCAATACAGACCATCTTCATTGGGCCACTCGTATTTTTCAGGAATTTTAACATGTGGCGTTTCATCAAATTCAGGATACACTTCCAGAAGTTTGTTTGTCTTTTTAGCCCAACTTTGATGCCCTAATAGATTGACCTGAGGAATTAGATCAATGGAATTTTTTTTACAAACTGCTACAATTTTTTTGACATCCTCTTTGGATAGTGGATTTTCATCTTGGAGCTCAGGTCGCGAGGCATATTGATAGTTGAAATCCACTCTAAGTATCAAGGTGTTTATTCCTTTTGGAGCTAGTTCATTGTCAATAAAGTTGACAAAATTTTCAACTCCTTCCCGGTTGGGTGCGGCTATACAAAAACCATTCACAGCAAATACAGATTGGGCAACCATCGAGCTATTTAAAAGCAGGATAATGAACATGGTATAAAGCGACTTTCTCATTGTAATTATTAGTTTTGTTCTCATCAATAAGGATCAATTTTAATTGATATTAATCCATTTCAGTAAAGTTAGTAAATTCTCTTATTTGGTGTAAGAAATTAAGTGAAACATTTTAAAAGGCATAGAAAGATTCAAAGTTAAGATACTAATGCTACGGGCTATGCTGAAGCATTTTAGGCAAGACTATAAATCACCAGACCGAATCTGATTTTGTTTATAGCATCTCCTATGTTGTATATGACACCCATCAAGCACGCTCCATGAAAGAAGTCATACCACCCTGGAGTTCCGGCAATATATACTAAAGGATAGATAGCCCAATCTACAAGTACGAATCAACATAATGTTTTATGTGCCTTCGATACGGCACCGCTTAGAACTTATTTTAGTTCTGACTAATAGAAATTAATTTTAATTAAAACCATCTTTAGTTGTTGTGCAAAGTTTTCATATTTCATAGTACTTAAGGAGCAGCTTGAAGTAAGTGTCGCATGGTTTTTTTAGACAGAGTTCGACTCTTATCCCAACTCTTGAAGTAAATATGACTTATTTGTGATTTAAAATATATTTTTGCAGCATGCTAGAAGTTAATAATATCGCATTTACCTATAATAAGGATAAGCCCCTTTTAGAAAACATCAATTTCAAGCTTGAAAAAGGCGAACATTTGTGTGTGATGGGTGAAAGTGGTTGCGGCAAATCAACGCTTTTAAAAGTGGTTTATGGCTTGTTTGATTTACAGGAAGGGTCGATCTTCTGGAATCAAGAACAGGTGCTCGGGCCAGCATTCCATTTGATACCAGGTATGAAGAACTTTAAGTATGTGGCTCAAGATTTTGATTTGATGCCCTTTACAACGGTAGCAGATAATATTTCCAAGTTCTTATCTCGAATGTATCCTGAAGAATCAAAAAGAAGAACAGACGAGCTACTAGAGGTTATTGAAATGACAGCCTTTGCTGATGTCAAAGTAAAAACACTTAGTGGAGGCCAGCAGCAGCGTGTTGCCATTGCAAGAGCCTTAGCGAAAGAACCTGAATTGCTTTTGCTAGACGAGCCTTTTGGTCAAATAGATAATTTCAAAAAACGTTCTTTAAGAAGAATGTTGTTTTCCTATTTAAAGGAAAAAAATATCGCCTGCATCGTGGCGACTCATGATGCTGAAGACGCACTTTCATTTGCCGATAAAATGATTGTGATTGAAAAGAATAAAATAATAGCCAATAGTGCGCCTCAAGAATTATTTAGAAATCCTAAAAGCAAGTATGTGGCATCACTTTTTGATGACGTTAATGAACTTATTATTGAGGGGAAAAAGGAATTAGTCTATCCGCATCAAATAAAGCTTGTTAAAGATTCTCCCTTGAAGGCAAAAGTTCTGAATTCATATTTTAGAGGTTTTTATTGGTTGATAGAAGTCAGTTTAGAAGATCAAATTGTTTATTTGAATCATGA
>RCNB010001608.1_pt1 | contig 14105 bp, 9 predicted proteins | sample 2041321 | NCBI WGS metagenome assembly RCNB01 (sample SAMN09708232, study PRJNA481090) | Marine sediment metagenome, whole genome shotgun sequencing project. | reverse complement strand
CCGTTGTCCGCCGACCTTGCGAAGACAGCAGAAGAACTCGGGATGACTTTCCTGCATTTTCCTGTCGACCCCAAGGTGATCACCGAACAAGACGTCGAGGAATTCGCGAAAGTCTGTGACGAACTTGAGCGGCCTCTCCTTATATTTAGCCGCTCCGGTGCTCGCTCCACGACAATATGGGAGATGGCCGAGTCGGAGTAGCCTGATTTACATCGCCGTGGCAAGAACTGACCCTACGGCATTTGCTACAATGAGCACTCCGATCTTGGATATCCACCCTCCCCCGCGAGGACGTTCCAATGCAACACCACTACTCCATCGCCCGCCACGAAACCGGCGAGAATTTCATTCGAATCGATATAGACATCAACGAAGACGGCGGTCTGACGATGTCGGATTACTGCTGCGGACCAGCCGCCGAACAATGCTTTGGCTGTCGCGATATTGAAAGTGTCGTCACGCTTTCGCCCAAGTCCGTTGTCGACTTGTATGAGGCATTAACGGGGTTCGAGTCAGAAGACCCTGCAACAGATCTCGCCTTACTGGTCAAAGCGAGCAAACATGATGACACGTCGGCTCAGACGTGGCTTCGCAGCGAATGCGATCAACTTGGCATTCGGTTTGAATGGCACCACTGACCGTCAGAACTGCTCACTCGTTATTCGCATCAATGACCGTGGTTTGGCCATCATGGTTTTCCCCAGCGTCTTGATGCGCGGAAATATGCGCTCGAAGTAAAACTCGGCGGTCCGCACTTTGGCGCGATAGAAATCAATGTTCTCTGGTTTCTTCGCGATTTCCTCGTTCGCCGTTTGCGCCATCATCGCCCAGCAATACGCCATCGTGATGTAGCCCGAATACATCAGGTATTCGACCGAGGCTGAACCAATCAGGTCGCGATCCTTCTGAGCTCTCGATGCGATCTGCAACGAATATCGCTGCCAGTTGAATACCGCCTTGGTTAACGGCCAGATGAACTTGTTCATTCTCAACTTGTGCGGATTACCCGAAATCAGACTATGACCTTTGCAGAAGCCCATAATCTCATTGGCGAAACTTCTTAGGGTCTTGCCACGCTCCATCAACATTTTTCGACCAAGAAGATCGAGTGCCTGAATACCCGTAGTTCCTTCATACAATGTGGACACTCGCGTATCTCTAACAATCTGCTCGAGACCCCACTCTTTCGTGTAACCGTAGCCGCCCAGAACCTGTATGCCGAGATTCGCAGATTCAAAGCCCAGCTCCGTCAGAAATCCCTTAAGTATCGGTGTCAGGAAACCCAGTTTCTCATCAAGCGCCTTACTGGCCTGCTCGTCCTCGCATTGCTCCAGTTCATCGAGGACTTTTGCGGCGTAGTAGATCATCGCCCTGCCACCTTCCGAAATGGCTTTTTGAGTTAGCAGCATTTTTCTTACGTCAGGATGAACAATGATCGGGTCCGCTTCTTTTTCAGGGAATTTTTTTCCGGTTAAGGAACGCATCGACAGACGTTCTTTCACGTAGGGCAGTGAGATTTGATAGGCAAGTTCCGCGCTGCTGACGCCCTGAAGCGCAGTACCGAGCCTGGCGTTGTTCATATAGGTGAACATGTACTCCAGCCCCTTGTTTTCCTCGCCGATCAGGAAGCCTTTCGCCGCGTCGAAATTCAGGGTCACAGTGGATGACGCTTTAATGCCCATTTTTTCTTCAAGGGTGCCGCAACTGACGGCATTCGCTTCACCCAAAGTTGAATCTTCATTAACCAGTATTTTCGGAACGACAAACAGCGAGATGCCGCGCGTTCCTTTTGGTGCGTCGGGCAGTCTCGCCAGCACGATATGGATGATATTTTCAGTCAGGTCGTGGTCACCGGCAGAGATAAATATCTTGCTGCCCGTAATGCTGTAGCTGCCGTCTTTTTGCGGCTCGGCTTTCGTGCTGATCCGGCCCAGATCGGAGCCACACTGTGCTTCTGTCAGGCACATGGTGCCGCTCCACACGCCTTCCGTTAGTTTTGGCAGGTAGATTTCTTTTTGCGATTGGCTGCCATGTTTGATCACGGTGTCCATCGCACCGAGGCTAAGGCCCGGGTACATCGACCAGGACCAGTTGGCCGTTCCGAGCATTTCGGATCGAATCAAACCAAGGGACGGTGGTAGCCCCTGGCCACCGTATTCAACGGGGTGGGAAATTCCCTGCCAGCCGGCATCGACATACGCCTGGTATGACTCCTTGAACCCTTTAGGCGTCGTGACCTTGCCGTCCTTCAACTGACAGCCCTCTTTGTCACCACTTTGGTTTAGCGGCGCCAGCTCGGTTTCACAGAACTTTGCGCATTCCGTGACGATCATTTCAACCATGTCAGGCGTTGCCTCTGCATAGCTGAGGTATTTTGCATAGTGACTGTGATAATCCAGGACATCCTCGATTAGAAAATTGATGTCTTCAATGGGGGCGGTGTATGTGGTCATCACTATCCTCGGGAACTGGCAAGTTTGGCTACGGTAGCGTAACCTACGGTATCGTAAGTTACGCTATCGTAGTAAAGTTGTCAAGATGCGCAAGAAGAAGAACTCGGGACGCCTCACCGCCGCAGCCAGGCGCGCACAGCTAATCGAAGTCGGTCGAGCCGTGTTTGCAGAACGAGGTTATGAAGCCACTTCAGTCGAGGAGATCGCCGCACGCGCGAAAGTCTCGAAGCCCATTTTGTATGACCACTTTGGCGGTAAGGAAGGTCTTTATGCGGTTGTTGTCGACCGTGAAGTCGAGTACATCCTCAATAGCGTCGCAGCGGCCGCCGATTCGGGATCGCCTCGTGCGCGGGTCGAACACGCCGCCCTCGCCTATCTGACCTACGTGAAGGATCGCCCGGAGGGTTTCGCCATTTTGCTACGCGACTCGCCAAAACAAAGTGGCCAGATGCCAGCCGTGATGTACGACCTGGCAGACCGTGTCAGTAGTGTTTTTGAAGATGAGTTCAACAAAGCGGGCTACGATTCAAAATCCGCACCGATCTACGCGCACGCTCTCGTCGGCATGGTCGCCTTTGTTGGACACTGGTGGACCGACAGCCGCAAACCGCCACCTGTAGAAACCGTTGCGAGCCACATTGCCGCGCTAGCCTGGGCGGGACTTCGCCACCTGCCGAAGCGGCCGGACGTGATCGAATAAGGAGATCGGTGGCCATCCTGTAGGAGCGGGCCCGGAAATCACAAGTTGTTAATGTTGCGGCCGAAGCGAATCGTTGTCGATTGAGTCCAGAATCGCTACCGCTTCTCCTAGAAGGTGATCAACTAACAGTGGCCGCGAATCGATAAGATTGAAGAACTCCATTGGATCTTCGTCCAGGTTGTATAGCTCCAGCGGGTTTCTCTTGGCGTCAAGCATCAACTTCCAGGAATCGACGCGAACAGCGTACTCAATGTCGGTTATCCCTCTGTCATCTGGGGAAAGAGCCCAAAACAGAGTTCGCTTCGGGAGCTTCTTGCCTGCGAACAACGGCGAAATATCAATTCCGTCGATACTTCTATCCGTTGGCACCTCCGCTCCACCGATGTTCGCGAGTGTCACAAACCAATCCATGCCAACTATCGGCGCGTCACTTACGCTGCCTGGTTCAACGGTGTTTGCGAATCGAATGATCGCGGGCACACGAATACCACCTTCATACAAGAGATGCTTCCGCCCCTTGAACCCTCCGGTACTACCGTACGCGTTGACTTCCCACCAATTTATCCATTGAGAGGTAACCGGGCCATTGTCGCTCGAAAACACAACGACAGTTTCATCATAGACATCATGCGCTTCGAGCCATTGAAGAACACGACCAACCTGAGCGTCCATGTAAGTGATATTCGCGTAGTACTCGCCCGGGCCACGCGGTACAAGCATCTCTTTGGGAGGATCTTTCTGTCCGTTCGGTATGGCTACGGCATCGCCGCGGGTAAAACCCTCATACATTGCATTATATTCAGGCGGGTTTGCGAAACTCGTATGCGGCTCCGCCATTGCCAGGTACATAAAGAACGGAGCAGACTCATTACGATTCTCTAGCCATCTAATTGCCTCATTTGCATAAATATCGGCTGTGTACCCGGACTGCTGCGGGAGCAAGGTTTTGCCGCGGTAGATATTCGTCGGATTGTGATTCGTGGGAATTTGAAATGCATTGTGACCATAGTAATAGTCAAATCCTTGTTCGGTGGGCTGAGGCTCGGTATCGCTCCCTAGATCCGAGTTCAGGTGCCACTTTCCGATGTGAGCCGTTTCATATCCTTCACCACTCAGTAGCTCGGCCAACGTAATTTCTTCGTCACGGAGAAACACGCCGCTGTCATGAGGAATCCAGCTTTGAATACCAGTGCGATAGGGAGTACGCCCGGTCATTAGTCCCGCTCTTGATGGCGAGCAAAGTGCCGATGGGGAGTAATTACTCGTAAAGCTCATACCATCAGCCGCAAGCTTATCGATATTTGGCGTCTGGATCACCGCGTGCCCGTAACTGCCCAGATCGCCATAGCCGAGGTCATCAACATAGATCAGCAATATGTTGGGTTGACTACCCGCGTACGCATTGGCACTCATTGCCAATAATGACAAAACCAAATACCCGACCGATTTCACGACTGAACTTCCTCAGATGACGGCACAAGCAACTGCTCGCATCAATAAACCACAAGATGACCGAGTTTTCATGATTTTGACTGTTCGGTCTGTTTTGAGAGGCGAAATGGACGGCTTCATGCGCCTGTTGTCGCTAGGCGCCTCGGTTGAATTCCGACACGCGGATTTTCAGTGAACAGATTTCACTATCCAGCGTAACCCAAGGTAACGCAACAGTACGAATAACAGCAGATCGCCAGCGCGGTAGGTTCTCTTGAGTGACGGTAGGTGATCCTGGTTTGGGCACCAAAGTGGGCACGGAGAAAGCTGGATAGTCGGTTCGACCCCTAAGATTTTATCGTTCGGCGAGCGTCCGGCGCCGGTCGTACGCGTCGCTGTAACGAACAATGCTGCGGGTTCCAAGATTGTCGCCATTTTTGAATTCCGCACCTCGTGCGGTTACTTCAAACATCGCCTGACCGATTTGTTCCGCTCTCACAGCGGCACCGACAGGCGCAAAGAACCAGAAAAGGAAATCCTGCCCGATATGCGCTTCTTCATCGGTCGGACCGATATAGTCCGGTCTATACGCAATCACCCGGAGATTCGTTCCTTCGGCAAACTCGAACAGGGTTCGCTCGGCGCGCACTTTTTCGCGTGCCCACATCGCGCTTGAGTCCTCTGAGATATCGCTGGAACTGATGAAATGAAACGACACGTCGGGCTTGTTACTAACATTGGTCCACGCCTCCACGAAGCGCGCCGGAAAGTCGACATGAATCATGCCGTAGGTTTTTTCGTCGACGCCGACCGAGCTAATTCCGATTGCCCAGTAAACTGCATCTGCGTCCGCTATTTGCTCCTGAACAACGGAGTAGTCGAGATAATCCATGTGAAGAGTCATCTGTACTTTCCCAGAATCAACACCTTCCTCGATTCGAGGTGTTGCGCGCCGTGTAATGACATGAATTTTGCTGATTTCGGGATTTGCGAGAGCCGCTTTTAGAATGCCATCGCCTGCGGTTCCGCTGGCTCCGAAGATTGCAATCGTCTCGTAGGTTGCTATTCGTTTCTCAAAGACCGCGATCGAGTCATCTTTCAGAGCGAGCGTGACCGCCCCGGCGATGTACACGAACGCAAACAGAGCCAACGGTGTGAGGAGGATTAGTCTTAAGCGGGGCAACTTCATTGCGGTGGATACTAACACCGCTGCAAAATTCGATCTCGGCGCTCGACGTAGCCGTTTCTCGGTGTTATCAACCTGTACCATGCGAAACAAAATCGCCGCGTATCACTCTAAGGTACATGCTGCATCCAAACCATTTGTAGGCGATAATCGCGCCCATGACCTCATTCCTATCAGAACTCAAGCGCCGCAACGTTTTGCGCGTTGCGGCCGCCTATGCCGTGATCGCCTGGATCATTATCGAGGCGGGCTCGGTGCTGTTGCCGACCTTTGGCGCATCGGAATCGGCGTTCCAGAGTTACGTCGTTGTCGTCGTCGCTGGTTTTCTCGTGTCGCTGGTATTGGCCTGGGTATTGGAGGTCACGCCCGAAGGGGTCAAGCTCGAGAAGAACGTCGATCATTCGGATTCGACTAGCCCAAAGACCGGTCGAAGACTGAACTTCATCACCATCGCACTGCTCGTTGTTGCGCTCGGCATATCCGTCACCTTGAATGTCACCGGCATGCGGGATGCTCCTGACGTGCCGCTGGCGGCCGTCGACCGCTTGTCGATTGCCGTCCTGCCGTTCACGAGTCGCAGCACGGACCCGGAAAACCAGTTGTTTGCCGATGGCATCCATGACGACTTGCTGACCCGCCTTGCCAACGTTGCAGCGCTGAAGGTGATCTCCCGCACATCGATGATGGAATATCGGGACACGACCAAGAACCTGCCGGAAATCGCAGAAGAGCTTGGCGTCGGGACAGTCCTCGAAGGCGCCGTGCAACGGGTCGGCGACAGTGTACGAATCAATGCGCAGCTCATTGATGCATCGACCGACGAACATATCTGGGCAAAGTCCTATGACCGGCAACTCAGTACGGTCAATCTGTTTGCAATACAGAGCGAGATTTCAAAGGAGATTACGCAGGCGCTGCAAGCGACACTCACCGACGAAGAACAGTTGCGTCTGGCGAATATACCCACCGACAGCCTGGCCGCCTACAACCTTTACACGCAGGGCCGTGACAACCTCTACAAGCGGCGTCTCGACACCCTGTTAAAGGCGCGCGAACAGTTCGAAGCGGCGATCGCGCTGGACCCGGATTATGCTGACGCCTACGCAGGTCTCGCCGACAGCGCGCTGCTTCTGTTGAACAATCATCAGGCGATCTCGCCGGATGAAGCCTTCGATGTCGCCGAGACATCGCTCGACAATGCGCTCTCGCTGAATCCCGATCTGGCGGACGCACACGCCTCTCTCGGCCTGTTGAAGCACAAGAAGTGGGAAGAAACGCGCAGCGGCCCCGGGCTCGAGGAAGCCGAGGCCTACTTCGTCTCAGCGCTGGAGCTCAACCCGAACAATGCGAGCGCCTACATGTGGTTTGGCTCCACCCGGGCAGCACAGTGGCGAATCGAGGAGGCAATTGAGCTCTTTCATGAATCGCTTCGCGTAGACCCGCTTGGCAAGATTCCTTATGCCAATCTTCCGGGTCTGTACGCACAGCGTGGCCAGAATGACGAAGCGCTCGACTTGTATGTCAAGGCGGTCGAGATTCATCCCGATTGGCCAACGGCGTACCAGAATCTGGCGCTCCATTTGCAGGGCCTCGGTCGCATGGACGAGGCGGTCGCCTGGGGAATGAAAAGTCTGGAGCTGGATGTCGATCCGCTCGGTGCTTCACCGTTGGTTAGTGCGTATATCGAGTTTGGCGAATACGACAAGATCCTGGATCTTTTTTCCGATGTAACGGCCGGCCATCCGATGTACGAGTTTGGCCTCGGCATGCAAAAGGCGCTACAAGGCGATTTCGCAGGCGCTATCGAGGTCATTGAGAACTCGATCGAGGGCGTCGAAAACCCCAGGAAGTTTCAACTGAGTCTGATTGCTGCTTTTGCAGTGTTTGCCGGCGACTTCGACAAGGCGCGTAAGTATGCCGAGCTTCACGATCCTGAGTTTGTGGCGGATGCGGACCCGGAGGTCAATGCGTTCAACGTGGCCAATCTGATCCGCTACGCGTTTATTCTGCAAAACCTCGGCGAGAATCAGCGCGCGGACACACTGCTCGCAATGGCGATGAATGTCGTTCGAACGTTGCCCCGGATCGGGCTCGCCGGGCACGGCATACGCGATGTGCAAATCCTGGCCTTGCAGGGCAAGACTCTTGAGGCACTTGCCGCGTTCCGTGACGCGATTGATGAGGGATTCCGGGGGACCGTCATCTCGAACGGCTGGCCTCTGGCGATCGATCCCTACCTGAATTCGCTACGCGGTCAACCCGGGTTCCAGGCGATGGTCAGCGAGCTCGACGATGCGGTCACGGCAATGCAACAGCGCCTTGCCCGGGCCGAGCAAAGCGGCAACTGGGATGAGCTCAGGGCACTCGGCGAAAGCACCTGATCGAAGCGGGTGCGAAGCACGTCATTCATACGCTTGGTTCAACCCCAATTTCCAGGACAGCGAGACTGGACCATTGGGTGCCCGCGGTTGCTAAAGAAAATTTATGATCAAAGGTATCGCGATGCTAGGCTACGCCGTAAGTCAAGAAATCTTTTGGGGCGATATCATGCGCACTGGCGTTTTAAGAACTCGTGACACTTTCTGCTTTTCGTACCGGCTGATCTGGCTGAGTGCCGCGTGTATTTTCGCAGGATTCTCGCACGCCCAAACCACAGCAGGCGAACCTACCGCGGCAGGTTTCCCGGAGATCGAAGAGCCAACTTTTGACTACTTCGCGCGCGACTCTTTCCGCATCGACAGCTTCGTGTGCCCTTTCAAGAACGACATCGACTATGAGCCCGGCGATATCGAGTGCGGCCTGCTGCAGGTGCCCGAGAACCGCGAGAACCCGAACTCTCGACACATCGAGCTGCACTTCATCAAACTCAATTCGACCTGGGATGATGAAGACGACGCAGACGATGAAGACGACGACTCGGGTCTCGCACCTGGGAAACGTGATGATGTCGTCATCTATCTGACCGGGGGTCCCGGTGCACATGCCACCTACTACGTCGATCGCTTCAAAGATCATGGCATTCGCAAGCATCGCGACATGTACATCCTGGAGCAGCGCGGCATCGGCTACTCGGATGACTTCTGCCGCGAATATTCCGCTCGCAAACCTGAGAAATTTGACGTGGCGACGTTCGATGAACAGCAGGCAGCGTCGCTTACGGCAGCCGACGATTGCGCGGCTAACGCGATCGCTGCCGGCGTCGACCTGAAAGGTTACAACACGATCGAAAATGCCCGGGATGTTCATGCCTTCAGACAGGCACTCGGCATCGACCAATGGAACGTCTGGGGCATTTCCTACGGTACGATTCTCGGTCAGGCCTATATCAAGGAAGACCCCGGCGGTATTCGCGCGATCGTTCTTGACTCCAACGTTCCCCTCAACGCACGGGACGACACGCCTTTTTGGCGCGTCGTCAAATGGTATGACCGCGACCTTAAGAAGCTGGACGAGTTATGCCAGGCGGATGCCGGTTGTGCGAAGCGCTACCCCGATCTCGGCGAACGACTTCGGAAAGCAACCAAGACCGTCATCGATAATCCCATTATCGTGGATGTCAAAGACACGGAGCTCTACCCGTCGGGGCAGGCGAGTTTCTTTGCGGATATCGTGGCTTTCCTGCCGTTCGTGATGCTCTACGAACAAACAAATTATCCGGGACTACCCGGCATGATCTACGCATGGGCCGACGTTGTTGAAAGTCGTGACGAGACCTTCTTCAAAGCACTGGCACAGGCAGGAGGCGGGGATTCTGTCGGTTTAAGCCAAGGGATGCACGACGCGATCTTTTGCCTGGACGGCTACAGCGAGGCGCAAATTAGCTCGGCCGCGGCCGACCGGGAAGAGTTCCCAATCCTCGCCAATGCCATTGGCACGGCGGAGTTTGATAAGAAGTTTGCGCAACGCTGCGACGATTTCGGGATGCCGCCGAGGGATGCAGGCGAATACGGGGCGGTCAGCACCAATATACCGGCGTTGATCGTTGAAGGTGACATGGACCCGATTACGCCTCCGCCACTGGCTAAGGCTATGCTACCCGGTTTTTCAAATGCTACTTACGTCGAATTTCCGTATGCGGGCCATGGACCCACGCGATCCGTCGAATGTGGTGGCGACTTGCTCAATAAGTTTTATGACGATCCGAATGCCGAGCCGGACTTAAGTTGTGTCGATGAAATGGAAGCACCGGAGTTTTACCAGCCACTGTACACGACCGGGATCGCTACACGTCTACTGCTGATCGCGGTCGAAGACAAAAAGAAGCTCGCGGGTCCGGCGGCGTGGGGAGGCATCAGCATGTTCATTTCCGTGTTCGCATTTCTGTTTCTTTCCCTGGCGCCGATCGGTCGACGCATCGACAAGCGGCAGCCCGTCAACGTAGCCGGTGCCCGTTGGTCAGCCTGGCTCGCCGCGACATTTACCACGACCGCCGCCGTGATTTTCGGCGTTGCGATAGCCGTCACGATTGATACATCAGAGTTACTCGTGATCTTCGGTCTCGTGCCCTGGGCCTGGTTTGGCGCATTTGCCGGCCTGTTGGGCGGGCTCTTTGGAGCTGCCGTCATTGTGCTGACTGTCCGCGCTCGCCTGAAGGGAAAACTTCCGATTGGCACGCTCGTCGGTTTTCTCATGACTGGCATCGCGGCGGTGGGCTTAAGCTCGTTCCTGCTGTACTGGGACCTTGGACCATTCTGATACACAGATAGCTAGTCCGCAGAGATTCACTTGAACGCTCACAGGATATTCATTGATATGGGCTTGGCCGAAACCGATCCACGGACACGCGGATTTTCAGTCCACTGTTCATTAGTGTACGGATACAATGGCTACGACCATTCTAAGGCCACCAAACCATGCCCCAACTCAAACTCTCCAAACTCCTCCTCCTCGCCCTCCTCGCCCTCGTTGCCTGCCAGCCAGCCGCGGAGCCCGTCGAGACCGTAGAGTCAGATTCCACGACCGTCACCCTGCTCTTCACGAATGACGTCGAAAGCGCCTACGACCCGATCCCGGCGTTCTGGCTCGAGGATCAGGAGATGATCGGTGGCATCGCCGAGATGACCACACTTATTAAAGACATCCGGGAGACCGAGCCCAATGTCTTTCTGTTCGATTCCGGCGACATCTTAACCGGGGCACTGGCCAAGCTCACCGAGGGACGGCTGGCCTTTGAGCTCATGATCACGATGGGCTACGACGCCATGGCAATCGGCAATCATGAATTCGAATACGGTCACGAGATTTTCGCCTGGCAGAAGAACCGTGCACCGTTTCCAGTGTTGGGCGCGAACTTCTTCTACAAAGACACCGATCATCCGTACGCACAGGCGCATGCCATTATCGAGCGCAATGGGATTCGCATTGGTGTCATTGGCATCATGGGCCAGGATGCCGTCAGCGCCATCATCCCATCATTTATCGCGCCACTGGATGTCACGGTGCCGGCGGAGGCCGTGCAACGTTCAGTCGATGAGCTACGCGACCAGGTTGACCTCATCGTATTACTCACGCACCAGGGCAAGACCGCGCCCATGCAGACCGACGCCGAGAGCGATCCGCGCCTGCAACGCGACATCGATGCCGACATCAATCTTGCCGGTGCCGTAACCGGTGTCGACGTGCTGTTCGCCGGTCATGCCGATGCCGGCACACCCGAGCCCATCGTGCATGAGAAGACCGGCACCATCATCATGCAGACCTATGGGCAGGCAACGCACCTGGGTTACCTGCAGCTCACACTGGATACGGATAGTCGGGAGATCACGGCTCACGACGGTCGCCTGATCCCGGTGGACCCAGCCCTACATGCACCGGATCCGGCGATCACCGCCAAGCTCACTGACTATCGCAATGCCTACCCGGAAATTCAGACGGTTGTTGGACAAAGCGCAGCACGTATGAACCGTCGCTATATAGAAGAGTCGGACATTGGCAATCTCTTAGCCGATGCGCTTGTCGCAATCGCCGATACCGACGTCGCCTTCATCCACAGCGGCAGCCTGAGAAAGGATTTGCCGGGTGGCGACGTACGAATGGTGGATCTTCTGGACACCTATCCGTTTGTCGACGAGGTCATCGTCAAGGAAATGAGCGGCGAGCAGATTCATCGTGCACTGGAGCAGTCGTTCACGCTCGAACGTGGATTGCTGCAAGTTTCAGGGATCAGCGTGACCTACGACCTGACACTGCCCGAAGGTGAACGATTGATTTCGCTGCAACGCAACGGCGTTGATGTTGCAGACGATGATCGTCTATTGGTTGCCGCACCGGGTTTTCTGGCTGAGGGTGGTGACCTGTACGTCGTGTTCGCTGAATCAGACGCCATTCGTAACGCAGGCAAAGTGTCCGACGCCGCAGCCGCGTGGTTTGCGAACCATGACGTCGTTGCCGTGCCTTCAAGGGGACGGCAGGTGGATCTGGGGCGCTGATACCAGAACGTCTACTGCCCCGGGCAATCGATGCTCAGATCCCGGCACTCCCGCGGATTCGGTGCGGGTTGATCCCAGACTTTGCGCCCCGTGTGCTCTGCGGTCTCGTACTGCGCGAAAAACTCGTTGAGCTCCGATGACAGCCCATTTTTCGTTGCGCCATCGGGTCCGCCGGAATGACGCCGTTCACCGAGCGGATGCGCAAGGTCATACCAAACGTCGGTTGGCGGCTGTTCCTCGTCCCGGTGGTAGTAGCGGGTAAGCTTCCACCTTCCGTCCGTCACCATTCGTGCATTGCCACGCTCCGCGAACTGCACAGTTCGCCATCCTGCGTCCCTTTGACCCTGCAGGAGCGGCCGGAATGAGCGACCCGGGCCGTAATCCAGCTGGGCAGTATTCCCGAGCGTTGCGAAGTCCAGGATCGTTGTGTGGATGTCGATCAGGTCAACGAACTCATGCCTCGTCTGACCGGGCTGCACATCAATTCGTGGCCCATGAACAATCAATGGAATACGTATCGTTTCCTCATAGAAGTTTTGCGGATTCGTTGCGTTGGCTTTCCCATACAGTCCGTATTGCCCGACGAGTAACCCGTGGTCGGATGTGTAGACCAGTATGGTGTCCTTCAGCAAATCACGACCTTGCAGCGCGTCGAGCACGCGACCAAGTTGCTCATCAATCAACGAAACCGCGGCAAGGTACTGCGCCAACTGTTCCGCATGATCGTCAGGTGTCACCGTGGAACCGCCACGATCGGGCAGATCGGAAGTATCTCCGTCACGGATCATCTTGCCGGCAACACTGCGGTACTTTGATACCAGCCTGTCTGGCAATCCGTCGAAAGGCGCATGCGGCTCTACTAGGTTCAGACTGATAAAGAATGGTTTGTCGGACGACTCATCGATGAAGCGTATCGCCTCCTCCGTTAGAAACCGTGCCTGAACGCCAGTGTGCTCAAATGGTTCGCCATCGTATGAAAAACGGACAGTGCCACTGTGCAAATACTGGGTTCTCCAGTCCGCACCGAGAGAATCGTGGCTTATCCAGCGGTCGAATCCCGGCTGTGGCTGCGAACCGTCGGTCGTCGCGTGCCACTTACCGAACAGAGCCGTTCGGTATCCCGCCTTCTGCAGCCGCTCGGACAACAGGGTCTCGCCGTTTAGCCAGTCGGCATCATACTCACGGTCCTCTCTCAGGAAGTCGTGAACGCCGTGCTGGGATGGCATTTTCCCGGTATAGAAACTGGCCCGAGCCGGTGAGCACACCGGCGCAGGCGACATCGCATTCCTGAAAAGTACGCCCCGTTCCGCCAGCCAGTCCATATTCGGAGTATCGATACTCTCCTGTCCGTACGCACCGACAGCCCACTGGCCATGGTCGTCACTCATTACGACAATAATATTCGGCTGTTCACCGTTTTCCTGTGCGTTGGCAATGGGTGCCAACAACATGAGTGAAATCAGCGCACATCGGCAAAGGTACGTCATAGTCCATTCCTTTCTGTTGTCTTGACGGATCTTAGCAGAGCGAATGGGCGCCGTCGGACACCTTAGTGGGCACATGGATGATCCCACCGAAACCTCGGTTCCCAGTCAATTCCTTTCTCATAAGTAGAATCCACAGTGCGCGGGCCCATGGCGAAGAATAAAATTCGCTTGCCGTCCCTCTATGGCCTTGTCTGGCTGAGACTCATGGACTACCGATTTCTAACTCTGGTTATTAACTCCTAACGGAAAGGGGAAATTATGGCCGATTCAATTGATGTTCTTGCGACCTTGAAACTGGTCTACGGGATATATGCCTTTATTGCCATATCGTTGATGGGCTGGTTCGGGTACCGCATCACCAAACCGAAAGATGACAATGCCGGTGCAAAGCCAGCGCTCTTTTACACCTACATCGTTGTC
>RCNB010001607.1_pt1 | contig 14112 bp, 10 predicted proteins | sample 2041321 | NCBI WGS metagenome assembly RCNB01 (sample SAMN09708232, study PRJNA481090) | Marine sediment metagenome, whole genome shotgun sequencing project. | reverse complement strand
ATGCGGCTTCTTACGTTCAAACTTCTGCTTGGCCATCTCCTGTCCCTCCCTGCGTCTAGAAAGTATTCCTAGCTATCGTAAAAGCCCTTGCCGCTAACTTCGAACACTCCGGGCTTTGGGTACTAAAATCACCCCTACCATCGGTAATGTGCAAAGGCCTTGTTTGCTTCCGCCATTCTGTGCGTATCTTCCCTTTTCTTAAGTGCCATACCGCGTCGGTTAGCTGCATCCATTACTTCCCCCGCAAGCCGCTCAGCCATGGTTTTTTCTGACCGTTTTCTGGCAAATGATATCAACCACCTGATTCCCAGCGCCCGTCGGCGAGTTTGTCCCACCTCTATTGGCACCTGATATGTCGATCCCCCTACACGGCGGGATTTGACCTCAACGATAGGCTTAACATTATCCATTGCACTCTCAAAAACCTTAAGAGGTAACTCGCTGGTTTTTGCTTCAATAATATCGAAGGCCTTATACATTATTGACTCAGAAACACTCCTCTTGCCACCCTTCATCATACAGTTGATAAACTTGGATACCAACTTACTCTTATATTTTGGGTCAGGTAAAATATCTCGCTTTGGTGCTTCACCTTTTCTCGACATGCAAACCTCTCTTTACCTTAGGCATATACTACCGTGTGCCTTAGCAAAACAGCAAAAGCTATTTTGCCACCTTTGCACCATACTTTGAACGCCCCTGTTTTCGATCACGGACTCCAATAGAATCGAGCGTACCTCTGACCACATGATACCGAACACCCGGTAAATCTTTGACACGCCCCCCTCTCACCAGCACAACAGAGTGCTCCTGAAGGTTGTGCCCAACACCCGGAATGTATGCAGAGACCTCAAGACCATTAGTCAGCCGAACTCTAGCCACTTTTCTCAAAGCCGAGTTTGGCTTCTTGGGAGTTGCAGTATAAACACGCGTGCAAACACCGCGCTTTTGAGGACATCCTTTAAGAGCACGAGTAGTTGGTTTCTTTTGTCCACGCTTCCGCCCCTTCCTGACTAGCTGATTTATAGTAGGCATAGTAACACTTCTCCAAGGTCATGCTCTTCTAGACCGCCATTTACTCGAAAACTGCCGGTTACCGCAAAAATTCTGAATCTTAAATTATATCTCTTGGCTTGTCAAGGTCTTTTTGTCGGCCTTATGCTTCCGCCAGATCTTCACTATGAAGCTCCGGCGGCACCATCAACTCATTATCAGAGTCTTCCTCCACTCCCATTGCTTTTATGGTAATAGGCTTGGTTCGATACCTTGCCATTCCGGTACCTGCAGGAATGATCCGCCCCATAATCACATTTTCTTTCAACCCTTTTAAATGGTCTACCTTGCTGGCAATACAGGCCTCTGAAAGCACCTTAGTTGTTTCCTGAAATGAAGCGGCAGAAATAAAGCTTTCGGTACTCAAGGAAGCCTTGGTAATACCCAAAAGCGCTGGGTTTGCCACGGCAGCCTTGTCCCCCTCCGCAACTACTTTACGATTAACGTCCTCAAAACGCCATTTCTCAACATGCTCTTCCAGGATAAAGTCTGTGTCCCCAAAATCCACAATCTTTACCCGCCCTAACATCTGGCGGACAATCACCTCAATATGCTTATCGTTGATCCTAACACCCTGGAGACGATATACCTCTTGTATCTGATCAACAAGATACCGCGCCAACGCCAACTCACCTTGAATACTCAGAATATCGTGAGGATTGGCAGCTCCCCCAACCAAGGCATCACCGGCTTTAAGAAAATCGCCCTCAACAACATTTATGTGCTTTCCTTTCGGAACTAAGTACTCTTTCTTCTCTCCCACATCCGCAGGCGTTACGGTAACCTTCTGTTTCCCCTTTTTCGTCCCTTTGGCAATACTCACATATCCATCAATTTCACTGAGAATTGCGGCTTCCTTAGGCTTCCTGCATTCAAAAAGCTCAGCCACACGCGGAAGGCCCCCTGTAATATCCTTAGTTTTAGTAGTCTCGCGCGGTAGTTTGGCAATTACGGCACCTGCATTAACAGTATCTTTTTCCGAAACCATGAGAATAGCGCCGGTAGGAAGAAAATAGCGGGCCACCCCGCCTCCGGGAAGCTTTGTTGTTTTTTTACTTTTATCCTTTATTGAAATCCTCGGACGAACATCAGGATCCTTGGATTCCAGAATCATGTAACTAGCCTTCCCCGTAATGGGGTCAACCTGTTCCGTCATAGTCCCCCCAGAAACCACATCCCCGAATTTAACCCGGCCATCAACCTCAGTTAAAATCGGTGTAGTATAAGGGTCCCATGCCACCAACAAATCACCTGATTTGACGTCCCCCCCATCTGCCACTTTAAAATGTGCACCATATATGACAGGGTATCGCTCTCGCTCTCTGCCATCCTCGTCCACAACAGCAAACTCTCCCCCCTGGCGATTCATTACGATATGAGCGCCTTCTGCATTCTTTACTGTGTGGAGGTTGATATACTTCATTTTGCCGCTGCTAACCGCCCTAAAATCGGCCTGCTCTGAAACCCCACGGGCTGTTCCACCTATATGGAAAGTACGCATGGTAAGCTGAGTGCCAGGCTCGCCAATGGACTGGGCTCCCAATATCCCAACGGGAGTGCCTATCTGTACAGTCTTTCCGTATGCCAAGTCACGACCATAGCACTTACAACAAACACCTTCTCGGCACCGACATGTCAAAGCTGAGCGAATCTTGATCTTGTTAAGACCAGCATTGTCAATCTTTGCCACCATCTCTTCGTTAATCTCTTTTTTAGCGACAACCAAAATCTCGTCGGTATAAGGATCACGAATATCTTCAAGGGCTACACGCCCAAGCACTCGTTCACCTACTCGTTGGATAATCTCACCGCCTTCGACAAGAGATTCCACCTCAATTCCCACCATTGTACCGCAATCGTCTTCGGTAATGGTACAATCTTGAGCCACATCCACAAGCCTGCGAGTAAGATATCCCGAGTTGGCTGTTTTCAGCGCCGTATCAGCCAAACCCTTCCTTGCACCATGTGTAGAACTAAAATATTGCAGCACTGTAAGGCCTTCACGAAAGTTAGCTGTAATCGGTGTCTCAATAATCTCACCAGACGGTTTCGCCATAAGACCTCGCATTCCCGCCAACTGCCGCATTTGGTCCTTACTACCTCTCGACCCCGAGTCTGCCATCATAAATATCGGGTTAAGTCCCTGCTGTTTATGTGAACGAGTATCCTCACCCAAAAGAGGTTGTCCATGCTCGTCGGCAACTTGACCTGATTTCATCTCCTCCATCATCTCATTGGCAACATCAGCAGTAGCCTTGGCCCAAATATCAACAACCTTATTATACTTTTCTCCACCTGTTATAAGACCTTCAGAATACTGGTCATTAACCTCCGCTGCTTTGCCCTCGGCCCTCTTGATAATATCCCACTTTTGACCAGGAATAACCATATCATCCACACAGACAGAAACTCCCGCCTTAGTGGCATAATGGTACCCGATATCCTTCAGGCGATCTGACAATATGACCGTGGCCTTAGCTCCAAGAGTCCGATAACAATAATTGACCAATCGGCTGAGAGATTTTTTGTCCATACTTTTATTAATAAGCTCAAAAGGAACACTTCGCCTTTTCAATCTCACCTTAAATATATGATACCCATCATATCCTTTTATGACATCACTAATCTGGTCTTCCTCAATTTCAAAAACCTTGTCTATGTCAGACCGAGCAATCCCGTAGATCTCTTTCAATAATGCCTTTTGCACAAATTCTCCGGCAATACCTTGGCTCCAACTACCGTCTTTGGTAAGGGCTTCAGCTACCAGTGGAAACTCCTTGCCTTCTTTTAAGTCAGCCAATACAGATGAAGCCTCCTTTTGAGAAGAGACTATAATGTGACCGCTGAACCATACAATCTGTTTATCAGGCAAAACTTCTCTAAGTATTATACGACCCACACTTGTCTCTACTCTTTGTTCTCCTATTCGAACCAGGATTTTAGCATGAAGGTCCACTTCTCGTGCATCATATGCACAACGCACTTCTTCGGGATTTGCAAATATTTTTCCTGCACCCTTAGCGCCCGGGATAATCTTGCTTAGATAGTAGATTCCCAGAACGATATCCTGAGTGGGAACAATGATAGGATCACCATTAGCCGGAGAAAGAATATTGTTAGAAGACAGCATCAGCGTCCTGGTTTCGATTTGTGCTTCAATAGAAAGCGGAATATGAACTGCCATCTGGTCTCCGTCAAAGTCGGCATTAAAAGCAGTACAGACTAAGGGGTGAAGTTGAATGGCCTTGCCTTCAATAAGAATCGGCTCAAAGGCCTGCATGCCAAGCCGGTGCAGTGTTGGAGCCCTATTTAGTATGACAGGATATTCTTTAACGACCTCATCAAGAGTATCCCAAACTTCAGACACCTCTTTTTCAACTAGTTTTTTTGCGCTCTTGACCGTAGTTACCAATCCTTTTTCCTCAAGTTTGTGAAATACGAAAGGCTTAAAAAGCTCCAACGCCATTTTCTTTGGTAAACCACATTGGTGAAGACGCAAATCAGGCCCTACAACAATAACCGTACGACCCGAATAGTCTACCCGTTTGCCCAACAAGTTTTGGCGAAATCGCCCTTGCTTGCCTCTCAGGGCATCGCTCAAAGACTTCAGCGGTCGTCTATTTTGACCTGTCACCACCCTGCCATGCCGACCATTATCAAACAGGACATCCGTGGACTCTTGAAGCATTCTTTTTTCGTTGCGTACAATAATCTCGGGAGCTCGCAATTCCTGAAGCCGCTTTAAGCGATTATTTCGATTGATCACTCTGCGGTAAAGATCATTTAGGTCAGAAGTGGCGAAACGTCCTCCTTCCAATGGAACCAGTGGACGTAAATCTGGTGGCAATACAGGAACCACACTCATAATCATCCACTCGGGCTTGTTCCTGGAATTGCGAAATGCATCAACAATCTTAAGTTGCTTGGAAAGCTTCTTCCGTTTAGCCTCAGAACCTGTGGCCGCAATTTCGGCCTTCAATCGCTTAAACTCTACTTCCAGATCAAGCTTCTCAAGAAGGACCTTAATTGCTTCAGCGCCTATGCCTGCTTCAAAACCATCCCCGTATTCGTCTAAGGCCTCCCTGTACTTGTCTTCCGAAAGAAGCTGGCGAGGAGCAAGTCCTGTATCCTTCGGATCAATCACTATATAAGAATCAAAATATAGAACTTTTTCGAGATCCTTCATGGCCAGGTCCAAAAGATTGCCGATCTTGCTTGGCAGACTCCTCAAAAACCAAATATGGGCCACGGGACTCGCCAACTCAATGTGGCCCATCCGTTCCCGTCGCACCTTTGACTGAATTACCTCAACACCACATTTTTCACACACCACTCCCCGGTGTTTCATCCTCTTGTATTTACCGCAATTACACTCGTAGTCCTTAGTAGGGCCAAAGATCTTTGCGCAAAAAAGTCCATCACGTTCTGGTTTAAAAGTCCTATAGTTGATTGTCTCGGGCTTCTTAATCTCTCCATTGGACCACTCCATAATCTGTTCTCGCGATGCAATGGCAATAGAAACAGCACTAAAACGTAGGGGGTCCTTCGGTTTCGCAAAGAAACTATATAGTTCTTCCAAGGTATTCTCCTTTTCTTAGGTTTTTTGCTTCTTTTCAATAAGCTTGATATCTAAACCCAAACCTTGAAGTTCCTTAACCAACACATTAAAGGATTCGGGCACACCCGCCTCAAGCACATTTTCGCCCTTGACGATTTTTTCATACATCCTCGTCCTGCCGGCCATATCGTCTGACTTAACCGTCAAGAACTCCTGAAGGGCGTAAGCCGCACCATAAGCTTCAGTTGCCCAAACTTCCATTTCTCCCAGCCGCTGACCACCGAATTGAGCCTTACCTCCCAAAGGTTGCTGAGTCACAAGAGAATAGGGCCCAATAGAACGAGCATGGATCTTATCATCTACCAGGTGATGTAGTTTCAACATGTACATAATTCCAACGGTGACAGCACTATCAAAGGCTTCCCCGGTACACCCATCATAAAGCGTTGTCTGTCCTCTCATAGAGAGACCGGCTGACTGCAATAAATCCTTGATCTGCTCTTCCTTCGCGCCATCAAAGACCGGAGTAGCCACATGCACACCATCTTTGTAGCGTTTCGCGAAGTCCAGCAACTCATCTTCATCAAAGTAATCAATATCTTTTTGGATCGAAGATGAAGAAAAAATAGACTTCAGCTTTTCTTTTAGGGCCTTGTAGTTTTCAGACCGAACCAATTCATTTATCTGATCTCCAAGCCCCTTGGCAGCCCACCCCAAGTGTGTTTCAAGGACCTGCCCAACATTCATACGCGACGGCACGCCTAGCGGATTCAATACAAGATCCACCGGTGTTCCATCTTTAAAATAGGGCATATCTTCTTGAGGCAGGATACAAGACACCACTCCCTTGTTACCATGGCGTCCCGCCATCTTGTCCCCGACAGACAGCCTTCGTTTCATAGCCACATAAACCTTGACCATCTTAATAATGCCGGGAGGCAATTCATCACCGCTATCATAGCGTTCTACCTGCTGCGAAAATCGCTTTCGCACTTTATCGCACTGATCCTCATATCGTTGTACCAGCTCTGCAACTTGCATAGCCAGCGAAGCATCTTTCAGCTCGATGGAAGACATAACGGTTAACGGAATCTTAGATAACACCTTTAAGGAAAGCTTCTCGCCTTTTTTGAGAAGCAATCCCTTCCCTTTTTTAAGAGGCGCTACACACACCTTTCCCTCCAGCAATTCCGTTAGACTTTCCCTGGCTGTTTCTTCAATAATTGCAAGCTCATCAACCCTGTCTTTTTCCAAACACTCTATTTCATGTCTTTCAATACTCAAAGCCCTTGCATCTTTGTCCACGCCTCTTCTAGCAAAAACCTTGGCATCAATTACAACACCAGATATGCCGGGTGGCACACGAAGCGAAGAGTCTTTCACATCAGCCGCCTTCTCCCCGAAAATAGCCCTAAGCAACTTCTCTTCAGGAGACAACTGACTCTCACCTTTAGGCGTTACCTTGCCAACCAAAACATCGCTGGGCTTAACCTCAGCCCCCAGACGAATGATGCCACTGTCATCCAGATTTCGTAGGGCATCTTCCCCAACGTTAGGAATATCGCGTGTGATTTCTTCTTTGCCCAGCTTGGTATCTCTCGCTAATGTCTCAAATTCTTCAACGTGAATGGAAGTAAACACGCCGTCACGAACCAGGCGGCTGCTTACCAAGATTGAGTCCTCAAAATTATACCCGCCCCAAGGCATAAAGGCTACCAATACGTTCTTGCCCAAGGCAAGTTCGCCGACCTCTGTAGCAGGACCATCAGCAATAATTTCACCTTTCTTTATTTGTTCGCCCTTCTTAACGATAGGTCGATGATTAAAACAAGTGTTCTGGTTAGAACGGGAAAACTTGGTTAGGTTATAGATACCTACTCGTTTTGCAAACCCATTGCCACCTCCGGAATGTTTAACTACTATACGGGACGCATCCACATTGACTACCTGGCCATCATCTTGAGCTACTACCGTAACTCCTGAATCTTGGGCCACCACATGCTCCATACCAGTCCCCACTAAAGGAGCACTAGCCTGCAATAGTGGTACAGCCTGGCGCTGCATATTAGAACCCATAAGCGCCCTATTAGCATCGTCATTCTCCAAAAAGGGAATAAGCGATGCTGATATACTGACTAGCTGGTCAGGAGAGATGTCCATAAGTTCAATTTCTTCGCGCCTCACCATGACGAACTCTCCTTCAATCCTAGCGGGAACTGTGGGATTGACGAATTGTCCCTTTGCATCCAACGGAGCATTAGCCTGAGCAATCGGGTGATTTTTTTCCTCCAAAGCACTCATAAATGTCACTGTAGCTGTAACTTTGCTATTTTTTACCACTCGATAAGGGGTTTCAATAAAACCATACTTATTCACCCGAGCATACGTACTTAACGATACTATCAGGCCAATATTAGGTCCTTCTGGAGTCTCAATAGGACAGATACGCCCATAATGTGTAGGATGCACATCCCGCACCTCAAAACCTGCACGCTCCCTAGTAAGCCCTCCTGGCCCCAAGGCACTTAAGCGCCGTTTGTGGGTCACCTCAGAAAGGGGATTTGTCTGATCCATAAACTGAGAAAGCTGACTTGTCCCAAAGAATTCCTTAACCACTGCGGAAACGGGCTTGGAATTAATCAGATCATGAGGCATCAATGTGTCAATTTCCTGAAGACTCATTCGTTCTTTGATGGCCCGTTCCATCCTAACCAAGCCCACACGATACTGATTCTCAAGCAACTCTCCTACAGCTCGGACTCTTCTGTTTCCCAAATGGTCAATGTCATCTGCTGCCCCTTGTTTGTCTCTCAATTTAACCAATGTTTTGGTACTTCGCATGAGATCATCTTTTAAAAGTGTACGAACATCAAGAGATATGTCCTGCTCCAGGCGGATGTTCATCTTTAAACGCCCTACAACCGACAAATCGTAGTGAGAGGAACGGAAAAAAAGCTGCTCACACAAGTCCCGAGCCACTTCGATAGTAGGAGGATTACTCGGTCGCAATCTTCTGTAAATCTCCAAAAGCGCATCATCACACGTTTCAACTTTATCCAAGAGAAGGGTTTTTCTGATAGAATCACTGGTCGTAATATTATCGATGAACAATATATCGAAGGAAGAGATCTTTGCCTCTGTGATTTTACCGAAAACTTCCTCGTCAACAACTTCATTGTGTGCGGCGACAATTTCCCCACTCTTTGGATCAACCAGGTTCCGAGCTAACACCGTGTCAGCAATATCTTCAAACCCTATGGGTATCCGCTCTACCTTTCCATCTCGCAGCTGACGAATCGCCTTTTTTGTAAACCGGTTTCCTTTCTTAACAATGACTTCACTGCTACCAGGACGCTTTACCGCCTTCGAAGCACGCTGTAGCTTTAGCAAATCTTCTTCAAAAACCTTGTAGAGGCGTTTACCCTCCACAATAATTCTCTCCGTGCGGTAAAAATAGGCCAAAATCTCTTCTCCGGTATACCCAAAGGCCTTAAGAAGCAAAGTGACTGGAAATTTGCGACGTCTGTCAATCCTGACATTAACAATATCTTTGGGATCGACCTCCAAGTCGATCCATGATCCCCGAACAGGAATGATCCGTGCCGTATAAATTAGTTTACCGCTGGAATGGGTTTTACCCTTATCATGGTCAAAGAACACTCCCGGTGATCTGTGAAGTTGACTAACTACTACACGTTCGGTGCCATTGATGATAAAGGTCCCCCTGCTAGTCATCAATGGAATAGTACCAAAGTAGATTTCCTGCTCCTTGATATCACGGATATTCTGAACACCCGTTTCCTTGTCCGTTTCATATATGACCAGGCGAACCGTAATTCTCATCGGAACTTCAAACGTCATTCCCTTGTGGAGACACTCCTGCTCATTATATTTGATCTCACCAAAACTGTATGAAACAAATTCAAGAAAGGCTGTCCCCGTGAAATCACGGATAGGAAAGACACTGTTAAAAGCAGCCTGAATCCCTATATCCTCCCTCTTCTCTGGCAAAACATCTCTCTGCAAAAAGCGAGCATGGGAGTCCCGCTGCATTTCGATTAAATTTGGAAAGCTGACAATCCTTGGAATATTTCCAAAGCTCCTTCTTGGGCGCTTAGTTTCCAACAGCCTGTTTCCCATAATATCTCCTTAGTTTGGACCTTTTACAACGATAAGATCAACAAGTTAGCTCCGCTTCGCTCATCCCGCTTATTGGCATGTACGAGGCAAAAATTCACGTCTCAAGAAATTTCTGTGTTTTCAATAAGTTTTAGAAATCCCTGGACCTATATTACTTTACCTCAGCAGTTGCACCGGCTTCTTCGAGTTGCTTCTTCACTTCTTCAGCCTCATCCTTTGACACTCCTTCCTTAACGGGTTTCGGTGATTCATCAACAAGGGCTTTTGCCTCTTTCAAACCCAACCCCGTAATAGCACGGATTGCCTTAATGACCTGAATCTTCTTGTCACCTATCGTACTTAGAATGACATCAAATTCTGTTTGCTCCTCTTCCTGGCCATCAGCGCCACCGGCCGCAGGCGCAGCAGCTATGGCCATGGGCGCAGCAGCAGAAACCCCGAATTTCTCTTCGAGCTCTTTCACTAATTCAGAAAGTTCAAGCACCGACATATTGGAAATAAATTCTACAACTTCTTCTTTCGTAACATCAGCCATTATTCAAATCCTCCTAATTTCTTTACAGGACAAAAACACGATTTTTACTACAATAGTCCGTTGGTACAAATTTGAAACGCCAACATATTAACCATTCATTTAAATCAAGCTACTTCATTTTTTTCCTTAATAGCATTCAACACCCCCAAGAAATCTCTTGGGACAGCACTAAGAACCGTCACAAACGACCTAGCCGGACCATTGAAGACGGAAAGCAACTGCGACAACAGATCCTCGCGGGATGGAAGCCTGGCAAGTTGTTTGATGTCTTCCACATCAACAACTTTGCCACCAAGCACCCCTGCTTTAATCTCCAAAGCATTATGATCCTTACCAAACTTCACCAGCACTTTAGCCGGCGCAACAGGGTCCTCGTAGCTTAAGGCCACGGCAGAAGGACCAGCGAAATAGTCCTTCAAGAGGCCCACGTCGTTTCCTTCAGATGCCCTTAACATAAGGGTATTTTTTACAACCCGGTATTCAACCGATACCTCCCTGAGCTGCCGCCGCAATTCATTCATCGCAATCGTATCCAGCCCTCTGTAATCAGTAAGAACCACCGTCTCAGCTTCAGAAAATTTCTCCTGAAGAACCTTAACTACTTTTTCCTTTTCTACTCGTTTCAAAAGCCTGTAACCCCTCCTTTCTTACTTGCCAAGACCACAGGGCAAACAAGCATAAACCATCGGGACCAACCACTGAATAACAGCATGTGGTTGACACTCAGCAGTATAAAAACCGGTCGATTTCTTGTTACCGGTCGAGATATGAACCATCTCACCAGGCCACTGATTGTTTCAATACCCCCGAGGGCATACCTGCGATCTCTGACAGTTTATTCTCTTAAGTTTGATGTACTCGTAAAAATCCATAAACAGACGACACAGTAAAAAGCTCCAGATGCAAGGCGCGCGTACTGCCCTCAAGCCACTTTAGTGGCGCTGCCTTGAGGAATGAGGCGTACTTATCGTACGTCGCAATGACGAAAGACGAAGCGCAACACCGCAGATGGACTTTTTACAAAGTCGTCAAGTTTTCCAGAAGTAGACACTCCTCTGGTTTATTTCAGAATAGCTTTGACATAGGCAGGATCTATCTTAATTCCAGGTCCCATAGTAGTCGAAACAGAAATGCCTTTCAGATATATCCCCTTGCTACTAACCGGCTTAAGCCGGACAATTGTAGCGAAAAAGGACTTCAAATTCCCCAGAAGCTTTTCCACACCAAAAGAAACTTTACCAACCGGCGCGTGAACCACGCCTGCTCGCTCCACCCTAAAATCAATCTTGCCTGCCTTTAACTCCTTCACAGCCTTTGATACATCAAAAGTCACCGTGCCGGTCTTGGCATTCGGCATCAACCCCCTGGGGCCAAGAATCTTACCTATACGGCCGACCACACCCATCATATCCGGCGTTGCCACGGCCTTATCAAATCTGAGCCACCCGCCTTTAATCTTTTCTACCAGCTCGTCACTTCCGACAAAATCTGCTCCTGCCTCCTTGGCTTCGTTCTCTTTTTCACCTTTCGCAAAAACCAGCACCCTAACTTCTTTGCCCGTGCCATTCGGTAATACAACCGTCCCGCGCACCATCTGATCAGCATGCCTCGGATCTACCCCCAAACGCACTGCCACATCAACAGTTTCGTCAAAATTCCCATACGACATATCCAAAGCGAGCTTCAAGGCATCTGCAAAATCATAAGCCTTGGCCGGATCAATTTCCTTCGTTGCAGAGTCATATTTCTTCCCGCGTTTGCTCATTGTATTCTCTCAAGCCCCTTTCACCATCAAACTACTTCAATACCCATGCTCCGAGCCGTACCCTCGATAATCCTACAGGCGTTATCCAAATCATTCGCGTTCAGATCCACAAGCTTCATCTTAGCAATTTCTTCAACCTGTGCCCGCGTCACCTTACCAACCTTCTCCTGATTTGGAACACCGGAACCCTTGGCAATTTTTGCTGCTTTTTTCAACAAAACCGCCGCAGGAGGAGTTTTGGTGATAAAAGAAAAGGAACGATCTTTATACACGGTTATTATCACAGGGATAATCATGCCTTCTTGGCCGGCTGTTTTCGAATTGAAGGCCTTGCAAAACTCCATAATATTTACCCCTTGCTGACCCAAAGCCGGACCAATCGGGGGAGAGGGATTCGCCTGCCCGGCCGGAACTTGCAATTTTACCAAACCTATTACTTTCTTAGCCATGCTAATCTACTCCTAGAAATTATTCTTGCCATCTCGTCTTTTCATACGATGACATAATCATTGCAAAGTTGAAAAACATCGAAACCCAAACACTCAGAAGCATCTACCTTACTTACTTCTTGCCCCCAACCTCTAGCCTCTTATATCTTATTCACCTGGACGAATTCTAGTTCTACGGGGGTGGGGCGACCAAAGATACTGACTAACACCCGGATCTTTCCTTTGTCCGGCTTGACATTTTCGACAGTACCCGTGAAATTAGTAAAAGGACCGTCGACAACCCTAATCTCATCTCCAACTTCAAAAGAATACTTAGGTTGAGGCTTCAACTTACCAGCCTCTATTTGATTGATAATCTGATCTGCCTCCTCATCAGTTAGCGGTGCAGGGATATCTCGACCACCCAGGAAACCGGTTACCTTCGGTGTATCTTTCACTATATGCCAGGTCTCCTCGGTCAAGTCCATTTGCACCAATATATAGCCCGGATAGAATTTCCGGGATGATGTCTTCCTCTTTCCCTTGACTAGCTCAACTACTTGTTCTGTAGGAATCAAAATCTCACCAAACCTCTCACCATGAACGGAGGAAGCAATCAGCTCTTGGAGAGCGACCTTGACCCTATTCTCATATCCCGAATAAGTATGAACTACATACCATCTTAAAGCCACGATTTGACCTCATTAGAAAACATTAGTGAAGTATAACACCAATCAAAGAAGACAAACCTACATCTACTAGACCAAGAAAAGCAGAAACGATAATGACCAAAATAATCACAACAACTGTAGAGGCCATGGTCTCTTTTCTGGAGGGCCAGCTTACCTTCTTAAGCTCAATTTTTACTTCTCTAAGAAACTGTATCCCCTTTGACCAGGACGAAAGCTCAACCTTTCGCCCTGAAGGCTTGATTGCCTTAGGCGGCGATGGGCTCTTCGGCTCAGAAACCTTCTGTACAGCCTCCTGTGTAATAACTTCGCTTTGTTGTTCCTCTTGTCGTATATTTTTCTTGGCAGCCCTTTTCCGCCCCGTCTTCTTTGACGATGCTGGTCTCTTACGTTTTAGCCGTCCCATGAATTCCCTTTTTGTTAGTACTAAAAAATCCGGCAAGCCCCCGTTCGGCCTTGCCAGCCTTGAGTAAGAACACTTCAAATGGCAGGCCAGGAGGGATTCGAACCCCCATCACCCGGATTTGGAGTCCGGTGCTCTAACCGTTAGAGCTACTGGCCTGCAGACATTTAGAGACACCAGTTTTTTAAACCCACCCACAAGTTACTTAGTCTCTTTATGCACGGTATGGGTTCGACAAAATTTACAGTATTTTTTAAACGACAATTTGCTCTGCGTGGTTCTTTTATTCTTCGTCGTCGTATAGTTCCGGCGCTTGCATTCACCACAAGCCAGCGTAATAATGATTCTCACAATGCCCCTCCTTACTCGACTATTTCGCTTACAACGCCGGCGCCTACTGTTCGACCACCTTCGCGAATGGCAAACCTGAGTTCCTTCTCCATCGCTATCGGGGTAATTAGCTCTCCCTCAATTGTTACATTGTCACCAGGCATCACCATCTCTGTGCCCTCAGGAAGCGTCACTACCCCTGTTACATCCG
>RCNB010001605.1_pt1 | contig 14121 bp, 19 predicted proteins | sample 2041321 | NCBI WGS metagenome assembly RCNB01 (sample SAMN09708232, study PRJNA481090) | Marine sediment metagenome, whole genome shotgun sequencing project. | reverse complement strand
CTTCGAAATCTGTTTTGATTCCCATTTCCTTGAAAGTTTTATACCAATCTTGGGCCATCTCTCTACGCTCTGCCCAAACTTCAGAATCATTAATATTGTCGTGTGGTACATCCACCAAGAATAATAATTTTTCACCATATTTGGGGTCAAACAACTTCCTAAATATCTTAATTCTATTTTCAATTATCATTTTTTTATCAATTACATATATCAACGATCATTTCTTTATAAAATTGTAGTTTTAGATTGTAACATTACACTATTGTGTAAAAATTAACATATTTGATATATTTATTCCAAAAAATATGTTTTTCTCATGAAAATTAGATATATTTATCATTTTACACAATAACCGATCATTTTATTTTTTTATATCGTTCCAATCTCAGATCAATCATTAATAAATCTTATGAGCACTTGATGGATATTATATATGGTTGATGCATTTTAATTTATAAACACAAATAATCTCTAGCTTCTCCAACGGTAAATAGAGATCCAGTTATACAAATAAGATCGTTTTCTTTTGCAATTGATTTTGAGTATTCTACCGCGTCTGGTATATGATCTTTTACAATAACTTCATTTTTATAATCCAATTTTTCAATTATTTCTTTGAGTTTTGATGGATTTAAAGAACGAGAATTATCGGGTCTTGTTGCAACAATATAATCTGCAATAGGGACAATCATCGACATCATTGATTTTACATCTTTATCGGATAAAATCCCTATAACAATTATTAATTTATCATATTCAAAATCATTTTTTAATGCATTTACTATTTTTTGTATACCTGTCTGATTATGTGCACCATCCATCAAAACAAGCGGTTTATAACTTACTATCTCCATTCTGCCCGGATTAATAGTTTTTCCTATGCCTTTGATAATGCTTGTATCTGCGATGTAAGTTCCATCCATTTTAAGTTTTTCTATTGCAAATAAAGCTAAAGCAATATTTTCACCCTGGTGTTCCCCCATCATAGATGTTCTAACTGAATAATCTTTCAAAAAAACCTTTATTAAAAATTCTTGAGTATTTATCGAACTGTTTAATCTTTTCCAATTCCTGGCGTTAATAATGCTAATAGGTGCATTTTTTTCTTTTGCAACCTCTTCAATAATTTTAAGGGATCGATCCTTTGAAGCAGTTATTACTGGAATATTTTCCTTAATAATTCCTGCTTTTTCAAATGTTATATCCTCAATCTTTTTTCCAAGAATATTTTGATGATCTAGTGAAACATTGGTTATAATTGAAATTATTGGATTAACAATGTTTGTTGCATCATAGCGCCCTCCAAGACCTACTTCCACAACTGCAAAATCAACATTCTTATCACTAAAATATTGATAAGAAATCGCAGTAAAAACCTCAAAAAAAGTAGGCACGTTCTCTTTTTCTAACATGCCATCGACAATAGGTTTAATTTTCTTTACAAGTGCGATTAATTCATCTTCTGTAATTCTGTTGTTACATATCGTTATTCGTTCTGAAATATGCTGTAGATGTGGAGAAGTATAACTGCCAACCTTATATCCGCTACAGGAAATTATTGACTCTAGAAACTTACAAACTGATCCTTTTCCATTTGTTCCACCTACATGAATTACTTTATATTTTTTCTGAGGATTTCCAAGTTCCTTAACAATATGATTTATTCTTTCTAATCCAAGTTTAATACCAAACTTCTGAAAACCATAAAGCCAATCTAATGTCTCTTCAAAGTCCATATTTACAACAGTTAATAACCCTCTGAAAATAGAACGCCGGGTATTGTCTTATATTTCTCTTTCCAAGAATCTCCATCAAGAATTTTTACTTTTCTACCATCAATTTTCAATCTCCCTTCTGCAAAAAGCTGAATAGTTCTTGGCAATATCTGGTGTTCAACTTTAAGGATATTTGCTGCAAGTTTATCTCGATCATCGCTGGGGTTAACTTTTACAGCTGCCTGAAGTATAATTGGACCATGGTCCATATATTCGTCTATGAAATGTGTTGTACAACCAGAAATTTTAACACCATATTCAAAAGCATCTTTTTGACCGTTTGCCCCTTTGAATGATGGAAGTAATGCAGGATGAATATTGATGAGTTTTCCATACCATTTCTTGACAAATGATGGAGTAAGAATTTTCATATATCCTGCTCCGACAACAAGATTTACATTATTATCTTCTAGAATGGCATTCACTTCTTTTTCATGATGTATATCTTTTTCCCCCTCTGAATCAACAAAAAATGCTTTTATGTCATGTTTTTCCGCTCTTTTAAGTGCAAAAGCATCTTTATTATCACTTACTACTACAGTAACATCTGCATCAATCATCCCTCTTTCAGAAGCATCAATAATGCTTTGTAAATCTGTACCTGTTCCAGATGCTAAAACACCAACTTTAAGTTTTTCTCCCATATTTTCACATTCCTTTGCTAGAAATTCACTCGTCATTTTTTTACTGATAATCATAATAGTCCCCATTTTTTATTGATTTCTATTATTTTCTAAATTGTTTTTGACTTTTCCCCTATCTGCTATGCATATTTTGTATAGACTCAGATTACGAACTTTTGTATGGTTATGTAAGAAATGATGGATTTGCTCATTGAATGAAAAACACTCTTCCAGTATCCAAATATCTACTTGTAAGTACTCAATATATTCATATACTATTTTTGATTTTTAAAAATAATTTCAATTTCCTCTCTTGAAGCATTGGTTTTAAAACCAGTGGGACAAAAATGTGTTCTAGCAGCATCATATCCTCTTTCTTTTAGTTTTTCAAATACATATTTCATTTTAGGTGGAGATGTTTTTAATAATGAAGCAATATCGTTAGTATTATAAAAGAAGGCAGAAGCATCGGCTTCCTCCTCCAATAAATCCAAAAATATCCATAGAATATTTTTTGTACTGAATTGCTTTCCAGAAAGAATTGTTCTTAGCTCTTCTATCACTTTTTTATTCTGAATTTTTCCGAGCCACAATGGACCAATTTCAGTTGTTTGTTTACTTGAGAAAAACAGTTCCTTTGAGTTAATAATTTTCAGATTATCAACAGTTTTATTAGTATAATTTATACCATTTTTTACTCTTACATACACTCTGAAATAATGATCTGTGGAATAACAAACCAATGGTTCAATACCCTTATCATATTTTGCTGCTTCCCTACAGATAAAACCAAGTAATATCCGCAGCCCAATCTCATGCATAACTGGAGAATGAAAAGATCGAACGCCATATCTTCTTAAACATACCATTGGATAAACGCCGCATAGTGTTGCAGTATCAGTGCTGGTACATGCTATGATTCCATTGTTGTAGATACCTCTTATCGCTGAGTCTATAAAATAAACGGGGGAACCAAATGGATCAACATCAATATAGTGAAATCTTTCTTCAGAAAGTAACGTATTCAAATTTCTATTTGATGCAATAATATTCTTTAATTCACACCTTTCCAAATTCTTAATAATCAAAGCATGTGCATCTTTATCCCAGTCATTGATAGTAACATTAAAATCTCCTTTAAGTTCATTTGCCAATCTAATACCACGTATCCCAGATGCTGCAAGACCATCTAAGATATTTACTGGCTTATTGCTGTTATTAATAATCCATTGATTTACTAGGATAGATAAATCTCTGTTTATCTCCATGGTAGGATTATAAAATGGCACTTTATCTTTTAAACCAGGTCCCTTTCTAGTGAGCTTATTCTTAAAAACGAGAATTTCAGTTTCCCCTTCAGTTATACATTCAACGTTTTGGGTATTGTCCATAATCAAAACAGAGGGGGTAGTTTTTCTTTCATTATCTTTTCAAGCTTATAAGGAAGTAGATTTCTATTAACTGGAGTGACTTCCAGTATCCTTATATCATCACGTCTTCTAACATCTTGTAAAAGAGGGGTTCTTGATTTTTTATGCAGTGTAACAACTATTGGTTTATCAGAATCCAAAGCTTCGATAACCACTTCACAAAAACGCTCAGATAGCATCTCCATTTTTCCAATTTCATCAATCATAATAATATCGACATCTGTGTCGGCAATTGCTTTTTCTATGGCTGGTACGCCAATTTTCTCAAGTGCATTTAGGTCTACACCATAGTCTCCGACTTTATCTTTAGAGTCAAAATCGATATGAGCAAAAACCTCTTTTTCACCAGTTTGCCAATCCTTAACGTAAAAACCAACATGTTTTTTCTTTTCTATTAGAGGCTCTGTTATCATTCCTTCTATCTTATATCCGCTGTCTTTAAGGAACTCCATGACTTTTACTAGAGTTTGAGTCTTTCCAACATTAGGCATACCTGTGATGCCGATTTTTGGTATATCGTCCATATTATGGTATGTAATGCATTTTTTGTTTAGAAATGTTGTTATTGTTTTTTCTTTAAAAATACAGCATGAAATGATACAACATTTTTATTGAATCATTTACTTTTCAAAAGATAAAGAGGACCAAGGATAGCATATGTTACAAACGTCGTAATGAGGACCAGAGGAACAATTCCATGATATTCTTTTCCAAAAATCAAAGTTAAAATAATTAATATACCTGCTATGACATCAATTTTTAGTCCAGGTTTTGGGAAATGTATATTTGAGATCATTGCAAATGAGATGAAGATGATGATTGTCAATATATATACTAATTCAATCTCAAACAACGCCAGTATAATTATTATTATAGTACTTATTGAAGCAGGGAGACCAACAAAGAATTTTTTATCTTTCATAATGCTAAAAGAGGCCAGTCGAATGATACTTAATGACAAAAATATAATGAGGGTGATGAGAAGATAAATATTATAGTAATTAAATCTCAAAACTGCGTCATTATATATTGCGTAAACAAAAACTGAAGGAGCAATGCCAAGAGAGAGCATATCTGCCATTGCTTCCATGTGATTTCCAAGCTCACTATGTCCAGTTTTTCTGGCCACTATCCCATCTAAACCATCAGCCAATAATGCTATAAGAATAAATGAAAAAGAAAACCACATCTCTCCCAAAGATGCCATAATTATTGCTAGAAAACCAAAACCTGCATTAGTTAAACTGACGATGTCAGCAAGCGATAACAATTTAATCATTGATTTTTGCAATTGTATCCACCCCTGCCTTAATCTTATCTCCTATTTTAACATGAATCGTCTTTATTTTCTTAGAAGGTATGTAGATATCCACGCGGGAACCAAGTCGTATTATCCCAATCTTTTCTCCCTTTTTCATTTTATTACCCTTATGGACATATGGTACAATTCGGCGTGCCAATGTTCCTGCTATTTGAACGATCTTCACCATTCCAATCTTTGTATCGATTTTTAAAATCACTCGTTCATTTCTTTCTGATTCTTTTTTGAATGCTGGAAGATGAGTACCAGGTAGATGAATAATATTCTTTATAATTCCATCAAGGGGCATTCGGTTGACATGGACGTTATATACGTTCATAAATATGGATATGTTTGTACATTCTCCAATATCTTCGTCTTTAAAACTGTTTATATCTCTAATCTTACCATCTGCAGGAGCCACAATACCTCTCCCAATGTCTCTTTCAGGATCTCTGAAGAAGAGAAGGAAAAAACCTGTTAATAAAAATAAAAGAAATGCAAAAAACAAAAAATAATTGCCAAGGTTAACTGTTAAAATAACGGATAAAGTCAAAAAAAAGCAACCCATAATAAAGGTAGCTAAAATCCATGATTCAGAACCCTGAGCAATACGCATGTTACTTTGTTCTCCAAACAATTTTTTTGATGAATCTTTCCAAAGGTCCATTCCTTTTATATAGGTCCGTTAAATCTATTATTTCATTAAAAATCTCTGGTACAATCTTGGTAACGATAAATAATAGTACTATCAATGCAAGTAAACTTCCACCTTTTCCTATTACATTGTGAGCCATAAAAAAAAGATTCGGGTCGTCTTTTACAAGATATGTAATAAGGGCATTTCTCATAAGATTTAGAAAATATATTGGAACTATCGTAATAATTATACCGTATATTTTCCTTTTAAAATCAACTTTTGCTAATGGAAGTATCATACCAATAAAAATGACCATGGATTGCACAGCAGTACAGGCAAATATTATTCTGACAACTTGCGAACCATTGTAAAAGATACCCACATTTCGTACACTTACATTACCTATGAATATGTTTAGAAGCCAGCCACTATGAATTGCTACCGTCTCAATAAGCCATGGTGCTAATGGAGTTAGCTCAATAACAAAATAAATAATTCCAGCAATAGCCGATGCACCAGCTATCCAATTCAAACATCCTAAGATTTCTTTTCTTCTCATAGATATCCATTCATGGTAAGCAAGATAAAAAAGTACATAAACTCCGGAAATGCAAAGAAATGCGTTGACCAAATCGTTTCCCTCGCCAAAATAAAGAGTATTTGGTAGTGTTGACCAGTAGAACGCAAAAACTCCCCATCCTATAATTTTAAGTTTGTTTGACACTCCTTCTCTCTTTAGAAGAAAACCTGTTCCAAGAAGAATTAAACCGACAAATAGGGGTATGGGTAATAACGTCTTCATTTCTTCTTTTATTGGAAATGGAAAAAATAAAAGTCCAATTATTATGAATACTGTTGGAATGATAATAAAAAGTGAAGCAATGGCGCCTTCAATATATTTCTCTCTCTCCATATTTCAGCCTTTTTCCATTAAATGGTGAACTACTTTAATATTTTTATGATGTCCGGCATAAAACGCGGAGAAAGTTAGATCGTTTATATTATCCCTATCATTTCAAATACTGGTTGTAAACCAAAATTTGCCATTATCGTTTGATCCCACATTATACATATTAATCCAACAAGACTAAGGAGGGTTAGGGGTACCCAATAGGTGTAAACGATTTGATCTATTTTTAGACGTGCAATTGCCACTCGTATTAACGTGACAGAGAATAAGATCACAAGAAATACTTTCACCAGATAAAATGCAATGTCAATGGCAAATGCATAATAATTCTCCAGGCCAAACAATGGTGAGAGATTATATGGGAAGAATAGTGCAACTATAAGTGATGCCATAACTATCGTTTTTACACCATCGGTTAAATAGAACATGGCTAGATTTCGTCCAGAATATTCTGTGAGCAATCCTCCTGCTATTTCCGTTTCGGCTTCCGGTGAGTCAAATGGTATCTTGGAAAGTTCAGCAGGGGTGATAATTACAAGTACGAGGAGTAATATTATAAAACCGATGAATCCCAGGGGGCCTGCTATATTCCAGACCGGCATTGCAGTAATGGATGATAATGCAAATACATTGGTAGCCCCTTGTATGTTCAGTCTCCAAGCAATGGTTATTATTATGATTGCTAGTGGGAACTCATATGCCATCATTGTTACCATTTCTCTCTGAGCACCCACTGTTGCATAAGGTGAGCCAGACGAAAAACCACCTATAACCATTGCTAGAGATGGAATGATCAACAGATATAAAATTAAAATAAGATCACCCTGCCCAGGAAAGAGAGGTTGAAATCCACCTAATGGCAGATAGAGCAGTATTGAAATTGTTGCAACAAGTCCCATTAGGGGAGCCAGGTTAAAAATCCATGGAATAGCATTTTCTGGAACAATATTTTCTTTGGTAAATAGTTTTACTACATCTCTGAAAGGTTGCCGTATTGGTGGTCCTATTCTACCCTGCATACGAGCAGATAGTTTTCGATCAATACCTTTGAATATTAGTCCAAAGAAGATGCCAAATAATGCAAGTGCGATTGTACCAATAATTACCATCAATCCTGTCTGAGATATTTGTAGAAGATCCATTTATATCACCCCAATGACTATGAAAAGAATCGCCATCATTATGACAAACCAGAGAGCATAGTCACTAACGTTTCCTGTATGCATTTTCTTTAAAGCGTCAAAAACCCATTTTAATGATTCTGTGAAACCCCAGTAGATGTTGCTTCCTTTTATGTGCATTTGTTCCTTTTCATATTCTGGATTTCCAGATAGAAATACTTGGGTTTGCCCAGTTTTTTCTTTATATTCTTTTTTACCAAAACCTCTGAGTATCACTACTATAAGAAATGCAACTAGTATTGCAACAACCCATATAATTGGATTCCAAAAACCACTTCCAGTTTGAAATGTCTCTAATAATGGTTCTAGTGTAAACATACTATGCCCCTCCTAAATTAAGTACTTGTGAAATATATTCAGAATGATTAACAAGTGCATTGGCTGCTGGTTCTACTATGTTATTTATTATAAGTTCTGGGAAGAGACCAAAGAATATTATAATGGTCGCAATAGCCCCCATAGCAATTAGCATACTTTTTGGCACCTCTTTTACATCCTTGAATTTTGGTAATGATGGTCCTAAGAATACAGAGTGGAATATTTTTACAAATATTGCTAATAGCATTATACTTGATAAAATGGCAATTATTGCTAGTATCGGATTAAGTTGATATGTTGATTCATAGATAAGCAGTTTAGAAGCAAATCCGTTCATAGGAGGTATACCAGATACTGCAAAAAGTCCTATGATGAAAAATATAGTGGTGTATTTCATATTTCTTGCCAATCCACCGAGCTTATTTAGTGAAGTTTCTTTTGTTGCGTAGAATATTGCCCCTGCAACCAGGAAAAGAAGTCCAATATCTAAAGCATCGTTAATTATATGGAAAATACCTCCTTTCATTGCAGCTAGTCCAGCAGCTGTCATTTCAGGATTTACTAAGACGACAAGCCCGGTTCCGACACCAAGGAACACATAACCAATTTCTGCTACTGCACTAAAAGCTATCAATCGTTTTAAATCAGTTTGTATTATTGCCATGGCTACGCCGAGAAGCATTGTGATAATCCCCATCACTACTAGGATCCAACCAATGGATATATGGGTTAAGGTAAGGGCATTACCATAGATTGTGAAACATACTCTAAAAACACCATATAGACTTGCCATGGTTGCGCCTACAAGTATAAGGGTCACTGATGAAGGTGCTCTACCATAGGCATCAGGAAGCCACATATGCATTGGTACCAAACCTGATTTCATGGCAAGTGCTGCAATCAATATTACAAGTGCGATTTTATCCAGGAATGTATACTGTATTGAATTTGCAATCACGGCCATATTGAGAGCGTTATACTGACCGTAAAACAAGGCTATGGAAAACAGTACGAATAGTGCACCGATAGTACTAATTACTATATATTTGAATCCTGCTTCAACTGATTTTGCATTATTTGTATAGAATGCTATTAGGGCAGCGGAGGCTATGGATGTTATTTCGAGGAAAACAAAGAAATTAAACAAGTCTCCAGTAAGTTCCATACCAAGCATTCCTGCTGTCATCAAAAGAATTAAAGTATAATATTTATCAAGCCCTGTATTTTCCTTCATGAAAGACCATGAATAAATCACTGCAACTAGAGCCAATATTATGCTTATTATGGCCATAAAAGCACTCATTGCATCTACTTCAAATAGAATCCTTACAACTGGAATAGAAAGGTTTTGTGCACCAAAAATATAGGTACGAATGTTTCCGGTAAAAACGTCAGATGCAAGTAAGAATACAAGTAACGTAGTTAAACCAAGTGTTAGTATTACAAAAATATTTCTTGCTTTATCATTAAATCTGCTAATTAGAGGTGTCAGAAATGCACCAAGTAAAGGAATAGCAACGATTAACGCAGGAGATTGCTGTAAAAGCATGTCAATAAAATCTGCTATGTTCATTCTTCCTCTCCTCCAATTTTTCTAGCATCTAATGTTCCATAATGTCTATATATATACATTACCAAAGAAAGCATCAGCGCAAGGACAGCAACCCCAATAACGATGCTGGTAAGAGTTAGTGCTTGAGGAACAGGTAAAGCCATGATTCCTCCAGGAGAACTTGTATAAATTGGTGCAATACTGCCTTCTCTATATCCTAGTGTAATTAGAAACAGGTTTACTCCACTTTCAATTAGGGTGATACCGATGACCATTTTAATCAGGTTTCTCTTAAAAATAACTGCATATAATCCTATAAGAATCAAAGCAGCAACTGCAATGAATGGAACATTAAAAATCATTTTTTACCCCCCTTAAATACACTTGCATGAGCCATAATTAGGACAATGGCGAACAAACCTGCAATTACCTTGAGTCCTACAGCGAAATTCATCAGTGGAATTACACCTCCTGTGTTTATATTTGCAAGACCTGATCCAGTGGCTGGAACCATCCCAAATATAGAATTCGCTCCGACTAAGAAATTATTGAAAAAAACTGTCCCAAAACCTAGTCCTAGGAGTGCAAGAAGAATAAAACAAACAGCTCCAATACTTTCTAAAATTGATAGGTTTTTTTCTTTGATTTTACCCATTGTCCATATAGATCCATGGGAGATGAGTATCATTGCACAGCCAGATGCGACTACTGCCCCTCCCTGGAATCCACCACCTGGTGTAAGATGTCCGTGGGCAATGATGTACAAACCGTATATCATAATGAATGGGAATGCAATGCTTGAAATAGTTTTGACAATCTTAGACATTCCACTCATTTATTTAACCTCCTAAAAATCATAATAACACTTGCAACAGCAGTAAAAAGGATCGTAGCCTCGCCAAGCGTATCAAAACCTCTGTAGTCAAATACTACCGCCGTGACTACATTATTAGCACCTGTTTCCTCTTGGGAGTTAGCAATTATATCATCATCCATGCCTGTTTCGTCTGGAACACCAAAAGGATGCATAATGAGAACACTAAAAATAAGGAACACTGCAACAATTGAAAAAGACAAAATGGCTGCCATATCTCTCCTTGACATCATGCTTCTTCCTCCATTCGTTTTGTTGCCTTTATTGCAATGACAAGAATAGCAGTAGTAAGACATGCACCTACACCTGCTTCTGCTATTGCGACATCAGGTGCCTGAAGAATGAAAAACTCTAGAGATAGCAAGAGGCTCATAGCAGCAACAGCGATAGCTGCAGCAATTAAATCCTTGAGTAAAACAGCAAATATAGCAGCTACTACGATTAGTATTGGCAGTATGATGTGAATTAAATCTAGTATCATTCTTTAACCTCCTTTTTCTCAGTAACAGTTTTATTTTTTAGACTATTTACAACAGCGCCAATTGGTTCGACACCGCTTCTATGTGCAGCTCGTGCGATAGCATGGGCGCCAGTTGGATTGGTAAGCAGTATTGCTACTAAAGCTCCTAATGTATGAATAAGTAAAACAGAACCATCTGTATCACCAAACCACCACATTTTCAAGCCAAGAAGCATAACTGATCCACAAATGAATATTGAACCAAATGTTGTACATTTAGTTCCTGCATGCAATCTTGTGTAAACATCAGGAAAACGTAGTAGTCCAACACCAGCAAGAACATTGAAAAATACTCCGATGCCCAAGAGAATGTAAATGAGATATGGTACAATAACATCAAAAAACATTTAGAAATCTCCTCCTTCCAAATACTTGGCGATAAACAGTGTAGATATAAACGAGAGTAAAGCGTAGACAATAGCAACGTCGATATAGATAACTTCATTAAACGCTGCACCAAAAATAACCATACTAACAATTACAATTGTATTGATTGTATCCAAACCAACAATTCTGTCTGGTGCGGTTGGTCCGTGTATAACTCTTATTATGGCCATTATAACACAAAGCAGAAGTGCTAGTAATACAACAAGATATTCAAAGTCCATCATTCTGCGATCCTCCTTATCCATTTATCAAAGTTACCACAAATATATTTGCAGTCGACAGTTTTTCCCTTCAATACTTCTTTCTTGACATTTATCCAGTGGATGTAGAGATCATTTTTATCTTCGTCGATATCCACGGTTAATGTTCCAGGAGTAAGCGTTATAGAATTTGCAAGCATTGTTATTCCAAGATCTGTTTTAAGATCCGGTGAAATCTTTACAATACCTGGATTTATTTTTCCAGTTATAACACGGTATGCTACATCAATATTTGCCTTTATCAAACCTACAAAAAATGGTCCAATAACATATGCAATAAACGTGAACCATCTAACAGGATTAAGCATTCTAAAATCTTCCTTTGCAAAAATGCTTCTTGCGACAAATCCAACGATTATTGAAAGAATAAATCCCAATAGAATTTCTTCTATGCTCCATAGTCCTAATGTCCCACTACCTGTGGTAAGAAATAGGTAGGTAATGAAACATATGATAGTTGTAACGATGAATGCTATCATTTAATTTTTCCTCCGAATATGTTTGAGAGTAATTCTGTTGCTTTTTAAAAGCTTATTGTTTTTCTTTTATGGCAGTCTAGAATCGATGAAAATTGAATATATTTAACCTCAAAAGTAATAAAAGCAAATTGATATACGGATGAGAAAGGAGTTAGTGATGAATGTTAAACTCATAGGTTTTACTCCTAATCCTGATAAAATACCTGCCATGGCTGCAAAGCTTACTCATAGTAAAACAAAACCCGAAGATCTGGATAAAACCTCCGATAAAGAATTGAAATCCATACTTAAACAAGTCATGGATCTAGGACATACGAGTGTAATTGAGCATGCGAGTTTTACTTTTGCAATAAGTGATGTGAGCAGATCTCTGACGCATCAGCTAGTAAGACACCGTATGGCGAGTTACGCTCAGCAAAGTCAACGATATGTGAATTTCAATGATTCTAATTATGTAACACCTCCAAAGATAGCGAAAAATAAAAAAATGAAAGAAAAATTTGATGAGACAATGCAGAACATCTGGTATCAATATAACAAACTTCTTGAGTTAGGTATTCCTGCTGAAGATAGCAGATATGTGCTTCCTAATGCAGCTTGTACCAATATTATTGTTACAATGAATGCACGTTCGCTACTGAATTTTTTCGAACTGCGCTGTTGTTTACATGCTCAATGGGAAATCAGACAACTGGCGAATAAGATGTTATTGGAAGTAAAAAAAACAGCTCCTACTATTTTTAATAATGCAGGCCCATCATGCAAGAGTAAAGATGTTTGTCCAGAGAATAAAAAGGATTGTCCGCTTTATCCAAAGTGAGAGTTATATGAATAGACCACAAGTAATCCTAAATTGTGCGATGTCTGCAGATGGTAAAATTGCGCTTCCTAGTAGAAAACAGTTAAGAATCTCTAGTGATGAAGACATGGAACGTGTTTACAGATTGCGCAATGAATGTGATGCAGTTCTTGTTGGGATCGGTGCTGTAATATCAGATAATCCAAATCTTACAATTAAAGAGAAATATGTTAAAAACCCAAAACAACCTTTGAGGGTAGTTCTCGATAGTAGCTGCAGAACCCCAGAAGATGCTTTGGTTTTAAATGATATGACAAAAACATTAATATTCACCATCCAAGGAAATGAAAAGCATTTTGATGGGGAAAATATTGAAATAGTCGGGATTAAGAAGGACGAAGAGGGATATGTGGATTTAGAGAGTATGTTGGATGTCTTGTATCAGAAGGGTATAAAGAAGTTATTGGTTGAAGGTGGAGGAACCGTCATATGGAATTTTTTAAGGAGGGGATTAGTAGATGATTTGTATGTTTATATCGGCTCATGCATAATCGGAGGTAAAAATACACCTACAATGGCTGATGGAATCGGGATAAAAAGTGAAGGTGATTTATTATCCATAAAAGTTATTGATATGATTAGATTAGGTAGTGGTATCTTAGTTCACTATAAGCCAATTTAGATAGAAAACGGTCATAATTGTTAATATTTTTCTTTTCCCTTCTTTATTTCAGTTCCTTTTGCAGCAAATAATAAAGTGTTATTGAAAATAATACAATATTAGCTAGATTAAACCATTCTCACCATTTGGGCGTGTGGAATTCCCTTTACTCTCAATACACATCCAGGATCCACTAGTCCCAGTTTTATGGCACATTTTATTGTTTGTTCACCGACAAGATTTGCAATAGTAGCATTTTCTAGGTATTTCTTTAAAACCTCTATAGTAATTCGTTCACCATCATAAAATTCTTTGGATACATCTATCTGGAATTTCCCGTCAACGAATTTTTTTCCGATGAGCTTTTTATCACAAGCAGCTACCAGTATGTTATTTCCCTGCTTGTACATTT
>RCNB010009050.1_pt1 | contig 14133 bp, 10 predicted proteins | sample 2041321 | NCBI WGS metagenome assembly RCNB01 (sample SAMN09708232, study PRJNA481090) | Marine sediment metagenome, whole genome shotgun sequencing project. | reverse complement strand
TTGATGCAACACGGTATGGGTGGTTGGCTAGACCTTACCCAACAGGGACTTTCACCCTGCAAGAAATATAGAGCTTCTTGGCGCTCTTCCATTAAAAGTTATCGAATTATTGAATCGGTACCCCTTCCCTATTTATCTAATTTAAAAGTAGAATATTACCTATCTATGAAATGGGATGTGGCTCTATTTAAATCGTGTTCCTATTTATTTATAAACTTTCAGTAATTCAACTTCACTCTCCGGTGCAATAATATGTACATAGTTTTGAATATCTTGAAGATGTTGAAATACTTTAGACTTTTCTATTCCCGGTGGCGCATATACAACGAATAAGACATTCTGAGTATTAGGTGTTATCTGTGTACGTTTGTCCGGTCCATATATTATACTGGAGATTATTCCTTTTGAGTCAGATACCATCATGTCATTATAAATCAACTCTTTTTCCTGACCGCTTATTTGAGTATATTTTTCTCCACCGTTTGAAACATCAAGTTTAATAGGCAAATCTATTGCATCTAAATCATGTCCTGCGGTAAGTAAAAGATTCTTAAGTTCAGCCATGAACATTGCCTCAACCAATGAGGAAACTTTGGGAATTGACTTATTCTTAAAAACAATTGACTCCAATTGTAATAATAGGTGGTATGTTTTCTTAAATCTTTTATAATAATCACTAAAAGTATTAATCGGTTCCATATTCTTTAAATAAGCTTTATCTAACCCAGCATATTTCTCTCTCAAATTATTTTCAAGCTCGAGTTTGCATCTATCAAGCTCTTCATGTTGATTAGGATTGCTTACATTCCTTATGGCCAGTATACCTAATAATGCTTTTGGATAAACTTTTTTTATCTCATCTGATATAATTAACAATTTCATCCCTCTCTTTTTTCCTTAATTACTAATTATTTAAACAAAACATGAAAACCTTTATAAACAAAGACTTTGAAGGATTTAATAAAAATGCTCATATCTTGCAGGCGTTCATAACCCACCTTTACCAACCAGAGTTTTATCGGTTCACTTTGGAGCTGGGAATAAACTGGATAAGTGTAATAAGGTTTCCGGATCGGCAACATCAGTAAGGAGCATTTTGCATTTTTCTGCAACTATTTGGATCTTTCTTTTGTATATTATGCCAAAATTAATTGTTACATTTTCAACTTGAACCCAAGCTATTCTTATTTGTTCCCCTGTTTAAGTAAAAGCCACAACAAATTATTACTTAAAACGGGACAATGCATCCTATTTTTCTATGGTTTAGCTTTCTCTTTTACGAAGTCTTCCTTTGGGACGTCTATCTATAATAATGCCTATCTATTTAATAAGACAAACGAAACGTCCCCTTATCTTTTTTACCCGTCAAAATTTAACAGTGTCTTAAGTTTTTTAAATATTTCCAAAACCACAGCCTCTGGTACTTTATCACAGAATTCGGCACCCCTAATTTTCCAATCAAGGCTTTTCACCTGGTCTGATAAAACAACACCTGTTATCTTTAATCCGGATGGGATCATGACTTCAAAAGGATATCCTTTTATTTGATTGGTTATGGGACATAATAAGGCCAGGCCAACTTTACCATTATAAGCTTTTGGCGACAAAACTATTGCAGGACGTCTTCCGGATTGTTCATGACCGGCTTGAGGCTGCATATCTATCCAAACCACATCACCTCTATGTGGAATAAAATTGCTCGCCATCACCAGATTTCTTTTCCAATCGGTGCTCCGGTATCAAATTCTCCGTGAAGATTGTTTTCAGAGACGCCTTCTAAAAGTTTTCCGAGCGAATATTCTTTTTCGACAATTGGTACAATAATGATACTTCCCTTATCGATAGATAAATCAACCAATTTATTTAGCTTCAGGTTTGCATCTAATGCAAGTAATTTGGGAATTCGTATTCCCCCATTTTTTAATCTTAGTTTGCATATAGCACCTTCCTTTCAAAAATGAACTATAAAATGTATCTACAATGATTATACATCTTCCGCATGTAAATTTCAAGCGAAAATACCCCACTAAAGTTTACACTAACGTACTCCATATTTTACTCTAGAAGTGCACCACTTCTTGTTAAAGAATAAATAGATCTTTTTTCCCTTCTGTTTAAGGCCTCACCATCTGGACAAGAAACTTCCCGACCCCATAGGTTGTCCTCTAAAAGTTACCGAATTATTTAACTGTGAAACACCTTCTCTATTTATCTAATTTAAAAATAAAATATTAATTGTCTAAGAAAATGGAATGCAGCCTATTTTTTCCAATATTCTGGCTTCAACCATATTTGATCGAGTAGCCCATTGTTCTAATATAATTGAGATTAATGGACTAAGCTTTCGGCCTGTCTGCGTGTAACACACAGGAAGAGCTAAAAATATAAAAGAAATGAGAAAATGAAAAAAGTTTGGCTTTTACTCTGGAATTTTACTTGACTTTGAGGGTGCAGAATATTTTTTCCGTTCAAGGTGCATTTTTACTCGTCATTTACACAAAGGGTTGTATGGCAAAATATTTACTAAGGTCGATTTAATATTTTATGTTCCCCCACAGTTCTAAGAGTAATTAATTTACCTTTTAAGTTAAAAGTAATTCTTAAACTTTTAGAAGCTCTCGCCTCCCAAATAGAATTTGTTCCTTTGAGTTTTTTTGTCTCCAAAGAAGGATGCTTCAAATCTCTTTCCATTTGTAAGAGGGCTTGATTAATTCTTTTTTGAGATTGAGGAGTTAATTTTTTATAGTCCCGCCTAAACCTCGGTAACCAGACAAATTTATTTATTGAGTTCATCTATTAATTCCTTAACATTTTTAACTTCTTTACCTTTTCCCTGTTGAAGTTCTAACTCCGCTTCTTCTTCGGCTTTTTGATGCTCCTTGGTCCAAAACCACATCTGGCTTTTATCGATCAGTTCTTTGGGAATTACTTTCAGTATATTTCCTTCCATTTCAACTTCCACATAATCTCCAGGTTTACAGTTCAAGGCACTTCTAAACTTTGTTGGTATGGTAATTTGTCCTCTGGGATTTATTTTAGTTAAACTCATAATTATTACCTCCTTTCACATTGTCATAATATCATACTTTCACATTATAATCAAAATATTGAAAATAAGTTCATGTACTATTTTTCTATGGTTTAGCTTCCCATTTTACGAGGTCTTCCTTTAGAACGTCTATCTATAATAATATCTAAAGTTTCAACTATCTAGTTAAAAACTTCTCAGATCCTATAGGTTGTCATGGTAGGACGGCCAGTCACTCGACTGCTGCGCCCGCACAGATCCCAGCGTGCGGAACTACCGCACTGGGCTCTTCAGAAATACTCGCTTCCGTAGCTGATCCGAATCCCTATAAGCCATCAGTCATCCTCTCTTTTCATCGGATAGACTTACCTCTGTTTCCCTGTGTACGCTTCATCTAATGGTTACCCATTTTGATGCAACACGGTATGGGTGGTTGGTTAAACCTTACCCAACAAGGACTTTCACCCTGCAAGACATATAAAACCTCTTGGCGCTCTTTCGTTAAAAGTTACCGAATTATTGAATTAGTACCCCTTTTTATGATACCTTCAGGATATTGGCATTTGATAGGGTTTGTTCTTAGTGTAATTTTATATATGTCTGGGGAAAATCCATTTTAGTAGATTTTTTACCAAATTTACGGAATATTTTCACCCACCAATATTCTATGCTAAACTTGAAATCATTCTTTTTCCAGGCCCATAAGATTAAAATCCAAATAATAATATTCAAGGCACCAAAAATTAAACATCCATTTATGGTTTGATTCCATGTAGGCATTAGATAGTTAAGTATTTTTCCAAATATCTCAGAAAGAAGTGTTTCAAATAAGTATACAGTTAAGCTTACCCTGCTAAACCATTTTATAAAAGGTAAATTGATGATTTTTTTATTTCCAAATTCAAAAATTAACAAGAAAATGGTAATAATCAAAATGAAAAAACCTAACTCCAGGTGTGTTTTAAAATACCAAAAATAATCTGCTTTTGAGATTGTCTTTGGGAAATTCATACACCCAACCAAACCATATATAAAAAAGAATAAACCAATTGGAATAATGACTTCCTTAATCAGGTTCTTCCTCTTTTTGTATATCATAATCCCAATAACAGAAGCAAACAGGCCATACGCCAGATAAGGAAATAATGGATAAGGATTTGCTATTGCAAAACTAAGCATGGTAGCCAATAAATAATTCTTTGCCTGTATTGATTGCTCTACTATGCCATAGATATAAATTCTGGTAAATGAAAAGAGCATTATTATAAAACCCGATGTGCCCAATACCCAGTAATTCCTTTTCTCTTTTTCAAACCCTTTATTTTTCAGCAAAAGGAGCAATAGTGATGCTACAATTATCAGGTTTAGCCCTATTGTTGATATAGAAGAACCCTCAAAGAATTTAGCTATGGTGGGGAAGATTAGCTTCATATTTCTGATTGAGTTGGCCACTACAGTCATATCCGGTTGATTATTGACAAAATCGACATTCCATCTACCAAGAAAAATATTCAGTATATAGTGAATTATTATATAAATACCTCCGGCAACGAATAAAAAATTAGCATGTTTTAGATTGCCCAATTTTTCGATTCTTCCGGAAAACATGATTGCGTTAACAATTCCGGAGTAAAATATCAGTAAACCTCCCCACAAAACCAGGAAACTAATAAGTACAACAATAATTGGCGGATTATTAAAATCAATTTTATGAATATTTGCATAATTATAGACAGAGGTGTGGAAAAATACGACCAGGATTAAAGATATCCCTCTTAAAAAATCTAATGAATCTATTCTTTTATTCGTTTCTCCCTCCTATATTACATTTAATTCTTATAAGTTTGCTTGATCCTTTATTAAATAAAGGCGGGCAAAATATAACCTTAATCTCTGGTTCGATACAGCCGCACTTTGAAAATACTTTTTTTAATTTTTGTATCAATTGTTCTTTTATTTTTTCTTTATTTGAACCTTTCTTTAATTGTATCCTTAATATAATCTCTGTATAGCTATCTTGTGTTGCCTGATATTCCTCAATGTTTTCCGAAGTAGAAATTATTGTCCTGCCGATGTAATCCTGGAATATAAATTGAGGTTCTTTTGTGTCCTTTCTTAATCCCCAAAACATATCATCTGCTCTTCCTTGTATCTGTTTAACCACTCTAAAATTTGAACCACAACTGCATTTTTCTTTGCTAATAGTTATTATGTCATTAAGTTCGTATCTTATTATTGGCTGTGATTTTTTATGCAGGTCAGTTACTAAGAGTTTATGGCATGGCTCACCGTCTTTTGTTGCTAATCCCCTATCATCAAGGAGTTCAAAAAGGACCATATCCTCATTAATATGCAGATTACCCTGTCTACAGGTTAGAGCATAACACCCTTCACTACCCTGATAGATTTCATGAACCTCACACTTAAAACTGTTTTTCAAATATTCTTTAACATCCGGATAGAGAACTTCAGCATAAGAGTATACTAATTTTGGGCTTATTTTTAGTCTTTTTTCTTGCAGTTCTTTAGCCAACAATTTCAACATGCTTGGCGGTGCAGACACAATGTTTGGATTCAGTTTTTCAAGCTGTTCTATTGTTTTTTCAATGGGCTGTAGCTGGTTAATGTAAGTAAGTTTGTTTCCTGATTGATGGTAGTCAAACGCCGGTGTACTAATTCTTAAAATAAATGCACAATTTATTTTTTCTCCTTTTGGCAAAACCAATCTTGAAGCATACATTGCTTTGATGTAATTTTCCTCTTCTTTTGTGGTTATTACAATACCTTTGTTGCCGCTTGTTCCGGAAGACATGCCTATGTTGATGCCATTAAATCTTTTGGAGAAATCTCGGGTTTTTTCAACATTCAGAGCAAAATTGATTAAATCATCCTTATTTAGTCCCAAGGTGTTATAATCGGTTAAATTGCCCATCATTGTTTTTTTGTTGGCTATCGGTAAAGATGAGAATTTGTTTATATTGTATTTATTGTAATGTTCCTTAAAGAATTTTGAATGTTCAACAGCATATTTTGCAATTTCTTTTGCTTTCTTATCTTGATATTTCTCTATGTCTTTTACAGTCCAAAATTTAAAACGATATTTTGATAAGATATAAAAAATGAGTGGAAATTTTGTTTCAAATTCCATATTATACCAATGCCTCCTTCTCGTTTTTTTTCTTTTGATGCTTAAGAAAGTGGACTATATTATATATATAACATAAGCTTTAAAAATCCTTCTTTTTTGGGAAAATAATTATTAAAAGGGGATACTCTGCCAATCAAGGGGGGTTTCCTATCGCCTTATCGATACTCTTAATCTTTCGTATCGACAGATTTATGCAGGAGATAGTAGTAGCCCAGAAAGAGGGATATCGGCAGATATTAGAAAATACCAAAGAGATACACAGTACTATCACCAGTTTAAACCAGCAGAACCGGGAATACTACTCTCTGCGCTTTTCGGAAGTGCAGAAAGAACTCTCCGGGATGAAGGTTGAACTGGGAAAAAATTGAATAATTATAAAAAAAGCAGGATATTTTTAAAAACTAAATATCCTGCTTTTTTCTATAGTTGATATACTAATATAATGTTTCCCGGCAATAATAATGATTGGGAGTGGCCCAACTCATCACATTAGAAAAATCCAAATTATGGGTCAAACCTAATGCCGCTTGATAACCTAAAGCTCCATAACCTGCCTGATAAATGAGCATACAGGTTACCGGAACTTCATCACTTGAGGCCCAGGTACGAATATTGTCCATTTTAGTAGAACTTTGGGCAATACTGAACATGGCCGCAATAAGGGAACTGGTCCACTCACTGCCTGTATCAGAAGGATTATAATCATTGCTACTGCCCCATGAGTCTACATCTCCAGTAGCTCCTTCATCCGGAGAACAAGCTGTCTCAACAACACATACATTATCAAGGGAGTTGAGATTATTGATAAAGCTTCCACTATGACAGGAACCTAAAATAAAATTGAAGGCTATGCTCGGGTAAGCAGCCATCTTACTGCGGAATTGGGAGGCATAGAAATGTTGACCACCCAATCTGATTGAATCTGTGCCACCATGAGCAATGATATAAATGGTAATAACATCTTTGCCTTCGGCAGCCATAGCGTCAATAGTACTTAACACTTGCAAGGCATCAGTCTGCTCCAGTCCTTCCACTCTGGAAAAAATACTCTTGTAGGAATTAAAAAAACTGATGCCATTAAGGTAAGTATTGACCGCACAATTATATAGATTCTCTGTAGGCATAAGTCCTTGTACTACAATAAAACCTTCAGACCATATACTGACCAATGGGGAAATTAAGTAGTCTAACACACTACCAACAGCTGCTACAAGAGTAACATTAGTCGATATAACATCATTTTCCTCGGGAACTTCTTTCAAGATCACTTCAGGAACAACACCATTGATCTTCGGCCACCAAGAGGCATCAAATTCTTCATGATTGCCCTCTCGGTCCACCAGGATATACTTGACTGGATGTTCATAAAAAGAACGGGGAGCTAAATCAAGGAAGAAGAAAAACTTTTCCTCTTCCAGGGTCATTCGCACACTTGACTTTTGAATTACTCCTGCATCCTCCACGATAACCGCCCCCGGAGGAAGGGGAGAATCTAATTTTACACACCAATAGGGTTCCCCTGATTGAATTTCTGGAATATCAGGTAAGATTTCCTCAATGACCACATCAATGGCTTTTTGCATGGCCGTGTTTACGGTTACTTTAACGCTGGCAGTAGAACTTCCTGCCGTATTGGTTGCCGTAAGAGTATAGGTAGTCGTTTCAGTAGGATTGACCGCAAAATCAAAATTACCGATTAATCCCACACTGCCAACACCCGGAGCTATCATTACACTAACCGCTCCGGAGACTTCCCAGGTTAAAGTAGAATTATCTCCCTCATCAATGATTGTAGGACTGGCCAAAAAACTCGTCACTATGGGAGCTGTCGTTCCGGGAGGAGTACAGCCAATTATCAAAGCCGGTAAAAGCAAAATGACCCCTAAAAATAAAATAACTCTTTTCATTTTTTTACACCTCTTTTTTAATTTTTAACAATATTAAGATTAAATTGATTACTCCATCTTTAGCAATTAAAAAAAATATTTACATAATTCTTAATTTACTTTTAAAAAAATATCTGCTTTATTAAAAATATATAACTCCTATTTTTTAGTAAATAAAAAGGACAGAAAAAGAAAAGGTCTCTCCTGTTACCTTCATACAGGTTACAATATTCAACTTAATACAGTTTTATATAAAATCTTTTTTTGTTTTAAAGTATGAATAATATTTTAAAACATAGTTATTTCTTATATACTGCATCTTTTTTAAAAATCCTTCTTTTTTATAAAAATAATTCAAAAAAAATAAAAAAGCCCTTCAGCAAAAGCCAAAGGGCTTGGAATGGTCAGGCACCCCCTATTGGACACTTTCAGAACTAATAATGAAAGAGGAAGCCTTTTATGATTTCTTCTTCCATATTCCATAGAAGTTTATTTCCTGATATCATTCTGTTGACCTAAGGAACATAATAGGTGATCTCCAGTTTGGGACACAGGGTGGGGTTAGCCGGGTAATCAGAACTATAGCATCGAATAAAAGTATCACCCAAGGGTTCATCTGTGTCTTTCAAGACCACCCCGTAGTTAGTAATGCTTCCATCCAGCCACCCCTGTAGTAGAGAGGTGATATCCCAGGATAGCCAGGTAAGCGCACCGACGGTAACCGTAATTGTGCTTTCCGGGGATGGCAAGTAATCAGGCTGATTGTTCCAGGTAATCATATTTTCTTCCCAGCTTTCGGTTACTTGGTGTAAGCCAATCACAAAACCTTCTGTGCCTATAGTCTGATATTGATACAGCTTTAAATCAGCATTGACAATGAAGGCATCGGTTGGCAGGATACTTACATCAAACTGAAGGTGAGCTCTTACTATTATAGAAACAGATAAATTGCCGAGAGAAAAATATTGATTATTTTCATAATTGGTATCCGGGATTTGGGTAACAACCATACTATCCTTTCCCTCTGCCGGTCCCGGCTGTAAGATTAGGGTTTTGTTGACAATAATGGTGACTGTAGCAGTACTTGATCCGGCGTTGTTGGTGGCAGTGAGAGTATAGGTGGTGGTAGTAGTTAGAGATGTGGAGGTAGAACCGGTTAAGGCAACACTTCCGATACTCTGGTTAATAGTGACGATAGTGGCATCGGTCACTACCCAGCTTAAGGCAACGCTATCCCCTTCGTCAATGACAATAGAATCAGCGGTAAAGGAATTGATAATGGGGCTGGTGGGGGTGATTCCGCTACAGCCGGATAAGAATATGAAGAGTAAGATAGTTAGAAAGAACTTTAAATAATACCTGTAATTTTTGATTATCCCTTTCATCTGAATAGACCTCCTTTCCTTCAGATTAGGAATTGATAGAAGTAAGTTATCATCACTTCCTTAGGAAGACACCATCGGCTGGTGTCGAGAAATAAATAAGAGAAATTTTACACATTAAAAAAAGAAAGAATAAGATTAAGTATCCCACTCTGTCTTATTACCTGAAAGATTCTTCCCAGAAAATTAGGAAATTACCTTTTTAGCAAACTCTGTAAGGTTATTCCTAAAAACTTAGGAATTGCCTCGTCGGTGCTTTTTGGTATAAAGCTCTCCAGAGTTCTGTCCGGTAACAGTCCTTTTGCCTGAAAGTTTGGATACATTTAGTATCTTGCCTCTTCGGCTCCTTTTCAATTAAAGAAAAAGTCTCTCCTGTTACCTTCATACAGAATACAATATTTAATTTTAAGTTAAGTAATGATAAAAGATTGATAGTTAGATGGTTAGGGTGTGTTACTTGGTGGATCTCTGGGAATAGAGAAACGAGTGTGTATCTTAAGATTGATCTTAGATAATATAGCTACTTGTTTTAGTATAATGGTATTATAGATATTCTACTTTGATAAAAAATAGGCTTATTCAATTTTTAGTACACTTGTGTCTATATACCACAAGTCTATTCAAAAATCCTTCTTTTTCTGAAAAATAATTTATAAAAAGAATAAAGCCTTTCAGATATTTTACTGAAAGGCTTTATTGATAAGGGTTTGGTGGAGGCTAGTAGACGAGTTTCGCAACTTCTGTATGAATGATGAAACTGAAAAAGTGCATCAAAAGTTAGAAGAAGTAATTGGTATTTGTCAAGAATTAAAAAATAATAAAAAAGGCAGAAACTTCGATTAAGAAGCTCTGCCTTTTGATTTTCTTGGCTCCCCTTTCACCTTGATTGAAGACTGGCAGGAGGCTTCTTAAGCCCCCTGCACTTTCCTTAATGATTAGATGGATGTACGGCTTACTAAACGTAGCAGATGGAGGGAATAAAGAAAAAACAGGCTATATTTTACTCAATGGACCTGTTTTTGATAACATTCTTATACCATAATGCACTGTCTTTTAAGATTCTTTCCTGGGTTTTGAAATCAACATATACAGCTCCAAACCTCTTTAAGTAACCATACGCCCATTCAAAATTATCCATTAACGACCACAGATAATACCCTCTTATATCGGCCCCCTGCTGGTTTAATTCAGCAATCTTCATTAAATGGCTTTTAATATAATTTATACGTTCAACATCATTTATCCGCTTTTTTTCAGATAGGATATCATCAAAAGCAGCACCATTTTCGGTAATATATATAGGTAGTCGGGTATATTCTTTTCTCAGTCTTACTATAATATCATATAGACCTTCCGGATAGATCTCCCAACCCATAGCAGTTTTCTTCAAATTCCCCTTAACGCTCTGACAGTTTAATTTTGAATCCTGAAAAAATTTAACCAGATTACGAGAATAATAATTTACTCCTAAAAAATCATTCTTAATTGATATTTTTTGTAGATCTCCATCTTTTATAAAATCAAATTCACCCGCCATCTTAATAAATATTTTCTTCATGTCCTCAGGATAAGAAGCTTTAAAAACAGGATCTAAAAACCATCTGTTAGATAACCCATCACATCTATAAGATGCTTCTATATCTTCTTTAGAATCAGACACAGGGTAAAATGGAGATAAATTAAGTATTATTCCAATTTTACTATCTTTAAAACCAAATTCTCTGAAGGCTTCAACTGCTGCTCCATGAGAAAGTAAAATATGGTGAGCTACTATTAAAGCTTCTCTGGTATTTTTATGCCCGGGTGCATGGATCCCTAAGTCATATCCTAAAACTGAGGCACAAAACGGCTCGTTGTGGGTTATCCAAAGTTTTACAGAATCATTAAGCTCTTCAAATACTTTTACCGCATATTCTTGAAACCATTTAAGAGAATCTCTATTTAGCCATCCTCCCATATTATAAGCCCACATCGGCATATCCCAGTGGAATAAAGTAACGGTCGGCTCTATATCATTTCTAATTAATTCTTCTATTAATTTTTTATAAAACTCCATCCCTTTCGGATTGTACTTACCATACTCCGGAAATATTCTAGACCAAGAAATTGAAAATCTATATGTATTAACTCCAATTTCTTTTAATATCTTAACATCTTCTTTATATCTATGATAATGATCACACGCAACATCACCAGTATGTCCTTCATACACCTTACCAGGAGTTTTACAGAAGGTATCCCATATTGACGGACTTCTACCGTCTTCTGTAGCAGCCCCTTCTATTTGATAAGATGATGTTGCCACGCCGAAAATAAAGTTTTTTTCAAATTTTACCATTTTGTCCTCCAACCAATTTAAAGTTTAAGGAAAGCAAATCAGGTAAAATCGTTTAATTTTTTCAATTCTTTGAAATCTTCTTTCAAACTGTAATACAATTTCTTATATAGATGATAATATTGATTATATCTTTCGCTATTTTGAATCCTGGGAATGATAGTCTTTTCAACTTTAATAATCCTATTCACTGCTTCTGCAAAACTACTATATACACCGACACCTACTCCGGCAATCAAAGCAGCTCCAAAGGCAGGTCCTTCCTCTACATTTAATAGGTTTATCTCTTCACCCAAGATATCTGCCAATATCTGCTGCCATATCCTGCTCTTTGTTCCCCCTCCGATAGCCCTTACCTCTTTAATCTTAACCCCTTTATCTTTGATTAATTCCAGAGAATCTTTGAGGGCAAAGGCTACTCCTTCCAAGACAGATCTGGTAAAATGCCTTTGGTCGTGTTTACCAGATACACCAAAATATACCCCACGGGCATTAGCATCATTATGGGGAGTCCTTTCTCCATAAAGATAAGGCAAGAAGATCAATCCTTCACTACCAGGCTCTATCTCTTCTGCTAATTGATCTAATTTAGCATAACTTAATCTATGGTTGAATAACTTTTTCTCTAACCATTCATAAGACATTCCCGCTGATAAGCTTACTCCCATCATGTACCAGCTATCAGGGCAAGCATGATTGAATAGATGTATCCTCCCTTTTTGGTTGGTCTGAGCCAGGACTACCCCTGAAGAACCGATACTGACCATCACCCTTCCTTCCTGGATAATTCCACTTCCCACTGCTCCACAGGCATTATCAGCTCCTCCGGCTACTACCGAAGTTCCTGGTGTTAATCCTGTTTGCTCAGCTATCTTTTTGGTTATCCTACCAGCTGGATCAAAGGAGTTAAGTACCGGGGGGAGTAAATCTTGGTTAATTTCCAGTTTTTTTAGTAGGCCGGTAGACCATCTCTTTTTTATTACGTCAAATAGTAGAGTACCGGCAGCATCAGATACTTCAGTGAACAGTTCACCGGTTAGCCTGTAGCGGATATAATCTTTGGGTAAAAGGATATGTTTAAGCTTTTTATAATTTTCCGGTTCATTTTCCTTTAACCATAATATCTTGGGGGCGGTAAATCCCTCCAGAGCGGGATTAGATACATAATGGATTAGCTGATCTAATCCTCCTGCCTTGGTATAAATCCTCCTACATTGTTCTGCGGTACGGGTATCACTCCAGAGGATTGCCGGTCGAATAACTTCCATCTTTTCATCAAGGAAGACCGAACTATGCATCTGCCCGGATAAGCTTATTCCTTTAATCCGGGTGGGGTCAATAGGATTATGAGATATTGTTTCCCTTATTACTTTTACCGTAGCTTCCCACCAGTCAGAAGGAGATTGCTCTGCCCAACCGGAGTGAGGAGTTGCCAGGGGATATGATTCTGTTTTACTGGAAATAATCTTACCTTCTGGGGACACCAGTAAGGCTTTCACCCCACTGGTACCGATATCAAGACCTAAAAGATAATTCATAAAACACCTACTCTTTTATTTTTGTATTTTAAATAATCACTCTTTATACATTCGGTCAAAATATTTTTGAGCATTTACCAGAGCTTCTCTCATAATATCCTCTGCTTTAGCAGTTTCCCGGGCAGTAAGATATTTTAATAATTGTTCTTTATCAAGTTTTTGAGCAACTTGTGCACATACCTCCCAACTCAGTACACTCCTAATCACCCTATCTATTCCTTGTTCTTCATTGTCATATGGCCTTACTTGCATATCGTGGCCTTTCCAACGGTTAAAACCTGCATCCTGGATTAAACCTGCTATAGCTATATTCATACCATTTACCCGCGTCCCATGATCAATATCATATTTGCCCGGTCCGCCAAGAATAATCCCGTCATTATATCCTTGACTGTTTAAGTGCATATGAACTAAAGCATTATTGTCTATTTCCTCTACGGTGTCATGTATGTGATCAAGACCTATCATTTCTGAATGTCCAAACTCTTTGTTCACTCCCTTTTTATCACGAATAATTTTAAACTCTTCTTCTAATTTATTCCAAAAGACTAAGGCACTGGCTACAGTGGGGATTAAAAGAGCCGGATGCCCCTCGTTGGGTTTGGGTTCTAAGGCAAAATAGAGGTCTCCTCCTAATTTTTCTTCATATTTACATAGTTTGGCTATACTTTCTTTAAGATTCTGATACATTTTAAAGATTCCTATAGATGCAAGGTCATAACCAAACGAACCATTCCAAATGACTACAGTAGGCCATTTTAAGGGATCTTTATGCCAGGCTTTTCTGAGAGGTCCATAAGCAAGTTTAACTGTTCT
>RCNB010001601.1_pt1 | contig 14141 bp, 11 predicted proteins | sample 2041321 | NCBI WGS metagenome assembly RCNB01 (sample SAMN09708232, study PRJNA481090) | Marine sediment metagenome, whole genome shotgun sequencing project. | reverse complement strand
GGCGGTAGTGTAACAGCAAAGAGACTGTAATGCCATTCTATTTCACCATCCTTCTTTTGCAATTGTTGTAGTGAAATATAATCCTCAGGAATGGAGAGTTGAGACAGTTGATGATGAACGATCTGATCTGTGGCTTGTATTTTTTCAAGCAGGTTTTTATTAATGGTTTGGGGAGAAGGAGGGGCTAGGAGAGTTTTTAACTCCTGCCTTTTCACGTATACAGCCGTGAGGATAAGCAAAGTACAAGAGAATATTATCCCGATTGATTTCCACGGCAGCGATGTTTTAAGTTTTTTAAGATCAAAGTGAAGAATGATTTTCTGAAGAGACGCTTTCAAGTCCTGCAAATTAATCATGGTGCCACTGCTTGTTGGTTTTTAGACTCAAACTCTTTGAAAATATGCCAGCTTTTTATTAATTGTGTAGCACGAGCAAGTTGGGTATCTTTTTCTGCCTCTTCTTCTTCCGTGCTGGTGATTTCTTCAGGTTCTCCCTCAGGTTCTCCCTCAGGTTCAAAATGTCCATCCAGATCTTTTTCTTTTATAAACTTTATCTTCTTCTTGTCCTCATCCATATGGAAAGGATTCTCCTTTACAATAACATCAGGTATAATACCCTTTGCCTGTATCGTTTTCCCACTGGGAGTGTAGTAACGTGCGGTAGTCAAACGCAAGCCGGATCTATCATCTAAAGGAATGATGGTTTGGACAGAACCTTTCCCAAAAGTGGTGGTTCCCAAAATCACCGCTCGATTATGGTCTTGGAGAGCACCTGCAACTATTTCTGATCCGCTTGCACTTCCTCCGTTAACCAGCACTATTATTGGATAGTCATGGGGTTTAATGTTGGGATGTGCACTAAACCTCATCTGTTGCCCCTCAACTCTGCCCTGTGTGTATACGATAAGCCCTTCATCAATGAATGTATCACAGACTTTCACTGCCTGGTCCAATAATCCACCGGGATTATTTCTTAAGTCCAGCACAAGACCTATTAAGGGATTGTCGCTTTGTTCCAAGGTGTCAAGAGCCTTGTTGAATTCCGCTCCTGTTTTCTCCTGGAATTGGCTCAGCCTAATGTATCCGATAGTATTTTCCTCTAGCAACTTGTATTTAACGCTTTTTATGCGGATTACTTCTCTGGTCAAGGCAAAATCCTTCAGCTCGGTGAAACCTTTTCTCATGATAGAGAGGGTAACCTTCTCTCCTGCTGGGCCTCTCATCCTTTTTACTGCATCCAGCAAGGTCATATTATCAGTAAATTCTTCTTCTATTTTTATAATTTTGTCCCCGGACTTTAATCCTGCCTTGAAACCAGGTGTGTCCTCGATGGGTGATACGATAGTTAAGATTCCTTCTCTGATAGTAATCTCAATGCCAATGCCACCAAAACTACCCTTCGTTTCTACTTGTAATTCCTTATATAGGTCTGGACGCATAAAGGATGAATGGGGATCAAGTGTCCGTAGCATACCGTTTATTGCACCATAGATGAGATCTTCGGGTTTGGTTTCCTCAACGTAGTTTTTCTGTACAATGCTTAGTACATCAGAAAATACCTTTAACTTTTCATACATTTCTTCTGACTCTGCTTTTGTCTTGCCATGCGTCATGGTAATCGATACTATTAAAAATGTGACGAAAACAGCAGATAGAGCCACTTTTTTCTTATTTGTGTTTAACATATAATCCTCCTGTTTTGTTCTTAGTGTGTTATCGAACCTTAGTTGCAGAAACTTAAACGAAACAGTTCCCTTAAATTTTGAGAAGCACTTTACATATAAGTAAATCGAAGAAACATCAAGTAATTTCTCAATCCATAGGTTTTAAATCATATTTTATAACATTGCACAGATTTACTCAATGAGTTTTTAACCAATGCAGGGGATTTAATGGCTTTCCATGATGTCGGAGTTCGAAATATAGGGAGGGACCCTTCAATGAACCTGTGTCTCCTGACAAAGCAATAACCTCACCGGCTTCTACTCTATCTCCCACACCTTTAAGTGTTTTTGAGAGATGAGCAGAAAGGCTGTAATAGCTATCACCATGATCAATAATAATAATGTTGCCGTATCCTTTAAACCAATCTGCATAGAGAACTTTGCCTTCATAAATAGCTTTGATTTCTTTGCCGCGTTCAGTTGAGATTTCAATACCTTTTTGAAAAGTTACTGTATTCAGTTGAGAATCAACCTGATTACCATATCGGCTTATAATCTTCCCAGAAACCGGAAATAACAGTTTTCCTTTAAGTGTTGCAAACCCCTTGCCTTCTTCAGGAATAAAGTGTCCTTTTCCCATGGTTAGTTCTTTTTCAAGACGATCAATGAGAGACTGAAGTTCAAGAGAGGACTTTTCTAACTCCTTTACTGCAGCATGATACGTATTCTTCTCATTCCTTATTTTCTTTAAGAGAGCTGATTTCTTCCGTTTCTGATTATTGATCTGGGACTTTTTCTCAAGAATGCTTGCTTTCACCTTTTCCATGGATTTATGATTTTCATGTAATGTTGTTTTCTTCTCTTTTGTGAGAGACACTTTTCCCAAAAATTGATGAATGATTTGAATGTCATGGTTTAAAATCATTCCTATGAACTTTGTTCTTTGCGACAAATCCAAATATGTATGAGAAGAAAAGATTGTCATTAATATTCCTCCACTGCGTTGATATTTGTATAGTGCGACAATCCTTTTGTTAAATAGTTTTTTTCTTTGGGAAATATCCTGATTAATCTGCTTTAGTTGAGTGTTGGTAGTGAGAATTTCTTTTTTCAGATTCTTTGACTTACGATTTAGAAGAGAGAGTTCATCGCGATTTTTTGAAAGTTTTTTATCAATGATGTTCAATTGATTAACAGTTGAAAGCTCTTCTTTTTCTGCCTGTGTGATTTTCCCCTTTTCCTTTTTTATCTTTTTGTCAATGTCACTTAATTTTTCTTTCCTCCTGATTACTTCATCTTCGATCTTTTTTAGATTCTCTTGCGCATAGGCATTTAATGCCAAAAAGATGATAAAGACTAAACTTAGAACTTTTTTCATTATAAATATTTTTGATTTGTGATTGCGATAGCGTGTTTTTGGTTTTACTCTTGACCTTTAAGTTCCCGGGGATTTTCACCTAAGCCTTAAGGAATCTCCCCATTGAGAAAGCACAACCAAACAGTCCTAATAAAATTCCTAGCAGGATGAGTTCAATGATTAGCTTCTGGGATAGAAAGATGAGATCCAGGTAACCCAGGTATAGGCTATAATCGATGATGATTTTACTAATGAGAATTTTATAGCTTACATATAAGATGCCGAGCGATAGCAAAGAAGCTGAAAATCCTTGCATAAAACCTTCAAGGAAGAAAGGAGTTTGAATAAAAAAATTGGTTGCACCAACCAACTTCATGATTTCTATCTCCTCCCGTCTGCTGTAGATAGTTAATTTTATGGTGTTGGATATAATGATAATAGTAGCCAGCAAGAGAAAACAACCGATACTTACCCCAACGAGTTTAACCATACTAATAAAAGCGGAGAATTTTTCTAGCCACTCTTGCCCGTATTCGACATCGCTGATTTCATCAATCCCTTTAACCCTTGCGACAAAGGCTTTTACACTCTGCAGATTTTTATATTCTTCTTTTAGCTGGATTTCAAATGATGCAGGCAGAGGGTTTTCGTCAAGATTATCAAGGATTCCATTTTGGTTGTGTAAAGATTTTCTGAGTGTGATTAAGGCTTTTTCTTTTGAGACATAGGTAACATTTTCGGTTTGAGTAAAGTTATTTATTTTTTCTTTTACCTTTTTAATTTCTTCGGAATTGGTATTTTCATCCAGATATACTATTACTTGTATTTTCTTTCCCCAATCTTCAAAGATTTGATTAAGGTTAATAACTGTAATGATAAAAATTCCAAACGTGAGAAGGGCAAGGGTTATGGTTCCAATTGCCACTGTGTGGGTGAACCAGTTATTCTTAATGCCTTGAAAGGCTTCCCTGAAAAAATAGAGCAATCTATATAAGAACATGGTTATAGTTCTTCCGGGTTAACGATTCTGCTTTTATCCAGCAAAATGTGTTTGTCAGAATACTGATGAGCTAAGTTTTTATTGTGAGTTGCAATTATCACGGTGGTGCCTCGTTCATTAATATTCTTAAACAACTCCATGATATCTTGAGTGATTTCTGAATCGAGATTGCCTGTGGGTTCATCGGCAAGAAGTATGGTTGGGTTATTGACTATTGCTCTGGCAATGGCAATCCTTTGCTGCTCACCACCAGAGAGACCAAGGGGTGTTGCATCCAACCTGTTTTGAAGCCCTACCAATTTTAAGACTTGCCATGCCTTCCTTTTAATCTCTTTTCTTCTTGCTCCTGTAACTTCCAGAGCAAAGACTATATTTTCATAAGCCGTTCTATTGTTTAGAAGTTTGAAATCTTGAAAAACAACTCCTATATTTCTTCTGAGGTAAGAAATGCCTGATTTTTTTATTTTGGCAAGATTTACACCGTTGACAATTATTTGTCCTCTGGTAGCCCTCTCAGCACAGAAAATGAGTTTTATCAGGGTGGTTTTGCCTGCACCACTTGGTCCTGTCACAAATACGAAGTCACCTTTTTTAATATGTAAATTAATATCGGTGAGTGCTGGGTGATTGTCAGGGTAGACCTTGTAAAGATTAAATATCTGGATCATATGAGTCCTGATTGAGATAGGAAGGATTTACTTCTGTTGCAGAACTTCTTTTACAGCTGATATGATGTGTTGAGGGTTCAATTGATAGTGATCCAAAAGTTCAGCGGGGCTTCCTGAAGTACCGGGTTTATCTTTTATCCCGATTCTTTTCATAGGGGTGGGACAGTTTTCGGATAATACTTCTGCAACTGCACTTCCTAAACCTCCTATTATAGAGTGTTCTTCTGCCGTGACGACAGCGCCTGTAGCACGTGAAGCTTCAATAATCAATTCCTGATCGATGGGCTTTATAGTAGAAATATTGATGAGCTGGGTTGAGATACCTTCTTCTTCCAATCGTTCGATTGCCTTTAAGGATTGAGAAACCATCAATCCCGTGGCAAAGATAGTCACATCCTCACCTTTTTTCATGACGTTCCCTTTAGATATTTTAAAATCGTAACTCTCATCATAAATCACGGGAAACTTCATTCTTGACAATCTCATATAAACCGGGCCATGGTGTTCAACTATTGCTTTTACTGCCTTCCTGGTTTCTACGCCGTCAGCAGGAACAATCACTAACATGTTAGGAAGAATTCGCATAAGACCAAAATCTTCATTACACTGGTGGGAAGCCCCATCTTCGCCGACCGTAATCCCTCCGTGGGTAGCTACAATCTTTACGTTTAGGCCTGGATTGGCAATGGATTGCCTTATCTGTTCCCAGGGTTTACCAACAGCAAAGATAGAAAAGGTGCTGACAAATGGTATTTTGCCAGTGGTTGCCAATCCTGCGGCAGTTCCAATCATATCTTGTTCAGAAATACCCATGTTGAAAAACCGATGGGGGAATTTTTTGTGAAAAAGTTCGGTTTTGGTTGAACCAGATAGATCTGCATTTAACACAACAATATTTTTGTGTGTTTCTCCCAATTCAGCCAGAACCTCCCCATACACATTTCTTGTGCCCAGAAGTTTTGTCAACTCTTCACTCCTTTCAGCCTTCAAACTCATAATTCTTTTAAAGCTCCTTCAAGTTCCTCATCTGTCGGTGCAACACCGTGGTACTCAACTTTGTTTTCAAAGAAGGAGACACCTTTCCCTTTTATTGTGTTACAAATGATGATAGATGGTTTGCCTTTGATCTTTTCAGCTTTATGGAGCGCATCTAAAATAGCCTCAATGTCATGTCCATCTATCTCAAAAACGTGCCATCCGAACGATTTCCATTTGTCTGGAAGAGGATCTACATTCATTATTTCTTTTACAGGTCCATCGATTTGCAAGCCATTGTAATCCAGGAGGGCACAAAGGTTGTCAATCTTATAGTGCGCTGCACTCATTGCAGCTTCCCAGATTTGACCTTCTTCAATTTCGCCATCCCCCATAAGTACATAAACCCTTGTGTTTTTCTTATCCAATTTCAGTCCCAATGCCATACCATTGGCTATCGATAGTCCCTGGCCAAGGGAGCCCGTTGAAATTTCTACGCCTGGTGTGGTATTCATATCAGGGTGTCCCTGTAAAATACTTCCCAGCTTTCTAAGAGTATTGAGCGCTTCTGGATTGAAGTATCCGCAACGTGCCAGAACCGCATAAAGAGCCGGTGCAGCGTGCCCTTTGGACAAAACAAACCTGTCTCTGTCCTCCCATTTTGGGTTTTCCGGATTGTGCTTCATTTTGGAGAAATAGAGAACTGTAAGAATGTCTGCTGCGGAGAGGGATCCCCCCGTATGGCCTGAACCTGCCTGGTTGAGCATGGTCAGTATATCGATCCTCACCTTGCGAGTTATCTCACGTAATTCTTCAATATCCTTTGTGGTGTCCATAATGTCCTTTGAAAATATTACGTTGATTTCGTTGAATTGTGGCTTAGTCACTTTAGCTCATTTTGAGACCCAGTTGCTAAATCTGACTTCACTTACTATGTTTTTCCTCTAATCCCAACGAAATTTCGCCTATCTTATATCAAAAAAAATGGATAAGTAAAGTTTTTTCTTTGAAATTCATAAGTATATAGAATTATTTGATTTATCTGAGGGGTTTTTGCTTGCATTTGTTTGCATGTAGATGTCATATATATGTAGTAATATAAATCAACATTCTTCGATCTCGATCTGGTTTTGAACAAATTAATATAACTAAAAGTTGAATGATGCTTAATCAATAACGCCCGTAGTTACTCGATCTCTAATTTACCTGTGAGTTGTTGGATTTCAAGCAGGGAAATGCGTGCATCAAATCGGGCGATAATGAGGCTTACCTGAGCTTGAGCATAATTTATCTGTGCATCGCGGAAATCAAGTGAATCGGAAGCGCCAATTGCATAACGCTCCTTCTGCAGTTGCATATTCTGTTGGGCGGTAACGGTGTTTTGTTCTTCTAGCCGTACCTTTGCCATCCGTTTTTGAAACGTGGTGTATTTTTCCTGCACCAGACCGGCAATTTCATTCTTGATATTTCTCAACGAAAGATCTTGGTTGAGTTCCTCCAGTCGTGTATTTTGATAGTTTATTTTATCAACATTTCCGTTAAACAGATTAAAAGATAGTACGAGCCCAACACCTGATTCAATGCTACTGCCACCCCTGTAAGCGCCGGTTGTAACAGCATCGCCAAACAGGGACCTGTCTGTGTATCCGTAACTACTATTCAGGACAAGTCGTGGCCAAAAGGCTGAGCGGGCAATCCTCACATTCTCCTCGGCAACTCGTTTGTTATGTAGCACAGTGAGCAGGACGCTGTTTCTCTTCTGTGCAAGCATGAGCGAATCATCTAACTTCATATCAAGGGGTGGAATAACGATTTCCTTCTTGACTACAACAGGCGTGCTGGGATCTTGTGCCAGTGCAATGTTCAGCTCTTTCCTGGCAATGGTGACTGCAAGCTGCTGGTCCAGCAGCGTTGATTCATCACGATTAAAATTAACCCTGGCATTGAGCAAGTCAGTTGAAGACGCGCCACCCAGATCTCGCCGTATTTCCTCCCTCTCAAGGCGTCTCTTTGAAATAGCTCGCGTATCAAGGACAACATCCAGTAACTGTTCCTGCTGCACCAAGTCAAAAAATGCCTGCATTACAGACACCACCGTGCTTTCGATGGTGTTGCGCGCTTGATAGGTTCCACTCTTTGCAAGTTCATCGTAACGTTTCTTATCAGCAAACATACTAAAGCCATCAAACAACGTCCAAGTCAGGCTGAGGTTTGAACTGGAAGTTCGCGTGACGGAATTTCCAAAGCTCGTAGGGGAACCGGTCTTCTCGTTTATATCATCGTAGCGAAAATCACCGTTGGTATCAATGACCGGTAAAAAACTAGCGATACCCTTGCCTTTATTGTTAATGGCTATTTCTGCTTCATTCCGGGCAATTTGTATGTCGTAGTTGTTTTTAAGCCCCAGTCTGATTGCATCCTCGACAGTCATTTCCTGGGTGGATGCATGGGCACCGGTGGAAATAAGTGGGACAAATGAAATGGCTGCTAACAATAGTTGTAGATATAAAGTGGTGCAACAATCTTTTCCTTTCATCATTTCTCTCCGTTTAACCTGACTGATAATGATTCGGCCTGAGTGAGCTCACAAAATGCTGGCTCAACCTCTTCCGGTGTTATCGGCTTCTGGTAAAGCAATTGTGCCCAAGCACATCGTACCCTGTTCAGTGCAAGGAATCCGGAAGGCAACACGATTAGCAGGATAAATGTACCAAAAAGCAGGCCATAGGCAATAGAGACCGCCAGGGGGATCAGAAACTGAGCCTGTCGGCTGGTTTCAAAAATAAGTGGTGCAAGACCGATTGCTGTTGTCAACGTGGTAAGCAGGATAGGCCGCAGACGTGATAGTGAGGCATTGTAGACAGCATCATAGAGTTTTTGCCCTGCCCGCAAATTTCGGTTGACCTGGTCGATCAACACGATGCTATCATTGACGATAATGCCTGTAAGGGCTATGAGACCATACAGCGAAAGTATATTGAGAAGGATGCCTTGCAAACCATGTCCCCAGATGGCACCCATGATTCCAAGCGGTATTAATGAGAAGACCAGCCCGGCCTGGGCATACGAGCGGAATACAAGTATGATCATAATGAACATGCCGACAAACGCGATGGGAAATGCTCTCCTAATAGAGCGCATTACTTTTCCCTGTTCCCGGGACTGTCCTTCATAGGAGGCCTTTATCCCTTCCACCTGTGAAAGTACCCGGGGGACGACCGATTGCTGTACTTCCTGTAAAATTGGCAGCAAAGGCGTTTCTTCATTTGCAAGGGCTGCTTCCACGGTAATTTCCCGCTGTCTGTTGAGATGATTAATATGGCTAACGCTCCGTTTGATTCTGTATTCGGCCAGTTCACTGAACGGATATTCAGCACCGTCAGGTGTGCGAATACGCATCTGTTCAAGGAATCCCAGCGAGGCACGATCCTGATCGGTGTAACGTACCCAGACCCGAATCTCATCCCGTCCGCGCTGAATGCGCTGTGCTTCCTGCCCGTAAAACCCCTGGCGGATCTGTCCCACCACATCCTGGAGTTTTAATCCCAGGGCATGGGCCCGGGGCTTTAAGGTAATGGCAACTTCCCTGCGTCCTTCCTGCTCAGAATCGGTTATATCTGTGAGCTCGGTAAAATTCTTCAGTTCCTCAACAAGCAGACGACTGGTTTGCCGAAGCTTTTTTAAGTCATTACCCAGCAGGCTTACGGAAATCGGTTTCCCAAACATGCTGAAACGACCGTAAGTAATGTTCTGGGCTTCGGGTACTGGGCCCACAGCGTCTCGAATACGGTTGGCAATCAGGTAACTATCCATTTCACGCATTTCTCCGTCTAGTAACTGAAGTGTCAGTTTGCCCGTATGGCCCCCGGTTTCATTAAAGTCATTGCTGCCGATCTCGCGCATGATGCCCAGGATAACTTCACATCCATCTGAACGCTCCTCTTTCAAGTCCTGGTTTACCTGCCAGCAGGCCTTTTCTATTCGCTCAAGCACCCTGTTGGTATCTTCCTCTTGTCTGCCTGCAACCAGCGACAGATTAACCGGCAGGGTATCTCTGTCAATGAAGGGGAAAAAGCTGATTCCGATAAATCCTCCCCGCAGCAGCCCCACGGTCATCATGACAAATGCTGCGGGAGCCATGACGGTTATCCATTTGTGTCTGAGTGCGGTCTTTAAAAAGGGTGCGTATATCCGGTGGGTTAAAAAAGCAATGCATTTCTCAATTTTCTGTCGTATCGGCGGGTCGGTTTTATGGGGGTGGAGACCTTTTGAGTGGGCCAGGTGTGATGGTAAGATCAAAAATGCTTCAACCAGGGAAAACAAAAGAGAGGCAATGACCACCAACGCCATGTTCCAAATAAACTTACCCAGAAATCCGTCCAGAAAGAAAAAGGGCAAAAAGGCGATCACGGTTGTAAAAACCGAGGTAAATACCGGTGGAACCATTTCACAGGTGCCCTCAATGGCCGCCTCAAGCGCTGGCTTTCCCCGTTCATAATGGGCATAGATATTCTCACCCACCACAATGGCATCATCAACCAGGATACCCACCACAATGATCATGCCCATTAACGATATAACGTTGATGGTAATGCCTGAAAGAAGAGCCACAATGAACATGCCGGCAAACGAAAAAGGGATGCCTACCGACACCCAGAATGATAAACGAAGGTTTAAAAAAAATCCCAGAAGTGTTATGACCAGCACAAGGCCGATCAACCCGTTTTTGCTGAGCAAGGTGAGTCGCTGTTCGAGGGAGATCGTCTGGTCGTGCCGAACGATTGCCTGCATATTCTTATGCGTTTTATTGAAGTGCGAAAGATGTTGCTTAACCCGTTTGGCAATGGCAAGGATATCTTCCTGTGCGGTTTTTTCAATCTTGATTTTTACCGCATTTTGGACATTGTAATAGACCTTATCCGGTATATCCTCCCACTTTTCTTTTACCGTAGCGATATCACGCAGGCGGATGACGGTTCCATCGGGATTGCCACGCACGACAAGGCCATACAGCTGATTGGCGAAGTACTTTCGTCCCCATGTACGGATCAGGATCTCTTCATCCGGCGTTTCGATTTTGCCACCGGAGATATTAATGTTTGCAGCAGCCACTCCGGAGGCGATTTCATCAAAGGTCAACAGGTAACGTCTAAGATCCGCTTCCGTTACTTCAATTGAAAATTCGAGGCGCGGAAGTCCTGAAATGGTAACCTGTGATATTTCCGGCATGGCCAGCAGTTCATCACGCATCTCATCCGCCACATATTTCAGGTTAAATAAGTCTGTCTCCCCCAGCAATACTATAGACATGACATCATCACGGTACTTGCGTTCATAGATGACCGGCTTTTCGCTGTATTTGGGAAACGAGCTGATGCGGTCAACGGCGTTCTTGATATCCTGTAATACCTTATCAACATCTTCTCCTTTCATTACTTCGACGGTCACCCGGGCAGCATTCTCTCTCGAAACGGACGTGATGCGTTCAATGCCTTCAATCCCCTCAATGTTCTCCTCGATTTTCATGACCACCCCTTCTTCGACTTCTTCCGGTGAGCCACCAATGAGCTCCACTTCAACGATGATCATGTCCGGAGGTATCACGGGGAAAAATGAGTATTTCATCTCACTCCAGCAGAGCAACCCAAACCCAACAATGCTAAACATCAGCACATTGGTCCAGATGGGATAACGGATAAAGAATGCAATCACCTTTTTCATTAGCCCTCATCCTCTCTGCTTTTTTCTTTCGGTTGTGCAAGCATTCCCGTAGCAACTCCCTGCAGCATCTCGACCACCAGCAGGTCACCATCTTTAAGGCCACCGTTTACAATAACATAATCGGGCTGCCGGCGGACAATCTGCACCTGGCGGTAGGAAAGCCTTTCGTTTTCTATGACGTAGACGAATTCCTGTTCATACAGCGCTTTACGAGGTACAATAAAGGCATTGGGAATGATCTTGCCTGGTATTGTTGATTTCAGAAACACGCCGTCATAAAGGTTCTCATCTCCTGATTGATCAATGGCAATATAGATCTCAACCGTTTGTGTTCGTTTGTCGATGGTCTTTCCAATCCGGAGGATACTGCCAGTCCAGATACCCTCTATTTCAGATGAGGTCAATGTGACTGGCCTGCTGCGGTCGATCCACTGAATGTCATCGGCCGAAACCGGCATTTCTGCCTCAAGGTTTTCCAGGTTGATGATTTCTCCCAGACGGGTGCCAGGGCGAGCACTTGAACCAACCCGCAGATCGGCCGTGATAATCGATCCGTCAAAAGGGGCATAGAAAAAATGTTTCTCATGAATAATTTCCAAATCGCGAATGGTAAAGTAAATCTTGTAGACATTGAACCGTGAAAGATAGAGCTTGATTTTCTGGTTGGCTGCCGTAGGCAGTTCAGGAATTCGTTTATCAAATCGGCAGTTGCTAAAATAATCTTGCCAGACTGAAAATTCTTCTGGAAAGTCAACCTTTATTTCCGGCAGTACCGATGCAAGCGCAGTCAGCAGTTCACTCTTGGCTGTGTTGATATCCAGCTGAATCTGGCGAGTATCAATTTTAAGCAGCAAGTCACCCTTTTTGAATGACTGGCCGGGACGAAAGGGTAGGTCACCACGCTCAAGCGTCCCGTCAACTTCACTGTATAAAATGACGGGCTGGGAAGATGCCAGGCGGCCATAGGCAATAATTTCTGCAGGCACATCTTGCTGTGCTACGGCTCGTGTTTCTACAATTTTTATGCTTTGCTTGGGTTTCTCTTTTGCCGGAGTTGTTTTAAAGCTGGACAGGAATTGCATGGCCAAAAAGCCTGCTGCCAGGATAAAAATGGGTAGTAAAAAAAGTATTTTTCTCTGCATGTTATCCTCTCTCTTTGTTTTCGGATGCAAGCTGTTTAACAGCATGCAATGAAAAATGTGTTATATGCTCTGCCAGCTTTTCAATTCCCGCGTTATCAAATGTTTGTTGCGGATTCAGTTGAATAACAACGGGCTGACAAAACCGGTAATACAGGCACTGACCTGTAATACTTAAGCAGCACTTGCGTACTGCTTCATCTTCAACACCTTCTCCCATCAGGGTCTTTACAATCAAATACAGCTGTTGAAAGCGGGGCTTAATCATATCTTCAATGACAATGTTAAGGGCATTGGTCGGCTCGACCATTTCCCGTCCCATAATCATCTCCCTCCAATTAGACCGACCCTTATCAAGAACAGTTAACAATAAAACTTGAATAAATGCCTTCAAATTTTCTTCAGGCTTGCTTTTATCTCCTAACTCAAATCTAGGATCAGCATTTTCAACAGAAAGTCCAAAAATGTATTTGCACACCGCTTCATAAAGCTTCTCCTTGCTGTTAAAATAATAATTAACAGCTGCAACATTTACTTGGGCTTGCTGACAGATGTCGCGTATTGTGGTTTTACGAAAGCCCCTTTCGGCAAAGACTTCGCATGCAACCTGCAGGATACGTTCTTTGGTCTTCTTATGTTCATATTCTTGTTTGTCCATAGAGCTAACCCCTAACTAACCCCTCATTATAATTAAAACCATCGTTTAAAACGCAAGTATAAAACAACTGTTTTAATTTGTCAAGCAAAAAATCTTTTCTGGTGCCTTGACGTAAAGATAGGTATAGTAATATTGCTGTGCTTCTGCTAGAACGCAATAATTGATAAAACACTACCTGCTTATCTACAATACTCAAGTTGTCAGTTTCTGGATCCCTGCTTTCGCAGGGATGACAATCAAGGATGGAACCGATTGAGAAAACGTGTCATTCCCGCGCAAGCGGGAATCCAGTATTGTTAATAATTTCATCAGGGTATTCAACTGGAGATTTCTGGATAACCAGAAAACGCTATTCTATGTAGTAAAAAGTTTTTCCCTGAAACGGAAATATACAATAGGTAGACACACCAAATAAAAAGACAGAGCCAGTTATGGCCCCGGCTGACATTTTGTTGAGTTGTTATAAAATAATCAAGATTTTTTCATCAGGTGGTGTTGTACATCTTGCATATATATTGACATACAAGTAACTCCACTATATACTTCCACTATAAAAGGGAACTTCTTATCAAAAAATACCAAAAACCTCAATCATAAGGAGCAAAAACCATGACCAAAGGCTTGAACAGTAAGAAGGGAGGAAAGAAGGAACCGGCAAAAACCCTGAAGGAAAAAAGGGCCGCGAAGAAGGACAAGAAGGATGAAAAGAAGCACCAAGGGTTCCCGAAGCAATGACATGAATTGCAAGAGGGGTCGTTAGTGAAATTGATCGCGCCTATTTTTCACATTTCTTGATACAAGCAAAAGCCGCCTTCAGACAAATTTCAGTGTAAGATACTTTTTCGACAGTCTCAACCGTAGTGTTAAAAATTTCGCCTTCCTGAATGGTGTCCTTGATGGTAGTATGTTAAATGTCCGACATGAAGTCGCTCATTTAATTGTCAACCGAAGAGTTGACCT